>ERZ777003.141-NODE-141-length-146025-cov-12.868274_pt1 | contig 146025 bp, 142 predicted proteins | sample MGYA00374956_ERZ777003 | MGnify/ENA primary metagenome ERZ777003 (study PRJEB29302, sample SAMN06268252) | bioreactor metagenome | isolation source: Joint BioEnergy Institute, California, USA | place: USA:Joint BioEnergy Institute, California, USA | collected... | reverse complement strand
CCCCCAAACGCATGATCGCGCCCTTACCGAACTGACGCTCGATCTGGGAGACGGCCATGCTGAGGGCCTGCGCTTTGTCCTTGTCCACGATGGAACCTCCGCCCCTTGGGCGCCTCCTGGGGCCGCCTCAAAGTTACCTAAAATAATAAGGGTTCGGGAGGTGGAGGCGCAACGGAAGCCGGACGAGAACGGCCCGTCCGGAGCCTAGCCAACCCCGGTGAGAGCAGGCCCGGAGCGCGACCCCCTAGGCGCCGGGCGGCCTGCCGAGGTCGGTCACGGGCGCCGCGCCGTGGGCCGGAGCCAAGGCGCTCCGCCTAGGTCAGCAGCGCCTCGCGCACGGCGGCCAGCACGCGTGCGGCGTCGGGCCGGTAGTGGTGCTCGACGGAGGTGAAGGGCGGGTAGGGCGAGTCCCAGCCGGTCACGCGGGCGACGGGGGCGAGCAGGTCGAAGAACGCGCCCTCGGCGATGCGGGCCGCCACCTCAGCCCCGAAGCCGCCGGTGCGCGCCGCCTCGTGGACGACCACCGCGCGGCCGGTCTTCCGCACCGACTCCAGCACCGTCGCCTCGTCGAAGGGCACGAGGGTCTCGACGTCGACGACCTCGAGCCGCACGCCCTCGCGCGCGGCGACGTCCGCCGCCTGCAGGCAGACCTCGACCATGCCGCCCCAGCACACCAGGGTCAGCGCGTCGCCCTCGCGCACCACGCGCGCCCGGCCGAGCTCGAGGCGGTAGGGGTCCGCGGGCACCGCCTCGCGGCTCGAGCGGTAGAGCTTTATCGCCTCGAGGAAGAACACCGGGTCGGGGTCGTCGATCGCCGCCAGCAGCAGCCCCTTCGCCCTGGCCGGCGTCGAGGGCACCACCACCTTCACGCCGGGGGCGTGCGCGAGCAGCGCCTCGGGCGAGTCCGCGTGCTGCTCGGGCGTGTGTACGCCTCCGCCGTAGGCCGCGCGCACGACGAGCGGCACCGTGTAGCGCCCGCGGGTCCGGTGCCGGTAGCGGCCGACGTGCGACAGGACCTGGTCGAGGGCCGGGTAGAGGAAGCCGGCGAACTGCACCTCCGCCACCGGCCTCAGGCCGGCCAGGGCCAGGCCGATCGCGAAGCCGACGATGCCGGACTCCGCCAGCGGCGTGTCGAACACCCTGTCCGCGCCGTGCTTCGCCTGCAGGCCGTCGGTGGCACGGAACACCCCGCCCATCACGCCGACGTCCTCGCCGAACACGACCACCCGCTCGTCGGCGGCCAGGGCCTGGTCCAGCGCCTGGTTTATGGCCTGGACCATCGTCAGCGCCGCGGTCCCCTCCGCCGCCATCACGCTCTCAGCCGCCACGTAGGGCCTCCCAGGCGCGGCGCTGGTCGGCGGTCATCTCGGCGAACACCTGCTCGACGATCGACTCCGGGGGCGGCTCGGGCGCCTCGTCAGCCTCGGCGACGGCGGCGTCGAACTCCTCGCGCAGCTCCGCCACGAGCGCCTCCTCCTGCTCGTCGGACCACAGGCCCAGGCCCTCGAGGAGCGCGCGCATGCGCGCCACCGGCTCGGCGCGGCCCAGCTCGGCGGTCAGCGACTCGTCGCGGTAGCGGCTAGGGTCGTCGCTGGTGGTGTGCGGAGCGAGCCGGTAGGTCACGGCCTCGACGAGCGTGGGGCCCTCGCCGGCGCGGGCCCGCGCGACGGCCTGGCGCATCACGTCCCACACCGCCACCAGGTCGTTGCCGTCCACGCGGACGCCGGGGATGCCGTAGCCGACCGCGCGGTCGGCGATGCGCGTGTTGCGCATCTGCCTCTCGGTGGGCACGCTGATCGCCCAGCCGTTGTTCTGGACCACGAACACCACGGGCGCCGAGTAGACGGCGGCGAAGTTCAGCGCCTCGTGGGCGTCGCCCTCGGAGGTGCCGCCGTCGCCCACGAACGCGAGCACGACCCAGCCCTCGCCGCGCAGGCGCCCGGCGTGCGCGACCCCCACGGCGTGCGGGAGTTGCGTCGCGATGGGGACGTAGAACGGCAGGATGCGCACGCCCTCGGGGAACGACCAGCCCGCCGGGTGCGCGCGCCAGTAGAGGATCGCCGTCGACAGCGGCAGGCCGTGGGCGATCGCCGCCGCGGTCTCGCGGTACGTGGGCACGAGCCAGTCGCCCGGCTCGAGCGCCAGCGCCGCGCCGACCTGGGCAGCCTCCTGGCCGCGGTAGGGCGGGAAGACGCCCAGCCTCCCCTGCCGCTGCAGGGTCACGGCCCTCTCGTCGAAGAGGCGAGCGCGGCGCATCGCCCTGTAGCCCCGCACGAGCTCCTCGCGGCCCAGGGGCAGCGCCTGCAGCGCCCGGCCGTCCTCGCTGACGTACCTCACGGTCCCGCTCATGGTCCTCCCGTGGCGCCCATCCTAAGCCACCGCGGTGCGAACGAACGCTCGTTCGTGTAGTATCTGGCCATGACCAAGACGGCCGTGCGCGCCGGTCGGCGGGAGGAGATCCTCCAGGCGGCGGGCGAGCTCTTCCGCGAGCGCGGCTACCACGCGATCGGCATGCGCGAGCTGGCCCAGGCGCTCGAGCTCAGGGGCAGCAGCCTCTACGCGCACATCGCGTCGAAGGAGGACCTGCTCTGGGAGCTCGTCGACCGCGCGGCCCAGGCGTTCGTGCGCGAGGCCGAGGCCGTGCCCGACGACCTGCCGCCCGACGAGCGCCTGCGCCGGCTGATCGCGGGCCACCTGCGCGTGATCACGACCGGGCTCGACCACGCCACGGTCTTCTTCCAGGACTGGGTCCACCTGTCGCCGGAGCGCAGGGAGCAGATGGTGCGGCGCCGCGACGCCTACCAGGAGCGCTTCCGCCGCGCCATCGCCGACGGGGTCGAGCAGGGCGTGTTCGGCGTGGCCGACGTCGACCTCGCCACGCTGCTCGTGCTGTCGGCGATGAACTTCGTCTACCAGTGGTACGACCCGGCCGGCCGCCTCTCGGGAGACGAGCTGGCCGCCGGCTACGCCGAGCTGCTGCTCGATGGCCTCCTGGCGCGCGGACCGCGGGACGGCGCGCGCCGGGGACGGGAGGGGAGTGAGTCGTGAGCCCTGAAGCTGACGTCAGCCGGGCGGAGGACGAGCGCCTGGCGCGGTTCGAGGCGCGCATCGCGGCGGGCGAGAAGATCGAGCCGGGCGACTGGATGCCCGACGAGTACCGCCGCCAGCTCATCAGGATGATCTCGCAGCACGCGCACAGCGAGGTCGTAGGGATGCTGCCGGAGGGCGCGTGGATCACGCGCGCGCCCAGCCTGCGCCGCAAGCTCATCCTGATCGCGAAGGTCCAGGACGAGGGCGGGCACGGGCAGTACCTCTACCACGCGGCCGAGACGCTCGGGATCACCCGCGAGGAGATGGAGGCCGCCCTGCTCGAGGGCCGCGCGAAGTACTCGAGCGTCTTCAACTACCCCACCCTGACGTGGGCCGACGTCGGCATGATCGGGTGGCTCGTCGACGGCGCGGCGATCAAGAACCAGACGATGCTCGCGCAGTGCTCCTACGGCCCCTACTCGCGGGCGATGGTGCGCATCTGCTCCGAGGAGACCTTCCACCACAAGCAGGGCAAGGAGATGGTGCTCGCCTACGCGCACGGCACGCCGGCGCAGCGGCGCATGGCGCAGGACGCGCTCGACCGGTGGTGGTGGCCGGCCGTGATGATGCTGGGGCCGCACGACAGCGACTCCCCTAACACTCCCCTCCTGGTGCGTTGGGGCATCAAGACGAAGACGAACGACCAGGTGCGGCAGGAGTTCATCGACGAGCACGCGCCCGAGCTGCTGGAGGCGGGCCTCAGGATCCCCGACCCCGACCTGCGCTACGACGAGGAGACGGGCCACTGGGTCCACGGGCCGATCGACTGGGACGAGTTCTGGCGCGTGGTGAAGGGCGACGGCCCGTGCAACGCCGAGCGCATGGCCGTGCGGCGGAAGGCCCACGCCGACGGCGCGTGGGTGCGCGAGGCCCTGGCGGCGTACGCCGCCAGGCAGGAGCGCGAGGCCGCGCGCGCGCCCGTGGAGGCCTAGGTGCGCTGGGAGGTCTTCAAGCAGGACGCGCCCGGCCGGCCCCACCAGGCCGTCGGGAGCGTGCACGGTGCCGACGCCGAGCACGCCCTGCTCAACGCCCGCCACGTCTTCGGCCGGCGCCCCTCGGCGGTGAGCGTCTGGGTCGTGCCGGCCGACCGCGTCTTCTCCCGCACCGCCGAGGAGCTGGAGGCGGAGGCCGGGCGCGGTGACGGCACCGCCGCGCCCGCACCCGCCGGGGCCGCCAGGCGCCTGTTCCACGTCTTCCGCAAGGCGAGCCACAGGCGGTCGATGACGTTCGCCGACCACGTCCTCGACGTCGAGGCCGCCGACCACGCCTCGGCCCTGGCCGAGGCGCTGGCGCGCGCCTCCGGGGAGCCGGCGCTGGCCTGGTGGGTCGTGGCCGCCGACGACGTCGCCCGCAGCGACCCCGCCGACGCGCCCTCCTGGTGGGAGCCGGCGCGCGACAAGACCTACAGGCAGCAGTCCTACTACGGCACCGTGGCGCCGCAGCGCGCGAGGGAGGCCGGGCGGTGAGCGCGTCGGCAGGGGGTCCCGCGGCCGCGCCGGGCGCGGCGACGCCGCTCTCGGCGGAGGTCCGGGCGGCGCTGATCGAGCGCCTCACGGCGATGGCCGACGACGAGCTGCTGCTGGGCCACCGCGACTCGGAGTGGACGGGCCACGGGCCGCTGCTGGAGGAGGACATCGCCCTGGCGAACCTCGCGCAGGACGAGATCGGCCACGCGGCGCTCTGGTACGGCCTCAGGCAGGCGCTCGACGGCTCCGACCCCGACGCCCTCGCCTTCCGGCGCGACCCGGACGGCTTCCGTAGCTCCTTGCTCGTCGAGCTGCCCCGCGGCGACTGGGCGTTCACGATGCTCAGGCAGTTCCTCTTCGACTGCTACGAGGCCGAGGCGCTACCGCGCCTGGCGCGCAGCGCCTACGCCCCGCTGGCCGAGGCCGCCGCCAAGGCGCACCGCGAGGAGCTCTTCCACCTCCGTCACGCCGGGCTGTGGGTGCGGCGCCTGGGCCTGGGCACCGCGGAGTCACGGGCGCGCGCGACCAGGGCGCTGGATGAACTGTGGGCCGCGCTGGGCGGCCTGCTGGCGCCGCTCCCCGGCGACGCCCTGCTGGAGGCCGAGGGCGTGCTGCCGGACTGGGGCGCGGTCGCCGAGGCGACGATCGCGCGCGCCCGGCGGGCGCTGGCGGAGGCGTCCATCGACCCGGGCTTCGACACCGAGGTGCCTCCGGCCTCGTCGCGCGAGGCCGTCTCGGAGCACCGCCGCGAGCTGCTCGGGACGATGCAGTCGGTCGCCCGCGCCGACCCGGAGGCCGTGGCGTGGTGAGCCCCCGCGCGCGCGGACGGTGAGGGAGGGTCGCGTGTGATGACGGCGGCGTCCGGCCCGGCCGCCCGCACCCCCGCCGACCTGGTGGCGGCGGCCTGGGAGGCCCTGCGCGGCGTCAAGGACCCCGAGATACCGGTCCTCGACGTCGTCGAGCTGGGCGTGGTGCGCGACGTGCGGGCCGAGGGCGGGGCCGGTCCCGTGGAGGTGACGATCACGCCGACCTTCTCGGCCTGTCCGGCGATGCACGTGATCACGGCCGAGGTCAGGAGCGCCGTCGAGTCGCTGGGAGTCGAGGCGCGGGTCGTGACGAGGCTGAGCCCGCCCTGGACGAGCGACGACATGACCGACGAGGCGCGCGAGAAGCTGCGCGCCTTCGGCATCGCGCCGCCCGAGCGCCACGGCGGTCTGCTCGAGATCGCGCTCGACGCGCCGGTGCGGTGCCCGCGCTGCGGCCACCCCGACACGCGCCTGCGCAACGCCTTCGGCTCGGCGCTCTGCCGCGAGATACGCACCTGCCGCGCCTGCGGCGAGACGTTCGAGCGCTTCAAACCGCTCTAGGTCGCTGCCGCGACCGCGCCGGGGCGGCGGGCGCCGACGCGGTGGGCCGCGGGCCCGGTGCGCCCTGGCCCCGGCCCTCCCGACCGCGGCCGCTCAGCCCAGCGGGTGGCCGTCCGCGGCGTACACCGCCTCCGCGGCCTCGCGGCGCAGGGCGATGAGGTCCTGGCCGTGGTCGGGCAGGTACGCCTCGAGGCGCGCGAGCGCCCAGCGGCCGCCGCGCGAGGCGCGCCTCAGCGCCTCGGCGCCGAGGACGCGCGCCCTGTCGACGGCCTCGAACGCGTAGAGCCGCGCCAGCAGCCCGGCTACCTCGCCCTTCGGCGTGCCGGCGAGCCGCTCGGCGCGCAGCACGGCCGACTCGCTGAGGTAAACGAGCCCCACCATGTCCGCCACGCGGGCCATCAGCTCCTGCTCGGCCTCGATCGCTGGCTGGTGGGCCAGGGCGCAGGCGCCCGCCGCGAGCAGCGCCGCTCTCTTCATGCCCTTCACCGCGTCCCGCGCGTGGGCCAGGTCGCCGGTCGCCTTCTCGGCCGGCACCGGCACCGCCCCGGCGATCGCCGCCTGCGCCGGGCCGAGCAGGCCGAGGACGCCCCGCGCCGCGCGCTTGAGGAGCTGCTCGACGGTCAGCTCCCTGTTGATCTCGTTGGTGCCCTCGAAGATGCGGTTGATGCGGCTGTCGCGGTAGGCCGCCTCGATCGGGTAGTCGGCCGAGAAGCCGTAGCCCCCGTAGACCTGGAGCGCCTCGTCGACGACCGCGTCGAGCACCTCCGAGCCGAACACCTTGATGAAGCTGAACTCGACGGCGTAGTCAGCCAGCGCCGCCATCTCGGCCCTGGCGGTCTCCTCCGGCGAGGCGCCGGCGGCGCGGGCGCGCGCCGCCTCCACCGCCGCGTCCAGAGCGCCGGCGAGGCGGTAGACCGCGCTCTCCAGGGCGTAGCCGTGCGCCGCCATGCCGCCGACCTTCTCCTTGATCAGCCCGAAGGCGGCGATCGGCGAGCCGAACTGACGGCGCTCCTTAGCGTAGGCCTGCGCCAGGCGGACCAGGCGCTTGACCCCGCCCACGGCGCCCACCGCGAGCTTGAAGCGGCCGATGTTGAGGATGCCGAACGCGATGTGGTGGCCCTTCCCGACCTCGCCGAGGAGGTTCTCCTTCGGCACCTTGGCGTCCTCGAGGATCACCATGCGCGTCGAGGAGCCCTTGATGCCCATCTTCCTCTCCTCCGCCCCGAGGGAGAGGCCGGGCGTGTCCCTCTCGACGAGGAAGGCGCTGAACCTGTCCCCTCCCACCTGCGCGAAGACGGTGAACAGGTCGGCGAAGCCGGCGTTGGAGATCCACATCTTCGTGCCGTTCAGGACCCAGTGGTCGCCGGCGTCGTCGGCGCGGGTCTTCGCCGCCAGGGAGTCGGACCCCGAGCCGGGCTCGGTGAGGCAGTAGGCCGCGATCCACTCGCCGCTGGCCAGGCGCGGGAGGTAGCGCGCCTTCTGCTCGGCGGTGCCGAAGTAGACCAGAGGCAGCGTGCCGATGCCGACGTGGGCGTTGAACGTCACGTTGAACGACCCCGAGGTCGCCAGCGCCTCGGTGACGACGGAGGCCGCCACCTTGCCGGCGCCGAGCCCGCCGTGCTCCTCGGGGACCTCGACGCCCAGCAGCCCCTGCTCGCCGGCGCGGCGCATGAGCGCGCGAGAGAGCTCGTAGTCGAGCGACTCGAGCCGCTCCGCGACGGGCTCGATCTCGCGCGCGACGAACTCGCGGGCGGCCTGGGCGAAGAGCCTCAGGTCCTCGCTCAGCGCCTCCGGCACCAGCACCTCGTCGGGGCGCTGGTCCTCGAAGAGGAAAGCTCCCCCGACGGGCGCCGTGACGCGGGCGGGGGCGGCGGCGCCGGCCGGCCCGGCGGCCGGAGACGGTGCGGCTTCGGACACGGTCACCTCCGCTCGTTCACCGCCGGTGGCGGCGAAGCGGGTCATGTCTGCTCGCGGCGATGATACGTCAGAGCCTCGGGAGCCCGACCGCCAGGGCGGTGCCCAGGGCGACCGCGAGCGCGGCCGCGCCGGCGACGCCCAGCGCGTCGCCCACCGCGCGCCACGGCAGCGCCGTGCGCAGGAGCGCGTAGACGCCGCCGGCGAGCAGCCCGCCGACGTGGCCCCACAGCGACACGCCAGGGTAGAGCGAGAAGAGCAGGTTCAGGAGGAGGAACATCGCCATCGTCCGCAGCAGCGAGGCGTCGGCGGCCGTGCGCCGGCCCAGCGCGTCGAGCGTCAGCGCCGCGGCCACGCCGAACACGCCGCCCGAGGCGCCTACCAGCAGCAGGACCCGGCCCGCCTCGGCGACGCTGGTGAGCAGCGAGCCGCCCGCGACGCCCGCGGCGAACGCCGCCAGCACGTCGCCCCAGCCGCGCCGACGCTCGACGAGCCTCCCCAGGTCGAACAGCACCCAACAGTTGAAGGCCGCGTGCACGAGGTCGGCGTGCACGAAGGCGTAGGAGAGGAAGCGCCACCACTCCCCCTGGCCCGGGACGCCGGGCAGGCGCTGGGCGTAGGCGGCGACGAAATCCGAGGCGCGGAGGCTCACGAACAGCAGCCTCACGTCCCCCACGACCTGGTTCAGCAGCGACTGGCCGAGGAACGCCAGGGCGATCGCGCCGACGAGCCCGTAGGTGGCGTACGCCGGCGGCACGGACGGGCGCCGCGCCGGCTCGACCCCGTAGGCGGCGAGCTCCGCCGCGTAGCGCTCGCGCAGGGCGCCGCGGGCGTCGTCGATCGCCCGCTGCCACGACGCGACGGCGAGGTCGGGGTCGCCCGCGCGGCAGGCCGCCCGCGCCAGCAGCGCGTACACGACGGCGGGCCTGGCGCCGACCATCGGCTGCGCCAGCAGGGCCTTCACGCGCTCCAGCTCGCCGCGGTGGGCGGCGACGCGCGCGCTGGCCAGCGTCACCGACCGGAACGCCAGGGGCCCGTGCCGCGAGGGGTCGAACGACTCGGCCAGCGCCCGCGCCTCGGCGTCCGCCGCCTCCGGCTCGCCCAGCTCGAGGTGGGCCGCCACCACGAGGTCGCGGGCCACCGCCCTGGCGTCGAAGGCGTGGGCGCCCCGCGCCACCTTCGCGGCGTGCTCGAGCGCCTCCGCCCAACGGCCCTGCAGCGCCCGCGCCTGGGCGATCAGGAGGTCGTCGGGCTCGGGCGTCACGAGCAGGGCGCCCTCGGGGTCGCCCTCCTGCAGCGCGGCCACGGCCAGCCACCTGCCGACGGCCCTGCGCGCCAGCGGGGTCCAGTACAGGAGCCGGCTCAGCGCCGCGGCGAGGCCGGAGCGCCCGACGCGCACCAGGGCGAGCATCACGAGCGGGCCGAGGACGAACGCCGGGCCGACGACGAGCGCGGCCGTCGTCAGCGACGGCGACGGCGCCGCCCAGCCGAGCTCGCCGGCCAGGGCGAGCACCGAGAGCAGCGTGGCGATCAGCGACTTCGCGGGCAGCTCGCTCAGCCCGGGGGCCAGGCGAGCCGCCCACCGCAGCGACGACACGCCCGCCACGGCGAGGAGCAGGAGGGCGAGCGAGGTCGGCGTCACCGGGCGATGCTAACCGCTCGTGGCCCTCTAAGGCGCGTCGTTAGAATCGGGTCGGCGAGGGGCGGCGACGCGCTAGCCTCCGCGCCGGCGCCGCGCCGCGGCGCCTCCCCCGGAGGCAACCCGACTTGCTGGACATCACGCTCACCCTGCTCTTCATGGTGGTGGGCTACCTGCTCGGCACCATACCGACCGGCTACCTCGTCGCCCGCCTGCGCGGCGTGAACATCCAGGAGGTCGGCTCGGGGAACATCGGCGCGACCAACGTGCTGCGCACGCTCGGGTGGCTGCCGGCGGCGCTGGTGATGGTCTTCGACCCACTGAAGGGCGCGCTGGCGACGCTCCTCCCCACGCTCCTCGGCGCTTCGAACTGGACCGTGGCGCTGGCCGGCCTCGCCGCCGTCGTCGGCAACAGCTTCAACGTCTTCCTGCGGCTGCGGGGCGGCAAGGGCATCGCCACGAGCATCGGGGTGTTCGTGGTCGTCGACCCGCTCACCTCGCTGCTGTGCGTCCTCGTCGGCCTGTTCACGATCCTCGTGAGCCGCTACGTGTCGCTGGGCTCGATCGTGGGCATGTTCTCCCTGCCGCTGTTCGTGATCGCCGGCGGCAACTTCCCCGTGTCGCACCTGTTCCTGGCGGTGTGCCTCTCGGCGCTGACGATCTTCCGCCACCGCGACAACGTGAAGCGCCTGCTGGCCGGCACCGAGCGGCGCCTTGGCCAGAAGGTCGCGCCGCCCTCGTGAGGCTCAGGGGCGCCGCGCCGGGCCAGGCCCGCGCGCCCCGGTCGTCACGCCGCCGAGGCTTGGACCGCCGCCCGCGCCGCGGCCGCCGCCTTCGCGCGGTTGAGCACGACGACGCCGGCGACGGCCAGAGCGCCGCCCGCGACGGTGAGGAGCGGCGGCACCTCGCCCAGCGTGAGCCACGCCGTGACCAGGGCGAACACGGGCACGAGGTACATGAAGGCCGTCACCACCGTGACGTTCGCCTTCGAGAGCGCGTACGCGAAGACCGAGTAGGCCACCGTCGAGGGCAGCACGCCGGCGTACACCGCCGCGCCCAGGGAGGCCGCGCCCGCCCCCGCGACGTCCTCCCCCAGGCCGGGCAGGAACGCGAGCATCGGCAGCGTGCCCGCCCAGGTGGCGAACGCCGCCACCTCGAGCGGTCGGTAGTGCGCGAACATCCGCCGCTGGTAGACGGAGTAGACGGCCGCCGCCACCGCGGCCGCGACGATGAACCAAGCGTGGAGCGTGAACCCCTCGGTGGCCGCCTGGCGGCCGTCGGCCAGGACGATCAGGGCCACGCCCGCGAACGACACCGCCGAGCCCGCCCAGCCCAGCCAGGGCAGCCCGTCGCGCTCGACCACGGCGGCGAGGATCGCCGTCATCGCCGGGGCCGTGGCGATGATCAGGCTGGCGGCGCCGGCGGAGACGTGCTGCTCCCCCGTGTTCAGCGCCAGGTGGTAGCCGAAGAAGCCGCAGGCGCCCAGGCCCAGGAACGCGAGCAGGTGGTCCCGGCGCGGCGCCAGGCGGGCCCGGAACGCGAGCAGCAGGGGCACGAAAGCCGCCGAGGAGACGAGGTGCCTCAGCAGCGTGAAGTGGGGCGCGCTGAGGTCGGCGAGGCCCAGCTTTATCGCCGGGAACGCCGAGCCCCACATCGCCGCCACCGCCACCAGCAGCAGGGCGACGCCGAGCGGCACCGCCATCAGTCGGGCAGCTCCACCGGGCGGCCGCAGGCGCAGAGCTCGCCGTGGCGGTACACGGCCGGCTGGCCCTCGCGGTGCCACAGCGTCCCGCACTCGGGGCAGCGGACCTCGGCGCCGCGCAGCGACCTGATCTGCTCCGGCGTCATCCAGCGGCGCTCGCCGCACCAGTGGCACACGACCTCGGCGCCGCCGTCCTCGGCGATCATCTGCTCGCGCTCCTCCAGGGTGAAGTAGGCCAGGGCCTCCAGCGCCCGCTGGTCGGTGCAGCGGCACTCGAACCGGACCTCGAACGGCTCGTCGGTGAGGCGCTCGAAGCCGAGGCCCCAGCACAGCTCGTCCTCCACCACCTTGATCAGGGGCGCCCTGCGCATGGCGTCGGTCAGCGCGCCGAGGTCCCTGATGTTCGCTTCCAGGAGCGTGAGGGCGTTCGGGTCCACGCCCGGCAGCGCCTGCATGATCACGCCGCCGGCGGCGTCGACACGGCCGTCGCCCGTGAGGTGCACGCCCAGCATCACGGCGGAGGGGATCTGCTCCGAGACGGCGAGGTAGGTGGCCACGTCCTCGGCGACCTCGCCGGAGGTGAGGGCGATGCTCGAGGTGTAGGGGTCGCCGTAGGGCGCGTGCGAGCGGACGACCCGTATCTCCCCGTCCGTGCCCACGGCGCGGCCGACGTCGAGCTTGCCGTCGGGCCGCAGCGGGAGCTCCACGCCGGGGTTCTGCGCGTAGCCCCTGACGGCGTGGTCGAGGCCGGCCTCGGCGGTGACGCGGCCGAGCGGCCCGCCGCCGTCGAGGCGCAGCGTGACGCGGTCGCGCGGCGACTTGAGCAGCACGTGCGAGAGGAGCACCGCCGCCGTCATGGCGCGGCCCGTGGCGGCGCCGGCGGTGGCGCTCGCCCCCTGACGCACCATCGCCTCGCGCACGACGTCGGTGGTGTCGACCGCGACGACCCTTATCCCGTCGTTCGCGGCCATGCCGCGGAACAGCTCGCCCATCAGACCTCCGCCCGCGCGAAGCGCTCCCTGAGCTTCAGCAGCGTCGCCCGCGGGACGAGCTTCGAGACGTCGGCGCCGTACTGGGCGATCTCCTTGATGCGCGTGCTCGAGACGTAGGACCAGCGCGTCGCGGTCATGATGAACGTCGTCTCGGCGTTGGGGTTCAGCTGCCTGTTCAGGTGGGCCATCTGCAGCTCGTACTCGAAGTCCGAGATCGCCCGCAGGCCCTTGACGATCACCTTGGCGCCGATCTTCCTGGCGAAGTCGGCGAGCAGCCCGTCGAACGCCTCGGCGTTGACGGTGGGCATGTCGGCGATCACCTCGCGGATGATCTCGAGGCGCTCCTCGGTGGTGAACAGCGCGCCGGCCTTCAAGGGGTTCTTGAGGACGGCGACGGTCAGGCCGTCGTAGATGCCGGCCGCGCGCCGGATGATGTCGACGTGGCCGTTGTGCAGGGGATCGAAGCTCCCCGGGTAGACGGCGTGGACCATGGGGGAGAGTGTAACGCCGCCACCCGCGGTGCCGTGGTCACGCAGGGGCGGGAGCGAGCGCGGCCGCGACCGCGCGGCGGGCTCAGGCGGTGCCGGCCCACAGCCGCTTGACCTCGGCCGCGGGCGTGCTGCGCCCCTCGAGGATGTCGGTGACGGCGCGCTCCTGCCGCTCCTCCCAGGCGCGCCTCAGCTGGGCGCCCAGGAGCGCGAGGACCTCCGCCCGCACGCGCCGGCGGCGCGCCTCCTCGAGGAGGCCGTGGGCGGACAGGAACCCGCGGTGGTCGTAGATGCGCTTCACGAGGTCGGGCACGCCCTCCCCCGTCGCCGCGACCGTGCTGACGATCGGCGGGCGCCACGCGCCCTCCTTCGCCGGGGCGAGGTCGAGCGCCGAACGCACCTCGCGCCGCACGCGGTCGGCGCCGGGCAGGTCGGCCTTGTTCACGCAGAAGACGTCGCCGACCTCCATGATCCCCGCCTTGAACGCCTGCACGGCGTCGCCCGTCGCGGGCGTCAGCACGACCACGGTCGTGTCGGCGGCGTCGGCCACGTCCACCTCCGACTGGCCCACGCCCACGGTCTCGACGACGACCACGTCGTAGCCCGCGGCGTCGAGCACCGCCGCGACCCGCAGCGTCGCCGCCGAGAGGCCGCCGAGGTGGCCGCGCGTGGCGAGCGAGCGGATGTACACGCCGTCGTCGGCGTACCAGCGCGTCATCCTGATCCTGTCGCCGAGGATCGCGCCGCCCGTGAAGGGGCTCGAGGGGTCGATCGCGACGACGCCCACCCGCTTCCCCTCCTCGCGCCAGCAGGCGATGAGGGCGTCGGTGAGCGTCGACTTGCCGCTGCCGGGCGCGCCCGTGATGCCGACGACGGCGGCGCGGCCGGTGCGCGGCCGCAGCGCCCTCAGGAGCTCGTCCCCGCGCTCCCCGCCCTCCTCGACGAGCGTGATCGCCCGGGCAAGGGCGCGCTGGTCGCCCGCGTCGGCGCGGGCCAGCAGCTCGTCGGGGGCGAGGCGCGGCATCACCCGAGGCTACCGCGCCCGCCGTCGTGCCGGCCGACCGAGGAGGACCCCGTGGAGAACCCGGGCCCGCCGCCCCCTCAGCGCCTGGCCGGCGACCGGCGGAAGCGGCCCGCCAGCGTCAGCACCGCCGACTCCAGCGCCCAGCCCGGGTCCCGCCCCGTCTTGCTGGCCACGTCGGCCTCTAGCAGCGCTCCCAGCGCCGCCGTGACGTCCTCCTCGTCGAGCCCCGCGGCGAGCTTGAGCGTCTTCTGCACGGCGAACGGCTTGGCCTTCAGCACGCTCGCCGCCTGCGCCGGTGACACGCGCCCCCCGGGCGAGCGGGCCCGCAGCGCCACCGCCTTGGCGAGCAGCGTGAACTGCCACGCCAGGGCCGCCAGCACGCGCGGCGCGGCCTCCCCCTCGTCGAGGAGCTGGCGGGCGACCGTGAGCGCGCGGCCGGCGTCGCCGCTGGCGACGGCGTCGACCAGGTCGAACGCGTCGTGCACGGCCGCCCGGTTCGCCACCTGCCGCACGCGCTCGGCGGTCAGCACCTCGTCGAGCGCGGCGAGCTTGTTGACCTCGGAGAGGATCGAGGCCGGGTCCTCACCGAACAGCTCCGCCAGCGTGGCGGGCACGTCCGGCTCGAAGCGCAGCCCGGCGGCCTCGAGCTCCGATCGCACCCAACGGGGCAGCGCCTCGAAGCGCGGCGTCGGCACCGTCACGTGCTTGCCCAGAGCCGACCAGCGCTTCTGCCGCGCCGGCGTCGCATCGGGGTCGATGGCGACGACGATCGCCGCGTCGGGCAGGCCGGCGAGCGCCTCCATCAGCTCGTCTCGCGGCCTCACCCCCCCCTGGCCGGAGAACGCGGCCCCGAGGTCGAGCAGCAGGGCGACGTGCCCGAAGAGGCCGCCCTGGCCGGCGAGCTGGACGACCTGGTCCTTGTCCAGGCCCTCGCCCAGCTCGGTGACCTCGCCGGGACCGAGGCCCAGCTCCTGCAGGGCGCGCCGAGCGGCGCGGCGCGCCAGGAAGGGGTCGCCGCTGAACGAGAGGATCACGCGCCCTCGACCAGCGCCGTGAGGTCGGCCAGCAGCTCGGCTGCGGACGAGTGGCGCTCGGCCGGGTCGCGCGACAGGGCCTTCTTCAGCACCGCCTCGAAGGCGCGCGCCTCCTCGGGCAGCGGCTTCAGGGGCACTCGGTCGTCGCCGGCGAGGTAGCGCACGACCTGGTCGCCGTAGGGAGGCTCGCCGGTGAGCATGTGGTAGAGCACGGCCGCGGCCGCGTAGATGTCCGAGCGCTGGTCGGTGCGCACCCCCTGGAACTGCTCCGGCGCCATGTAGCTGGGGGTGCCCATCATCATGTCCTGGCTCGTGATCGCCGTGAGGCCGAGGTCCTTGGCGAAGCCGAAGTCGGTGAGGAGCGCCCTCTCGCCCTTCACCAGGATGTTCGCGGGCTTGACGTCGAGGTGGATGACCCCGTTCTCGTGCGCGTACTGCAGCGCCCGCAGCACGTCGGAGACGATCTTCACGCTGCGCTTGGGGCGCAGGGGCCCGCGCCGGAGCGCCTGCTCGAGGGTCACGCCCGGGCAGTACTCGTAGATCAGCGACGTGCCCTCGGCACCGAGCAGGGGGACGATGTTGTCGTGCCTGAGCTTGCCCAGCACCGCTGCCTCGCGCTCCAGCCTCTGGCTGAACACCGGGTGGAAGCCGCGCAGGCTCTTCACGACCACGAGCCGGTTCTGCCACTTGGCCAGCTCGACGCGCACCGGTCCGTGCTCGGAGAGGACCCGGACGGTGAGGAGCATGTGTGAACAATCTATCATCTCGCCCGCGGACCGCCTCCCGATGACGAGGGCCCCAGCGCGACGCGTACCGCCCCGGCCGCCTGCGTCGTGAGCACCTCGGCCCCGTGGGCGGAGAGGCGCTCCAGCACCGCAGGGTGCGGGTGTCCGTAGCGGTTCTCCCCCACCGACACGACCGCGACGCGGGGGCGCGCCGCCCTCAGCAGCTCCTCGGACGTGCTGTAGCGCGAGCCGTGGTGGCCGACCTTGAGGGCGTGGACGCGCGGCACCGCCAGCTCCCGCTCGGTGGCGGCGCCGACGTCGCCGAGGAACAGCGCCACGGCCTGGCCGCGCAGCCTCAGCAGCAGGACGACCGAGCCCTCGTTCAGGCTCGAGGCGGCGCCCACGGGCGGGTGCAGGACCTCGAGCCGCGCCTCCCCGCGCCTGCCCACGACCAGGGCCTCGCCGCGCGCGGCCACGTGGACCTGCACGCCGCGCTCGGCCGCCAGGGCGCGCAGCTCGTCGTCGAGCGCGACGCCGGGCCGCGGCGGTCCTGTCACCAGCGCGCCCACCGGCACCTCGCGCAGGACTCCGAGCAGGCCCTCGACGTGGTCGGCGTCGGCGTGGGTGGCGACGACGACCTCGAGCTCGTCGACGTCGAGCGCGCGCAGCGCCGGCACCACGACCCGCTCGCCCACGTCGTGGTCGGAGAAGGGCGTGCCGCCGCCGTCGATTAGCACCTCGTAGCGGCCGCCCAGGCGGACCAGCGCGGCGTCGCCCTGGCCCACGTCGAGGAACCAGACGTCGGGCGGTGGCGTCGGGGAGCCGACCGCGTAGGGCACCGCGCCCGCGACCAGCAGCACGGCAAGGGCGCGGCTGGCCCGCAGCCGGCGCCTCACCACCAGGGCCAGCGCCGCGACCGCGACGGCCCAGCACAGGTGACCGAGCCAGCCGACCTCGGACCAGGGGACCGCGGGCAGGCGGGCGCCGGCGTGCGCCAGGCGGGTGAGCGCCGCGACCAGCGGCCCGGTGACGGCGTTCACGGCCGTGGCCAGCGGCGGCCACGCCAGGCCGAGCAGCCCCGCGGCGAAGCCCAGGGGCACGAGGAGCGTCGAGAGCGGCACGCCGACCAGGTTCACGAGCGGCGAGAGCACGGGCACGGAGCCGAACGTGCCCGCCACGAGAGAGACGCTGGGGAGCTGGGCGGCGACGCTGGCGGCCACGGCCTGGGCCGCGAACGCCCGGAGGCGGGCGACCCCGCTCGTGGGGACGGCCGACGGCGACGCGACGGCCAACGGGTCCTCCTCGGGCGCGCCGGCGCCGAGCAGCCGCGCCAGCGGCCCGGCGAACAGCAGCAGGCCGCCGAGCGCCAGGTACGAGAGCTGGAACGACAGGTCGAGGAGCATCTGCGGCTGGAGCAGCAGGGACGCGCACGCGGCCAGCCACAGCACGGGCCAGGGCCGCAGGCGGCCCACGCCCGAGGCGAGGGCCAGCAGGGCGGCGAGGGCCATCGCGGCCGCGCGCACGACGCTGGGGGACGGCCCCACCAACGCGACGAAGCCCACGGTGAGCGCCGCCAGGACGGGCCGGCGCCTGGACCCCAGCGGCCGCAGCGCCCGGTCGGCCGCCGCGAGCAGGACGCCGAAGTGCAGCCCGGAGAGCGCCAGCACGTGGGCCAGGCCGGCGCGGCCGAACGCCTCCCTGTCCTCCTCGAGGAGGCCGTCGCGGACGCCGAGCGTCATCGCCGCCATCAGGCCCGCGGCCGCGGGGTCGAGGCCCGCCGAGACGCCTCGCGCCAGCCGCCGCCGCAGGCCCTCCCGCGGCGAGGCCGACCGCACCTCGCTCACGAAGAGCTGCGCCGAGACGCCGCGCCGCGCCAGGTAAGCGCGGTGATCGAACCCGCCCGGGTTGCGCTTGCCCGGGGCCCTGCGGGCGGTGCCGACGAGCTCCAGCTCGCCCGCGGCCGGCTCGTCCCGCGCGACCAGGGCGAGCCGCGCCCGGACGGGCGCCGCGGCGTGGAACCAGGTGCCGTCGTAGCGCCCGCGCCAGGTGAGCTCCTGGCCCAGCAGGGGGGCGACGGGGTCGGGCCGGGCCTCCCAGGCCTCGTGCCGCACGGCGCCCGCCAGGAGCGAGACCGCGAGGACCAGCGACGCCCGCGCCCCCGCCGCACCGCGCGTCGTCGCCGCGGCCGCCGCGCAGGCGCACGCGCCCACGACGGCCGCCGCCAGCGCCGCGGCGGCGGCGAGGGCTGCGGACAGCGCCACGCCGGCCGCCAGGCCCAGCGCGGCCGGGCCGGACCACGGCACGAACCCGGCGGGCCCGGCGCCCGCAGGGTCCGGGCCCGCCCGCGCGCCGAGCACGGGAGCGGCCGCAGACCGCATCGCAGGCAGCGACCCTGCCGGCCCCCGCCGCGCTGCAGGCGGCGACGCCGCACGCGCCCGCCCCGTCACAGCCCCACCAGCGGCCTGAGGCGCTCGAGCGTGGCGGGGCCGATGCCGGGCACCTCGAGCAGCTCCTCCACCGCGTTGAAGGGGCGGTGCCTGGCGATGCGCTCGGCGATCACCGGGCCCACGCCGGGGAGGGCGTCGAGCTCCGCGAGGCTGGCGGAGTTCAGGGAGACGCGCCGCGAGCCGGTGTCGGCGACGGCGGCGCCGGGGACGTGCACCGTCTGACCGTCGCTCACGGGCGCGGCGAGGCGCACGAGCTCGCGCGCGGCCGTGGGGAGGAGCCCGCCGGCCGCCGCGACGGCGTCCTCGACCCTGGCGCCGAAGGGCAGCTCGTACACGCCGGGGCGCGCGACCTCGCCCTCAACGGCGACCTCGATGGGCGGCTGCTCGACCACCAGCGGGGTCGGGCGGGCGAGCAGGCGCGGAGCCATGGCCACGGCCCCGCCCGCTAGGCACGCGCCCGCGAGCAGCGCGGCGATGGCGTTCTCGCTCGGTGCCACGCCGCGAGGCTAGCGGCCCGCGAGGCTGCGGCCGGGGCCCGACTGGGCCCCGGCCGTGCGGTTCTGGTCTCGTGCCGGGCCGCGCCCGGCTTGCGCTCAGTGGAGCTCGGCCCCTGACCGAGGTGCTCGCGGTCGGCTCCCCGCGAGCCCCGGCGGCGCCGGCATCATCCGGCCGGCCGCGGTGACGCCGCGGTCAGCGGGAACGCGCGGCGGCGTACTTCTCCGCTACGGCGTCCCAGTTGACGACGTTCCACCACGCCTTGACGTAGTCGGGCCGCCGGTTCTGGTACTTCAGGTAGTAGGCGTGCTCCCAGACGTCGAGGCCGAGGACCGGCGTGTCGCCGTTCATGATCGGCGAGTCCTGGTTCGGCGTGGAGTAGACCTTCAGGTTCCCCGAGCCGTCGACGACGAGCCAGGCCCAGCCCGAGCCGAAACGGCCGGTGGCCTCCTTCTCGAACAGCGCCTTGAACTCGTCGAAGCTGCCGAACGCCTGGTCGATCGCCTGCCGCAGCTCGCCGCTCGGCTCCCCGCCGGCGTTGGGGCCCATGATCTCCCAGAAGAGGTTGTGGTTCACGTACCCGCCCCCGTTGTTGCGCACGGCGGCGCGGGACTCCTCGGGCACGGAGTTCAGGTCGCGCAGCAGCTCCTCGGCGCTCTTGCCCTGCAGCTCGGGGTGCTTCTCCACCGCGGCGTTGAGGTTGTTCGTGTAGGCCGCGTGGTGCTTGCCGTGGTGGATCTCCATCGTCTGCGCGTCGATGTAGGGCTCGAGCGCGTCCTTCGGGTACGGCAGGTCGGGTAGCTGGAAAGCCATGCTGGTGCACTCCCTTCCGCTCGCGTGCTGTGGCGTGATGGCCGGCCTCCCTCGCGGGTGCGGGCCGGCGCCGGGCGTCCTCGGCGAGTGTAGCAGAGGCCACAAGGCGCCCAGGTCGCGCTGAGGCACGTCAGGAACGCGGAACGCCGGGGGTACAGGGGCCGCCGACGGCCGCGGCCGGCGCCCGGGGCGCCCCGCCGCGCGCCACCCCTCCCGCGCCCCGCCGCGGTTCCGGCCGGCGCCTAGGGCCGCACCACCACGCGCCCGACGGTGCGCCCGGAGAGGATGCGCTCGACCTGCTCCTCCAGGCCCCCTAGGTCGACGACGGTGACCAGCTCGCGCAGGCGCTCGCCGTCCTCGCGCCAGGCGCGCGCCAGCTCCTCCCAGGCAGCCGCGCGCTCGGCGGCGGAGGCGTGCTGCGAGTCGACGCCGAGGAGCGCGACCCCGCGCAGGATGAACGGGTAGACGGTCGTCTCCAGCTCGGCGCCGCCGACGAGCCCGCAGGCCGCGACGGCGCCGCCGATGGCGGTGCGCTTGAGGAGGTTCGCCAGCGTGACGCCGCCGACGGTGTCGATCGCGCCGGCCAGCTCGCCCTTGAGGAGCGGCCGGTCCGTCCTCTCGGCGAGCTCGGAGCGAGGCGCCACCCGCGCGGCGCCGAGGCGCGCCAACAGGCCCTCGGCCGCCGGCGTGCCCGTGCTGGCGACCACCTCGTAGCCGGCGCGCGCGGCCAGCCACACGGCGAGGCTGCCCACGCCGCCCGAGGCCCCCGTCACGACCAGGGGGCCGAGGCCCGGACCGGCGCCGACGGACGCCAGCCGGCGCAGCGCCAGCGCGGCGGTGAGGCCGGCGGTGCCGAGGACCATCGCGTCCTCGGGGGACAGGCCCTCTGGCAGCCGCACCAGCCAGTCGCCCGGGACGCTGACGTACTCCCCGAAGCCCCCGGGGGTGTCCATGCCCAGGTCGTACCCGGTGCAGAGCACCAGGTCGCCGGGAGCGAAGCGCGCGTCGCGCGAGGCCGTCACCTCGCCGGCGGCGTCGATGCCGGGCGTGTGCGGGTAGCTCCTGGTCACGCCCCGGTTGCCGCTGGCGGAGAGGGCGTCCTTGTAGTTGAGCGAGGAGGCCCAGACCCTGACGACGACGTCGTGGTCGGGCAGCACGTCAGGCTCGACCAGCTCCACGCCCCGCCTCACGCCCCCGTCCTCGACGTGGACGCGGAAGGCCCGGAACCGACCCGGGACACCATGTCGCATACGCTCAATCTAGCCGACGCTCAGGTAGTCTTACGGCCATGAACCAGCGCACGATGACCATCGCCACGGCGGTCGTGGTGGTCCTGATCCTCGCCGCAGCCGTCATCATCCCGCGCCTCGGAGGGGGCGCCTCCGCTCAGGCGGTCGAGATCGACTACTCCGGCCAGCCCTTCATCGGGTCGGAAGACGCGCCCGTGAAGATGATGGTCTTCTTCGACTTCCTCTGCCCCCACTGCGCGAGCTTCGCCGAGAACGTGACCTCGGTGCTGCGCCGCGAGTACGTCGCCGACGGGCGGCTCGCGATCTACTTCGCGAACTTCCCCGTCATCGCGCCGCAGGGGATGTCGCGGACGCTGGCGATGGTCGGCGAGTGCGTGAACCGGCAGGGCCGCGACGCCTTCGGCCAGCTCGAGCCCGTGCTGCTGCGCGCGCAGAACACGCTCACGAGCGCCGCGCGCGCCATCGACCTCGCCGCGGAGTACGTCGTCGGGCTCGACAGGGGCCTGCTCGAGAGCTGCGTCCAGGGAGCCGAGACCGCGAGCCTCGTCGACGCCGACGTGCGCATGGCCCAGAGGCTGGGAGTGCGCGGCACGCCCACGGTGTTCGTCGACGGCCAGCTCGTCTCGAACCCCACCCTCGCCAACGTGCGCAGGGCCATCGAGGACGCGCTGGCCCGGTGAGGCTGCCGCTCCTCTACCCGGCGTGGCTGGTCTCGATCGTGGCCACGCTGGGCAGCCTCTACTTCAGCGAGGTCAGGCACTTCGTGCCCTGCACGCTGTGCTGGTACCAGCGGATCCTGATGTACCCGCTGGTGCTGATCCTCGGCGTCGCCACCTACCGCCAGGACGACAAGGCGTTCGCCTACTCGCTGCCGCTGTCGGTGCTGGGGATGCTCGTGTCGACGTACCACGTCCTCGAGCAGAACGTCCCCGGCTTCGGCGGCATCGGCGTGTGCTCAGGCCCGGTCCCGTGCGACGTGAAGTACATCAACTGGCTCGGGTTCATCTCGATACCCGTGCTGGCCCTGACGGCCTTCACGGTCATCACGGCGCTGCTTCTGGTCAGCCGCGCGCGTGCTCGTCGTCGGTCGTGACGATGCCCGCCGCCCACATGCTCCACACCCAGAAGCCCTTCACGGGGCGGTAGGCGAGGGCGACGGCGGCCGCGCCGGTGCCGAGGAGCACGAGCTCGAGGCCCTCGTAGAGGCCCCATAGCGCGATCGTCACGGCGCCGACGACGACGATCGCGACGATCGCGATGGCGTAGGCGATCACCATGGCGCCGAGCCAGGAGCCGGTGTCGCGCTCGAAGCGCACGCCGCAGCCCGAGCACGTCTCGTGCAGGCCCCAGAGGCTGCGGAACATCGGCGTGCCGCAGGCCGGGCAGCGCCCCAGGATGCCGCGCCACATCGCGCGCCTGTCGCTGGCGCGGCCGTCGTAGTACTGCTTGGACTCGATCATGGTCAGTGGGGCTCGCCGCCGGCGTCCGGCAGCCGCGACGAGCTGACCTCCTCATACCGCGTCGGCGGCCGGAACCGGGTAGCGAAGCGCTCCCGGAACTCCTCCCAGTCGGCCTCGGTGCGCTCGCGGCCGTCGGTCTCGCACCACATCAGGAACGGCACCAGGAACGACCGCGCGTACCTGACCTCCTCGCGGAAGATGCGCCCGGAGAGGCCGCCCGCGGATGACATCCCGCTCTCGTCGAACCGCTCCAGCGCCGCGTCGACGTCGTAGGGCACGCGCCTGAACTCCGGCACCCACTCGCCGTCACTCAGCTCGAGGACGAGGTAGTGGGCGCGCGGGTCGCCGTTGAACGGCGCGCCGACGGCGCCGGTGTTGATGACGGTGAACCGCCCCCAGGTCGTGAGGTACGGGCGGTGGGTGTGCGAGCCGACGAGCACGTCGGCCGGGTGCGCCTGGGTGATCTCGGAGATCGTCTCCGGCGTCAGCTCCGTGCCGTACCCCTCGCGGTAGTGCCGCGGGCTGCCGTGCGAGATCAGCAGGCGCGGACCGCCCTCCGGCTGGACCGCGATCGTCATCGGCAGCGCCTCGATGGCGTCGAGGTAGCCGGCCTCCTTGAGGCGCTCGGCCGACCAGCCCACGGTGCCCCAGAACGGGTCGTCGAACCACGGCTGCGAGCGGTCGCCGCGCCGCCCGAACCACATCAGCATCAGGTCGTCGTGGTTGCCGAGCGTCGCGTGGCCGTCGAGCCAGCCCGCGACGCGCTCGAACACCGCCGCCGTGTCGGGCCCGCGGTTCGCGAGGTCGCCGTTGACGATCACCCTGTCGACGTGCTGCCGCGAGATGTCCTCGAGCACGGCCTCGAGCGCGGGCAGGTTGCCATGGACGTCGGCGATGACGGCGAGCCGCACGCCTGCGAGTGTAACCCCGCCCGTGCCGGCTCCCGGCGGGCACGGCAGACAGGAGGCTCAGCCGCCCGGCGGGCCCGCCGGGAGCGGGCGGCTCAGGCCCCGACGGCCGCGCGCATCGCGTCGAGCGGTGGCTCCTGGCCGGTCCAGAGGCGGAAGGCCGCGGCGCCCTGCTCGACGAGCATCGCCAGGCCGTCGAGCGCGGCGAGACCCCGCGCCCTGGCGGCCGCCAGCAGCGGGGTCACGCGCGGGTTGTAGACGAGGTCGTTCACGAGCGCGCCCTCCGGCAGCAGCCCCACGTCGACGTCGAGGGGCAGCGCGCCGGGGGCCGGCCCGCCCACCATGCCGACCGTCGTGGCGTTCACGAGCAGGGACGCGCCCGGCAGCACGCGCGGCAGGTCGGCGGGCGCCGCCGCCTCCAAGCCCCGGACCACGTTCCTCAGGGCGCCCACGAGCGCGGCCGCAGCCTCCGGCCTGCGGCCGACGACCACCGTCGGCACGCCCATGCGCCCCAGCGCGTAGGCCACGGCGTTGGCGGCGCCCCCGGCGCCGAGCAGCACCGCGTGGCCTCCGCCGGGGCGGAACCCCGCGCCCACGAGCGAGGCGCTGAAGCCCGCGACGTCGGTGTTGTCGCCCACCAGGAGGCCCCCCTGCGGCACCAGCGTGTTCACCGCCCCCGCGGCCGACGCCGCCTCGGTGAGCTCGTCGACGAGGCCGGCGGCCGCCACCTTGTGCGGCGTGGTCACGTTCGCGCCGAGGAACGAGGGGTCCCGGCGGAAGGCGTCCACGACGTCGGCCAGCCGCTCGGGCGGCACGTCCAGGGCCTCGTACTCCGCGTCCAGGTTTAGCGCCCGGAAGGCGGCGTTGTGCATGCGCGGGCTCAGAGAGTGTCCGGCCGGGTGCGCGAGGAGGTAGGCGCGCCGCGTCATGGGCCGTGCCGGGGGTCAGGCGGTGGCGGCCTGCGCCGTCTCGACGGCAGCGCGCTCCAGCGCCTCGAGCGCGACGTCGACGTCCTCGTCCGTCACCTGGAAGTGCGTCACCAGCCGGCAGCGGGACCGGCCCATCGCGTTCAGCAGCACGCCGAGCTCCCGGCAGCGCGCGGCGAACGCCGGCGCCCGGGCCACCTCGAAGTAGACGATGTTCGTCTGCACCGCCTCGAGGTCGACCTTCACCCCGGGGAGCCGGGCGAGGCCCTCGGCGAGGCGCCGCGCGCGGCGGTGGTCGTCAGCGAGCCGGGCCGGCCCCTCGGTGACGGCGACGATGCCGGCGGCGGCCAGGACGCCGGCCTGCCGCATCCCGCCGCCCAGCAGCTTCCGGTAGCGGTGCGCCTCCCTGATGTGCTCCCGCGAGCCTACGAGCACCGTGCCGACGGGGGCGCCGAGACCCTTGGAGAGGCAGAGCGAGGCCGTGTCGAAGCCGGCGCAGACGGCGTCGACGCCCACGCCCAGCGCCACGGCCGCGTTGAAGGCCCGCGCGCCGTCGAGGTGGACGGGCAGGCCGTGGTCGCGCGCGACCCGCTGCACCGCGGCCACCGTCTCGAGCGGCACGACGGTGCCTCCCGCCAGGTTGTGCGTGTTCTCGAGCACCACGAGGCCCGTCGGCGCCTGGTGGCCGGGGCCGTGGATCGCGGCCTCGACGTCGGCCGGGTCGGGCGCGCCGCGCGGCGCCCGCACGAAGCGGGGAAGCGCGCCGGAGACCACGGCCATGGCGCCGGGCTCGTACTCGTACACGTGCGCGCCCTCGGGCAGGACCACCTCCTGCCCGCGGTCCGTGTGCACGGCCACGGCGACCTGGTTGCCCATGGTCCCCGAGGGCACGAACAGCCCCGCCTCGTGGCCGGCCATCTCGGCGACCATCGCCTGCAGCCTGTTGACCGTGGGGTCCTCGCCGTAGACGTCGTCGCCGACCTCGGCCTCGGCCATCGCCCGGCGCATCGCCGGGGTGGGGCGGGTGACGGTGTCGCTGCGGAGGTCCACGGGCGGACGGCTCATGCCGCCCCCGCGGCCGCCACCGGCTCGGAGGGCCCGGCCGCGGCGCCCGGCGCCCACGGGGCGACCTCGGCGAGCCACGCGGTGAAGGCCGCCAGGCCCAGCTCGTACATCCGCTCGCGGCGCTCCTTCTTCGAGACGCCCTTGCCCCCCTCGACGTCAGGGACCAGGCCCCAGTTCGCGTTCATCGGCTGGAAGCCCTCGGGGTTCGCCGAGGAGAGGTAGCGCACGAGGCCGCCGAGCATCGAGCGCTCGGGCGGGACCACGGGCGGCAGGCCCTTCGCCGTGCGCGCGGCGTTGAGCCCGGCCAGCCAGCCGGTCGCCGACGACTCCAGGTAGCCCTCGGTGCCGGCCAGCACGCCGGCGGTGAACAGTCGCGGGTGCTCGCGGAAGGCGAGGGTGGGGTGCAGGAGCGCGGGCGCGTTCAGGTAGGTGTTGCGGTGCATCACGCCGTAGCGCACGACCTCGGCGTTCTCCAGGCCGGGGATCAGGCGCACGATCTCCTTCTGGTCGCCCCACTTCAGCCCGGTCTGGAAGCCGACCAGCGACCACATCCGGCCGGCCGCGTCCTCCTGCCTGAGCTGCACGACGGCGTAGGGCCGCTCGCCGGTGCGCGGGTCCTCGAGGCCTACCGGCTTCATAGGCCCGAAGCGGGGCGTCTCGTAGCCGCGCCTCGCCAGCTCCTCGATGGGCATGCAGCCCTCGAAGAACTCGAGCCGCTCCCAGTCGTGCGGCGTGTGCTTGCGCGCCTGCGTCAGCGCCTCGTAGAACCTGTCGTACTGCTCCTTGGTGAACGGCAGGTTGATGTAGTCGGCGTCCTGGCCGTAGCGGCCGGCGCGGTAGGCCACGCTCATGTCGATCGAGTCGTAGGTGACGATCGGCGCCGCGGCGTCGTAGAAGCCGAGGAACGTGTCGCCGACGATCCCCTTCAGCGACTCGGCGAGCGCGTCGCTGGTGAGCGGGCCCGTGGCGAGCACCACGACCCCGTCCGGCACCTCCGCGACCTCGCCGCGGTGGACGGTGATGAGCGGCTCCGCCTGGACCCGCGCCGTGACCGCCGCGCTGAACGCCTCGCGGTCGACCGCGAGGGCCGCTCCCGCCGGCACCCTGTTGGCCACGGCCGCGCACATCACCACGCCGCCGGCGCGCAGCATCTCGGCCTGCAGCAGGCCCTTGGCGTTGCTCCTGCCCTCGCCGCCGAAGCTGTTCGAGCACACCATCTCGGCGAAGGCGCCCGTGCTGTGGGCGGGGGTGAGCTTCGTCGGCCGCATCTCGTAGAGGTCGACGCGCACGCCCTCGCGAGCGGCGGCCAGCGCGGCCTCGCTGCCGGCCATGCCGGCGCCCACGACCGTGATCCTGTGCTCAGCCGGAGACATCCGGGCCAGACTAGCACCGGTCCCACGCCGCGCGGCTAACCTGGGAGCGTGACCCCCCTCCCCCGCATCGCTCGCGCGCTCCTGGCCTCCGCGGCGGCCGCTCTCTGCCTCGGCCAGGCCCTGGCGCAGCCGCTCTCCCCCGACTCGAAGACCTACTACGTCGGCGGCCTGGCGCCGCTGGAGGAGGGCTCCGTGCCGGAGGGGTGGCCCGGCGGGGCCCGGGACCGCGAGCGGGCCGGCCCCGGCGGCGAGGGGGAGGGATCGCCGTCGGCGGCCGCCGAGGCGCCGGCGGTCCTCGACCTGAGCCTGTGGGACGACGGCTTCGCGTTCGCGAGGCTGCAGCTACCGACCAGGCGTGCCGTCCTCTACGGGTCCGGGTGGCTGAAGGACGGCACCGAGCTGCGGCTGGTGTTCCGACCCGCGGCGGGCGTGGAGGACCCCTGGTGGGCCGCCGAGCTGGCGCGCCGCGCCGCGGCGGGCGAGCTCGCGGACGAGCCCCGCGCCGAGCCCGTGGCGGTGCTGACCGCCGTGCGCGACTACGACTGGGCCGGCGAGGGCCGGACGGTCGAGGGCGTGCTGCGCTTCGCCACGGGCGAGCCGCTGCGCCTGACCGTCGCCAGGCTCGCCTCGGCGGCGCGCTGGTCGTTCTCGCAGGGGCGCGTCTACTCGACGGCGGTGATGCCGCGCTTCCCCGGCCAGGACGCCCTGAACGAGTGGCTGCAGGAGCGCGCCCTGCCCGCGATGCAGGCGTTCGCCGTCGAGGGCCTGGTGCTCGACGACGCCGGCGAGCTGGGGTGGGGCTGGTGGCGCGAGGAGCGCATCGAGCTGACGGGCGCCGCCGGCCCGTACCTGAGCCTGCTGTCGACCACCGACGACTACACCGGGGGCGCGCACCCGAACTCGTTCCACGCCTCGTACCTGGTCGCGCTCGCCGCCGCGGAGGTGGAGGCGCTGGACCTGGCCGACCTGTTCGCGGCGCCAGGCTGGGTCGACGAGCTCTCCGACCTGGTGCTGGCCGACCTCGCCGAGCAGGGGGCGCTGTGGGTCACGACGGGCCAGGTCGAGGCGCTCTCCCAGGCCGACCTAGGGGTGTTCACCCTCGACGCCCAGGGCGTGACGTTCCACTTCTCGCCGTACCTCATGGGGCCTTACGCGCAGGGGACGTTCCGCGTGACGCTGCCCTACGAGTCGCTCGAGCACCTGGCCGACCCCGACGGCCCGCTGGCCGCCTTCGCCCGCGGCGACGGGCCCCGGGCGGCGGCTCAGAGGTAGGAGCGGCGGCGCGGGCGCACGCCGCGCAGCAGCCAGACCACGACGGCCAGCACGAGCAGGGTCGCGCCCGACAGCAGCGCGACAACGTGGTTGCGCCAGGCGGTGTCGAGCACCGCCGCGGGGAGCGAGGCGAGGGCGAAGCGGAGGCCGTCGGCCAGCGAGCCGAACAGGCCCTGCGCCTGCGCGCCCAACGGCAGCGGGGCCTCGTCGGGCGCGGTGCGCCTGAGGGCGTCGAACGCCCAGGCGCCGAGCGCCGAGCCGGCCACCACGGCCAGGCCTACGTTGCCGAGGCGCCACAGTCCGCGCGAGAAGCCGACCACGAGCACGAGGAGGACGACCGCGAGCACCCCGGCACCCACGGTCCAGCGGGTGTAGCGGGCGCGGGCCGCGGCGCTGAAGGCGTCGATCAGCGGCGCGACGCGGCGTACCCGGTCCGCCTGGTCGGGGCGGGTGAGCTGGGCCGCCGCCAGCGCGCCGCCGCCCTGGTAGGCGCGGGCGGCCAGCGCGTTCATCACCGCGGCGTTCGCCTCCTCGGGGGTGAGGCCGGCGAGCTGCGACGCGGGCAGCAGCCCGCTGAGCGCGTCGCCCGCGTCCGCCTGGCCCGAGAGGACCTGGGCGGCGCCGGCGAGGCGCGACTCGATCTCCCCGCGCCGGCCGAGCAGGAGCGACTCGAGCAGCGCGTGGACCTCGGCGCGAGCGCGCTGGTCGGCGCCGGCGTCGAGGCGCGCGCGGAGGTTCGCGTTGGCGATCACCTCGCGGGCGGCGCCGATGCCCTCCGACATCACCAGGTCGGCGAGCTGGCCCACCACCTCGACGCCGATCTCGCGCTGGCTCATCGTGCGCAGGCGGTTGGGGGACACGTAGACGAAGATGCCGACGACCGGCTGGACGAGCTCGCCGGGGTTGGCGGCCGCCTGCGCTGGCCAGTCGGCCAGGCGGGAGCCGTCGTCGAGACCGGCGGGCAGCATCTCCAGCTCGAGGGACGCCCTCACCAGCGAGGCGATCGGCCCCTCGACGGCCGCCCTGAGCTGCGCCCCGAGCTCGGGGTCGGCCACCGCCGCGAGCATGGCCTGGGAGCCGCCGGTGATCAGCCTGTCGGCGAGCACGCCGGCGAGGCGGCTCACGGCCTGGTCGACCGTGAACGTCGGGATCTCGGTGGGGTCGGCGAAGACCTCGACCCCGGGCAGCAGGGCCAGCCGCTCGCCCGGCCGGTACGCCTCCCCGGAGCGCACGCCCAGGTCGGCGGGCGCGCCGCCTGGCTGCAGCGTCATCTCCAGCACGCTCCTGATGACGGGCACGCCGCGCTCCTCGGAGGCGAGCTGAGCCTGCGTGAGCAGCAGCACGCCGGCCATCACGGTCAGCGCCAGCAGCACCGCGCTGGCCCACGTCACGTCGCGCTGCCACGCGCTCTGCCTGTCGGTTCGGTACATCTGAGGCGGCCTCCTAGAGCCTTAGCTGCGCGTCGCCAGATTACCCCGTTGCGTACCATGTGACGGATGGGCGTCTCGGCGTGCGTCGCTCTCTTCCCCTTGGGCGGCCCGTTCCACACGCGCTGGCCGCGCTACAACGTCGTGCACGTCCGCGAGTCCCTGCGCTCGTTCGAGCCCCACGTCGTGGCCCTGGCGCCGCTGGCTCCCGGCGCACTCACCGACCCCGCCTGGCAGGACACCGACGAGCTGGCGCTGCCGCACACGGTCGTGCCGTGGGCCCGGCGCGCCGGCGTGCCCGTGGTCGAGGTCGGCCTGGCCGAGCCCGACCGCGACGACCCCGGCTTCCCCGGGGCGGGAGCCGAGCTCCGGCGCTACCTCGAGATGTACGAGGAGGGCCGGGCCCGCCTCGCCCGGGTCGACGCCGCCTGGGAGCCCGTGCGCGAGCTGCTGGCGCGCCCGCTCGACCTGGCCGCCGTGCTGAACGAGCTCCTGCCCGCCGTCGAGCGCCAGCAGGCCGTGGCGCGCGAGCTCCTCGGCGAGGGGCCGGGCGACGAGTGGCGCGACGCCCGCGCGGCCGTGGTGGCGAGCCGTGCCCTCGCCGCCGCCCGGGCGGCCTCCCGCGACCTGGGTGATGGGGTTACGGTTAGGCTGGCCGTGCTGGCAGGCCTGGAGTCTGCGCCCGCCCTCAGGCGGGCGTTGGGCGGCAGCGCCGCCGCGGCGTCGGGGGTGAACGTGGAGTTGGTCGAGCCGGCCCAGGTTGACGGTGGGGACGAGGGGCGCGAGCGCGCCCTGATGGACGCGGCCATGGCGGGCTCGGGCGAGCCGGAGAGCACGCTGCGCGCCCTGGCCGAGGTGGCGGCGCCCGAGGCGCGCTACCTGGAGGCGAACCTGCTCTTCGAGCTGGGTCGACTCGACGAGGCCACGGGCAGGCTGCAGGCGCTGGTGGCCGGGGACTTCAGCGAGCCCTACTACCTGCCGGGGTTCGCGCTGGCGCGGCTGGGCCAGCTCCTCGACCTGGCAGGCAGGCGCGAGGAGGCGGTGAGGAACTACCGGGGCGTGATGGCGCTGTCCTACGCCCCCGCGGCGGCCCGCGAGGCGGCCGCCGCGGGCCTGGGCGCGCCGTTCTCGCTACCCGGGAGGGGCGCCTGACGGCGCTCGTGAGAGTGGGTAGGCGGTGAAGCGCGGCACCATACTCCTCGTCGCCGCGCTGGTCGTCGTCGTGACGTCCACGCTGGCGACCGGCACGTCCACCACGGTGGGCCTGCCGCTCACGGCGGCGCTGGCGTTCGTCGGCACCGTCGCGTCACGGCCGCGCGGCTGGGCGTGGCGCCTCGGCGCGCTCGGGACCTTCGCCTGGCTCGCCGAAGAGGTGTTCTGGACGATCAAGCGCAGCGGCGGCGTCCAGTCGGGCTCGCTGGAGACGGACATCGCGTACTTCACGGGCGCGGCGCTGTGGGGCGCCGCCCTGCTGACGCTCCACGGGCGCCGGATGCGCACGCACCTCTGGCTGCCGATGCTCCCCGCGGTGGGCATCGTCGTCTGGCTGCTCGTCTCCAGGGCCGAGACGAACGTCACGCTGCAGTTCCCCTACATAGACACCCTGCTGCTCGTGCTCGCCGTGCCCGCCCTCGAGCCCGCGCTGCGCGGCAGGGCCTCCGAGGGCCGGGTGCTGATCGTGCTCGCGTTCGTGATCAGGGCCGTGGGCTCGGCGTCGTTCGCGCTGCTGTTCGACGGCTACACGCTGGAGGAGGGCGCGGCCCTGGTGTGGCTCCTCGGCTACTGCGCGCTGGCGCTCGGCGCACGCCTCGAGATCAGCGGCGAGCCGGCGGAGCTCTTCGTGGCCAGCACGGCGGTGGTGATGCTCCAGGCCGTGGCCGGCACCGTCGTCGCCAACGTCCTGCGCGCGGGGAGGCCGCTCGACGTCACCTCGGGGGGCGTCCTGGTGCTCCTCGCCTACGCCCAGCTCGTCGCCCTGATGCTGATCGTCTACACGCAGCGGATGCGCTGGGTGGCGACCGACCGCGAGCTGAGCGCCTGGGGCGAGATCGTGGCCGACCTGGGCGCCGTCGACGGCGGGCACGAGGACCGCGCCCAGGGCCTGTCGCGCTTCCTCCGCGCCCTGCGCGAGCGCCTGCCGAGCCTGCGCGGCCTGGTCCTGCACGAGCAGGAGGACGTGCTGGTCGGCGAGCGCGGCACGTACTCGTACCCGCTGGTGGCGGGCGGCACCGAGGTCGCGCGCCTGCAGTTCGCGGGCCAGCCCCGCGAGCTCGACGTGCTCGACGCCGTCGCCCCCTTCCTCGCCGGCCGCCTGCGCCAGTCGCAGCTCGCCGCCGCCTGGGCCGACCAGGCGCTGACCGACCCGCTCACCGGCATCCTCAACCGGCGCGGCTTCGCCGCCCGCGCGAGCCGCCTCGTGAGCCGGGCGCAGGACGAGGCGCTGCCGGTGAGCGTCGCGATGCTGGACCTCGACCTCTTCAAGCGCGTCAACGACTTCTACGGCCACGGCGTCGGCGACGAGGCGCTGCGCGCCCTGTCGGAGGTCCTGCGCCGCAACCTCAGGCCCGACGACCTCGCGGTCAGGTGGGGCGGCGAGGAGTTCGTGATCGTGCTCTTCGACGCCGACAGGGAGGTCGCCGTCGACGTCCTGAGGCGCGTGCGCACCGAGCTGCGCGAGCGCAAGGTCTCCCCGATCGAGTGGCCGCTGACGTTCTCGGCGGGCCTGGCCGGGGGCGGCGTGCCCGCCGGCGTCTCCGAGCTCGAGGCCTGGGTCGAGGAGGCGGACGAGGCCCTGCGGCGGGCCAAGGCGGCGGGGCGCGACCGCTACGAGGTCGTGGCCTAGCCGGGGACGCGTGCGGCCGGCCGCGCCGGCCCGGCGTGCGGGGCCGGCGGGCCTCGACCGGCCCGCCTCACGGGGCTATCATGCTGGCTCATGAGGGAGCTCCTCTACGAGGCGGCCAAGCACTACCGGCACGGCCGCGCCCTCGCCGAGCGGGGCGACGTCCGCGGCGCCATGCAGGCGTACAGGGACGCCCTCAAGGACCTCCACGCCGTCAAGCCGCAGCGCATGCGCGACGTGCTGCTGGCGCAGGTCTACCTCTCGCGCTACGTGATCGGGCGCGACGCCGACCCGCGCCGGGCCGAGAGCGACCTGCGCATCGGCTACTCCTACGCCCGCACCACGCACGAGCCGCACGTCAGGCAGCTCGCCGAGGAGCTGTGGCGCGAGCGGGTCGCCGACCGGGAGCGGGGGTAGGGACGGGGCCGGGCCCCGGCGGACGCTCCGCGACGGCGCCTACTCGGTGACCCTGCCCTGACGCCCGGCGGCGGGGACGAACGGGCACGGCGGTCCCGGGCGCGCCTCGCCGGCACGGCGTTAGCATGGCCGGCATGGCCAGCCCAGTCAGCCTCGCGGACGCGCTCGCAGCGCGCGAAGCTTACCTAGCGACACTCAGAGGACTCGTCGAGCTCGAGAGCCCCACGCACGACAAGCGCGCCGTGGACGCCCTCGCCGGCAGGCTCGAGCGCCTGCTCACGGAGAGGGGCTGGTCGGTCCAGCGCCACGAGCGCGCCGAGGTCGGGGACGTGCTCGAGGCGAGGCGGCGGGGCGGGTCGGGCCCGTCGACGCTGCTCCTTACGCACATGGACACCGTGTGGCCGGTCGGCACGCTCGAGGTCATGCCCACCCGCGACGACGGCGAGCGGTTCTGGGGCCCCGGCACGCTCGACATGAAGGCCGGCATCGCCGCGGCCGTCCACGCCGTCGACCTGCTCGCCGCCAAGGGCGCGGAGCCCGCCGGCGACGTCACGCTGCTCGTCACCAGCGACGAGGAGACAGGCAGCCACCACTCCCGGGAGCTGATCGAGGGGCTCGCGCGGCGGCACGACCGCGTGCTGGTGCTCGAGCCGGCGCGCGACGACGGCGCGCTGAAGGTGGGCCGCAAGGGCGTGGGCGGCTACACTGTCACCTTCAAGGGGCGCAGCGCCCACGCCGGCAACGACCCGGCGGGCGGCGCGAGCGCGCTGCGGGAGCTCGCCCACTTCCTGCTCTTCGTCGAGGACCAGTCGGACGCCGTGGCCGGCACGACGGTGAACCTCACGGTGGCCCGGGGCGGCTTCGCCTCGAACGTGATCGCCGAGGAGGCGGTGGGCACCATCGACGTCAGGGTCCTCAAGGCGTCGGAGGCCGAGCGCGTCGACGCCGCCGTGCGCGGCTACCGGCCCCGCGACGAGCGCGTGAAGGTGACCGTGGAGGGCGGGCTGAACCGGCCGCCGCTCGAGCAGACGCCCGCCAACGCCGCGCTGTTCGAGGAGGCCGTCGCGGTGGGCCGGGCGCTGGGGCTCGACCTGACCGGCGCCGTGGTGGGCGGCGGCTCCGACGGGAACTTCACCTCGGCGCTGGGCGTGCCCACCCTCGACGGCCTTGGCGGCGTGGGCGGCGGGCCGCACGCCCGCGACGAGCACGTGCACGTGGCGCGGACCCTGGAGCGCGTGGCGCTGCTGGCCGGCCTGCTCGCCGGCGCCGGCTCCTGAGCACCGCGCCGTGAGCCGGGGGAGGCCGGGCGACCCTTCGCCGCTCCTCGCCGTCGCCGCGTGCGGCGCGCTGCTGACGCTGGCGCTGCCGCCCACCGGCGTCTGGCCGGCCGCCGCGGCGATCGCGGGCCCGTTCGCCGCCGTCGCGAACGCTCGCTCCGGCCGGCGCGCCTTCGGCGTCGGGTTCTGGGCCGGCCTCCCCTTCTTCGCCGTCTACCTGGCCTGGCTGCCCGCCTCGCTCGGCGACCTCCTCGGGCCGGCGTTCTGGGCCGTCTTCCCGCTCCTCGTGCTGGCCCTGGCCTGCGTCTGGGGCGCCACCTCGTGGCTCTCGTGGGTCGCCTCGGGCGGCGGCGGCAGGCGGACGCTCTGGTTCCTGCCGGTGGCCTGGGTCGCCGTCGAGTGGGCGCGGACCCAGGGCTACCTCGCGTTCCCCTGGGGCACGCTCGGCTACGCCTGGCTCGACACGCCGGTGGCGCAGCTCGCCAGCGTGGGCGGGGTCTACCTGCTGAGCCTGCTGGTCACGGTCCCCGGCGCGCTGCTGGCGCTGCCGCTGGTCACGCCGCGGACGTCCCTGGGGCCGCCCACCGCCAGGCTCCTCCTGGCCCCCGCCGCGGCGCTCCTGGGCGTGGCCGCCGCGTGGGTCGGCGGGTCAGGGCTCGAGGCCTCCGCCGAGGCGGCCATGAGGCCGCCCACGCGCCTCGCGCTGCTGGTGCAGGGCAACGTCGACGCCTTCGGACGGGCCAGCGGCGCGGCGCGGGACCTCGAGACGCACCTCGACCTGACGAGGCAGGCGGTGGCCGAGGCCCGGGCCGCGGGCGCGCCGCCCTTCGACCTGGTGGTATGGCCCGAGGGCGCCGTGATCGGCTACGTGCTGGACGGCTCGCCGGGCGCCGCGCTGCGCGCGACGATCGCCTCGGCGGCGCCGGACACGGCGTTCGTCGTGGGCGCCCGGGCCTACGAGGAGTCGGGCTCGTACAACAGCCTCTACGCGCTCGCCCCCGGCGGCGCCCTCCTCGGCCGGTACGACAAGCACTACCTCGTGCCCTTCGGCGAACGCTGGCCGCTGCAGTCGTCGCTGCCGTGGCTCTACGAGGGCGTCTTCGGCCTGTTCGGGCTGCCGCCCCTGGCCGGCACCGCGCCGGGCCCCTCCCCCGCGCCGCTCGAGACCCCGCTCGGCCCCGTGGCGGCGTTCGTCTGCTACGAGTCCGTCTTCCCGCAGGTGCAGCGCGCCCAGGTCGCGGCGGGCGCCCGTCTCCTGGTGCTGGGCACGAACGACGCCTGGTTCGCGCGCGGCGACGGCGCCGAGCAGCACTTCGACATGGGACGCCTGCGGGCGATCGAGACGCGCCGCTGGCTGCTGCGCGCGGGCAACGACGGCGTCACCGCCGCCGTGGACCCGCTGGGCCGCACCGTCACCCGCCTAGAGCGCGGCGTGGCCGGCACCCTCAGCGCGCCGTTCGCCCTCGAGGACGCCCTCACGCCCTGGGTGCGCTACGGGCGGTGGGCGCCCGTGGCCCTGGCGGCGTACCTGGCCGCGGCCCTCGCCGGGCTGCAGGCCGCGCGTCCGCGCGGCGGCGGCCGGGTCGCCGACCGCCTGCGCCGGCGCTAGGGCCGTCGGCGACCTCACCGCGCCCGCTCGGAGCTAACATGGCCCCGCCATGAACGTGCTCATCGTCGGCGGCGGCGAGATCGGGACGCTCATCGCGGCCGAGCTGCACGAGGAGCACGGCGTGACGGTCCTCGACGTCGACCCCGAGAGGGAGCAGGCGCTGGAGCACCTCGACGTCAGGTTCGTGCGCGGCTCGGGCACGGACCCCGACGACCTCAAGGCGGCGGGCGTCGAGCGGGCCGACGCGTTCATCGCCTGCACCTCGAACGACGACGTGAACGTCCTCGCCTGCCTGGCGGCGAAGGGCCTGGGCGCGAAGGAGACGCTGGCCTTCGTCACCAGGCAGCGCTACATAGACGCGTTCAAGGCCAAGGGCGCCTTCCAGGCCGTGGGCCTGCTCGTCGACAAGGTGCTCTGGCCGCAGAGGACCCTGGCCCACCAGATCGCCGACATCGTCCGCGTCCCCCGGGCCGTGGACAGCGCCAGGTTCTGGCGCGGCCGCGTGACGATGCTCGAGTACCTCCTGGAGGAGGGCGACCCCTTCCTCGGCCAGCCGCTGGCGCAGGTCCGACTGCCGGACGGCGTCCTGCTCGCCGGCCGCGTCCGCGGCGACGAGTTCGAGATCCCCACCGGAGCGACGGTGCTCGCGCCCGGCGACCGGGTCGTCTTCCTCGGCGGCACGCACGAGATGAAGGAGGTCAGGCGCCGGTTCGCGCCGCGCCGTCGCTCGCTGAACGTCGCGATCGTCGGCGGCGGGAACGTGGGCTTCATGGTCGCCGAGGCCCTCGCCTACGACCGCGCGAACATCACGGTCATCGAGGCGGACGAGGCGCGCTGCGAGAAGCTCGCGCAGTGGCTGCCGCACGCGCTGGTGCTGAGGGGCGACGGCACCGACATCGAGCTCCTGCAGCAGGAGCGCATCGAGGACGCTGACGTCGTCGTGGCCGTTACCGACGACGACGGCAGCAACCTGCTCGTCTCGCTGCTGGCCAAGCAGCTCGGGGTGCCGAAGGTCGTCACCCGCGTCGGCCGCACCCGCAACCGGCGCCTGTTCAGCCGCGTCGGCATCGACGCGCCGCTCACCCCGCGCGCGGCCGCGGTGCAGGAGGTCCTCAACTGGCTGCGGGTCGACAAGGTCGACCACATCGCGAGCATCGAGGACCGCGCCGAGGTGATGGAGCTGACGTTCCCCGCGGACGCCAAGGGCGGCCCGCTGGCGTCGCTGGGCTCGCCCAGCGACGTGCTCGTCGGCGCGATCGAGCGCGACACGAACGTGATCATCCCGCGCGGCGACACCGAGGTGAAGCCGGGCGACCACCTCCTCGTCGTGACGGTCAGCGACAACGTCGACGTCGTCGAGGCCTGGCTCGAGGAGCGACGCCGGGCCGGCAGGGCCTGATGCGCCTGCCCCGTACCCCCTCACCCGCCCCACCGCCGATCGCGTTCGCGGCCGAGCCCGGCCTGCACGGTCGCGGTCGGTTCGCCCCCCACGTCCTCGGGACCGTGATGCTCGTGCTGGCGGCGGTCACGGCGGTCTTCGCGCTCTACGCCGCCCTCGCGGGCGAGACCGCGCGGGGCTTCGTGGCCTTCGTCGCCCTGGCGGCCCCCGTCGGCGCGCTGCTGCGCCGCCTGGGCAGGGCCGACGCCGAGCCGGGGCGCCGCGAGGCGATCGCCACCGTGCTGCTCACGTGGTTCGTGACGCCGCTGCTCGGCGCCGTCCCCTACCTCGTCGACCTGGGCCTCCCGTTCCACCAGGCCGTGTTCGAGTCGGTGAGCGGCTTCACCTCCACGGGCGCCACGGTGCTGACCGCATTCGAGTCGCTCCCGCGCTCGCTCCTGCTGTGGCGCGCCGTGACCCAGTGGATGGGCGGCATCGGCATCATCGTGCTGTTCGTCGCGGTGTTCCCCCAGCTCTCGATCGCCGGGCGCCAGATGTTCTTCGCCGAGCTGCCCGGCGTGTCGGACGAGCGCGTCACGCCCCGCCTACGCTCGACCGCGGCGGCGGTGCTCGCCGTCTACACCGGCCTCACGGTGCTGTGCGCGGCGGCGTTCGCCCTCGGCGGCATGCCGCCGGTAGAGGCCCTGGGCCACGCCCTCACGACGGTGTCGGCGGGCGGCTTCACGATGCACGGCGACGGCCTGGCGAGGTACGCGAACCCCGCGATCGAGTGGACGGCCGTGGCCTTCATGCTCGTGGCCGGCACGAGCATGCCGCTCCTCTGGCGCTCGCTCCTGGGGAGGCCGGGCCTGCTGCTCCGCGACGCCGAGGTCAGGGTCTACCTGGGCGTGGCCGCCGCCGCGGCGCTGGCCCTGGCGCTGCTCCTGCGCGACGAGGGCGGGCTGGCCCTGCGCGAGGGCGCGTTCCACGCCGTGAGCGTGATGACGACGACGGGCTACGCCACCGGCGACTTCGCCGGCTGGGCGGAGCCGGCGCAGGCCGTGCTGATCACCCTGATGCTCGTCGGCGGGAGCGCCGGCTCGGCGAGCGGCGGGGTGAAGGTGATCAGGTGGCTGATCATCGCGAAGAACACGTTCCGCGAGGTCAGGCGGGTGCTCCACCCGCGCGCCGTCCTGCCGGTGCGGCTCGGCAAGGCCCTCCTCACCGAGGAGGTGCTGCGGGCCGTGGCCGCCTTCATCACGCTCTACGTGGCGCTGGTCGTCGCCTCCACGGTGACCCTGGTGATGCTGGGCAGCCCGTTCGTCGAGGCGCTGACGGGCTCGCTGGCCTGCGTCGGGAACGTCGGGCCGGCCCTGGGCGGCCTGGGGCCGTACGGCTCCTACGCCGACCTCCACCCGGCGGCGCACCTGGTGCTGGCGTTCGGGATGTTCGCCGGCCGCCTCGAGGTCGTCACGGTGTTCGTGGTGTTCACGCCGGGCTTCTGGCGGCTGCCGCGCAAGAGCCCGCTGGCGTGGTGGCGGTCCGGGCGGCGCTGAGGGGCACGCCTAGGGCGCCGCTGCCGTCGCGCCGCGGCCGCCGCACCGCTGTCCGTACGCGCCGCTCACGCGCCGCGCCGGCTCACCGGTCCCACTCGGCGTCCTCGAGCAGGTCGAGGAGCAGCTCCCTGATCGCCCAGACCGCGGCGGGGCCCGCGGCGCCGTCGGCGCGCACGACCTTCACGTCCTGGGGCCACTCGAGCATCACGTAGGTGGAGGGGTTGTCGAGGAACGCCGAGGCGTAGGTGTCGTCGAGGGAGGCGAAACCCGCCTCCTCGGCCAGGCGCATGACCTGGCGCAGGCGGCCGGCGTCGACGCGGCCGGAGTGCTCACCGAGGCGCTCGACGTTGGCCTCTCCGACGTAGGTGAAGCGCCCGTCGGCCGAGAAGACCGCCGTGAACGTCGGGCAGCCCGTGAGGCAGTCCGTCATCTCCAGGCCGATGCGCGACGCCGTCGGCGCCGGCGGCTCGGCGGCGGGACGCGCCCCGAGCCCGGGCGCGCACGCCAGGCCAGGAGGCGCCTCGCAGGGCTGCTGCGCGCCCGGCTGGGGGTCGGCCGCGAGGACGCGGTGCAGCACGGCGAGCTCGCCGGCGAGCGCGTGGGCTCCGAGTCCGAGCGCCGCCGCGAGCGCGAGGGCCGCGGCGAGACGGTGAGACGGATGGGGCCGGACGGCTGAGTCCCTCATGGGTTAATGCTGCCACGCGCGGGCGGCGCGGGTGAGCGCCGGGGCGCTGAGCGTCGCTTAACGGTCGCGTGCGCCCCCGGCCCCCACCGTCGACGCGCGAGTTATGCCACACTTCACGCGAGCGCGGCAAGCAGCGAGGCGCGTCGGCGGCCGCACGTGACTGGGAGCACGGGGCCGACGGCTCTCGCGGTAGGGGTTCACTGGCAAGGGGGTGGTGACCGGCGGCTGCGGTGGTGGACCGCAGCCGTGCGCGTGCTCGGAAGGGAGCTCGATGAAGCCCTCACGTCTCACCTGGTCGACGGTGCTGGTGGCTCTGCTGGTCATCGCCTGCGCCGGCCCGAAGGACCCGCCTGGACCACCGGGGCCGCCCGAGGAGGAGGGCATCGTCTCCGACGCCGACCTCGAGGCCGCCGAGGCCCTGGACCTGGGCCAGCTCGTCGACCTCACCTCGCTCGACCCATCGAGCGTCTTGGTCAGCCCGCCCGAGGTGACACGCGACGGCCGCGTGGCCGTCGAGCCTAGCCGCGCCCTGAGGACACAGGGCAGCTCGCCCCTCCCGCGGTTCCGGACCGGCGCCGCCGGCTCCGCCAGCGCGCTGGGCTTCGACGACCTGGGCGGCTACGTCGCCTACGTCGAGCAGGAGGGCGAGGTCTACCGGCTGCGCCTCGCCGACCTGGACGACGAGAACGCGCTCGAGGAGGACATCCTCGTCTACAGCGGCGAGAGGGAGATCGAGTCCGTGGCGGTCGACAGGGCCGGTTCGCGCCTGGCCTTCGTGGCGCGCTCCGAAGGCGACGACCACGACCTCTTCCTGCTCGACCTGACGGACGGCAGCCTGCTGAGGACCAACACGCCCGAGGTGGACGAGTCGCACGTATCGATGTCCCTCGACGGCAGCGTGGTGGCCTGGCAGGCCGGCACGCCGGAAGCCCCGAGCATCGTGTGGCTCCTGGACGAGGTCGGCGCGATCGAGCTCACCCCCGAGGCCTGGGAGCAGGTCATCGGCCTGCCGCTCCACGCCGCCCAGCCGTCGCTGAGCGGCCTCGGCGTCGCCGTGGCCTTCGTGGAGACCAGCGGCGCCCTCGCCGAGGTCTTCGGCCTCGACCCCATGGGCGGCATCGGGATCCTGGAGCTCGCCCTGGCCGAGGGAGGGGAGGTCGCAGGGCTCTACCTCGCCGTCCCCTACCTCAGCGACGGGGCGTCGACGCCGAGCGTCTCCCACGAGTCGGGGCGGATCGTGTTCGCCGAGGAGCACGCGGGGAACTCGTACGTCTCGCTGATCGACCGCTACGAGGGCGAGCTCGTCGACCTCTACACGAACGAGCCCGTCGAGCACCCGTACCTGACGGCCGACGGCGGGTACCTCGTCGCCTCCCTCGACGGCCGGCTCGTGGCCGGCCCCCTCGACGGCGACCGCCAGCCCCTGACGCCGGCGGGGGACGCCACGCGGTCGGCCGCCTACTGGGCGCGCGGCAACATCACGTTCTACTCGGGCACGAACGACCGGGGCACCTTCACCCGCCCGGAGGAGGACGGCCTGTCGCCGGAGGAGCGCACGGTCGGCTACCACGCCTACGAGTTCGTCCCGCTCACGACCGACTACTACGAGGTGATCAGCCTCCAGACGTATGACGGCTACCTGCACCTCTACGAGGGCTCGTTCGACCCTGCGAACCCGAGCAAGGGCCTACTGGGGAGCAACGACGACTACCTGGGCCCCTGGGACGACGAGACGGGCGTCGGCACGTCGCGCGTGGTCGCCGCGCTCACCGCGGGCGAGAGGTACGTGATCGTCACGAGCGCCTGCGGCGACCCCGGAGCCGGCTGCGGGCCGGACGAGGGCTACTTCCAGAACCTGGTCCGCGACGGCGCGACGCCGCCGCCCCAGCCCACGGTGCTCCCGGAGCCCGACGACAGCAGGTTCAACATCACGCTGAGGTTCTGGAACGACAGCCTCACCGACGAGGAGAAGGCCGTGTTCCAGACCGCCGCCGACCGCTGGGCCGAGGTCATCACCGGCGACCTCGCGAACATCGAGGGCTTCGAGCTCAGCGAGGACCAGGTGACGGCCGGCGCTCCCGGCATCGTCGGGACCCTCGACGACGTGATCATCGACGCGGCCAAGGTGCCGATCGACGGCCCGGGCGGCACGCTCGCGCGCGCCGGCGCCCGCATCGTCCGCGTCGGCGGGCCCGACGACTTCCTGCCGGCCTACGGGATCATGGAGTTCGACGAGGCGGAGTTCGGCCCGGGCGGCTTCTTCGAGGACATCGACGCCTTCGCCGACACGATCATGCACGAGATGGGCCACGTGCTGGGCATCAGCAGGGGCTTCTGGATCCCGCTCGGCTACATCAGCGGCAACCCGCCGAACACGGCCGTATGCAGCGACGTCGCCGACCCGGTCTACAACGACCCGCGCTACGAGGGCCCGGCCGGCAACCTCGAGTGGACCGACACCTACGGCGCCGACAGCGACAAGGTCCCCATCGCCAACACCAACGGCTGCGGCACCGCCGACAGCCACTGGCGCGAGATCTACCTGCAGGACGAGCTGATGACGGGCTACGCGAACGGTACCGGCGACCCCCTCAGCCGCGTCACGATCGGCGCGCTCGAGGACCTCGGATACCAGGTCGACTACGGCGCCGCCGACGACTGGTCGATCCCGCCGTTGCCGCGGCTCGCCCAGGTGGAGCCAGACGCGGTGGAGTACCGCGTGGAGTTCGACTTCGGGGAACCGTTCACGAACTCGCTGCCCGGCGAGGTCACGGCGCCGGTCACGGCCGTCGACATCCAGCCCGGTCTCGGGAACACGTCGTCCTCAGGCTGCGAGCCTTCCGACTTCGACGACTTCCCGGAGGGCCACATCGCCCTCCTCCAGCGCGGTACGTGCGCGTTCGGCATCAAGGCCCAGAACGCCCTCAACGCCGGCGCGGTCGCCGTGCTGATCGGCAACCAAGGCGACACCGAGGGCCGCAAGGCGCCCGTGTCCGGCACCTTCGGCGACACGCCGATCCCGATCGTGGGCGTGCCGATCTCGTACGACCTGATGATCGAGCTGTCGGAGATCGAGGGCCTGGTGATGCTCATCGACACCGACACCTTGGACGGGCGCGTCCTCGCGCCGCAGGCGCGGCCGCGCGTCGCGTGGCACCTCGCCGAGGTGCTCCTGCCCATCGTCGGCGGGGTCGACCCGGACGGCAACTTCACCTACTTCGGCGACTGACGCTGCGGTCGCGGCACGAGAAGCGGGAGGCGCCCACCTGGGCGCCTCCCGCTCTCCGTCCAGGCCTGCGGCGTCCCCGCCGCTGGAACGTCGGTGGCCGGTGGCCACGTGGCCCTTGCCGTAGACGGGGTCGTTGCCGCGCTGACCCGGCTCCATCGCCCGCGGCGAGACGGTCTGTGCGTGACCCGAGTGGTCCGGACTGCGGGAGATCGCTTGGCTAGGCGCCGGCGACAGGACTATGCTCGGTGGAGACCCGATACCCGGCCGCGCGCCGCCGCGGCGCCGAACTCCTCGAGCTTCCCGGAGGCCCCATGTCCGACACCATCGACTCCGTCCTGTCAGAGTCCAGGACCTTCTCGCCGCCCGAGTCGTTCAAGGCCAGGGCCCACCTGAGCGACCCGGCCGAGTTCCAGGCGATGTACCGCCGCTCGCTCGACGACCCCGAGGGGTTCTGGGGCGAGGCGGCGCAGATGCTCCACTGGTTCGAGCCCTGGCAGAAGGTCCTGGAGTGGAACGAGCCGCACGCGAAGTGGTTCGTGGGCGGCAAGACGAACCTCTCCTACAACTGCCTCGACCTACAGGTTCAGCGCGGCCACGCCAACAAGGTGGCGTTCTTCTGGGAGGGCGAGCCCGGCGACAAGCGCACGCTCACCTACGGCCAGCTCCTCGAGGAGGTAAGCCGCTTCGCCAACGTGCTCAAGGCCAAGGGCGTGGGCCTGGGCGACCGCGTGGCGATCTACATGCCGATGATCCCCGAGGCCGTGGTGGCGATGCTGGCCTGCGCGCGCATCGGCGCCACGCACTCGGTGGTGTTCGGCGGCTTCTCCGCCAGCGCCCTGGCCGACCGCCTCAACGACGCCAAGGCGACGGTCGTCGTCACCGCCGACGGCGGCTACCGCCGCGGGCAGGTGCTGCCGCTGAAGCCCGCCGTCGACGAGGCCCTGCCGAGCGCGCCCAGCGTGCGGAACGTGATCGTCGTGCGCCGCGCCGAGAACCCCGTGAACATGGAGCGCGGCCGCGACGAGTGGTACCACGACCTGATGCGCGAGGCGCCCGCCCGCTGCCCCGCCGTGCCCGTGGACGCCGAGCACCCCGCCTACATCCTCTACACGTCGGGCTCCACCGGCAGGCCCAAGGGCGTGCTGCACTCGACGGGCGGCTACCAGGTCCACGTGGCGCTGACGAGCAAGTACGTCTTCGACCTCAAGGAGGACGACGTCTACTGGTGCACCGCCGACATCGGCTGGGTCACCGGGCACAGCTACATCGTCTACGGGCCCATGGCCCTCGGCGCCACGCAGGTGATGTACGAGGGCAACCCGGTCTACCCCGGCCCCGACAGGCTGTGGGAGATGGTGGCCCGCTACAACGTCACCGTCTTCTACACCGCCCCGACGGCGATCCGCACGTTCATCAAGCTCGGCGCCGAGTACCCGGCGCGCCACGACCTCACCACGCTGCGGCTGATAGGCACCGTCGGCGAGCCGATCAACCCCGAGGCGTGGGTGTGGTACCGCCGCGTGATCGGCGGCGATAGGTGCCCCGTCGTCGATACCTGGTGGCAGACCGAGACCGGCGGGATCATGATCACCACGGTCCCCGGCGTGCACGCGACGAAGCCCGGCTCGGCGGGCGTGCCGATGTTCGGCGTCGACGCGGCCGTCGTCGACTCCGAGGGCCGCGAGGTGGCCCCGAACCAGGGCGGCTACCTGGTCATCAGACGGCCGTGGCCGGGGATGCTGCGCACCGTCTACGGCGACGACGACAGGTACCGCAACCAGTACTGGGGCGAGGTGCCCCACGCCTACTTCTCCGGCGACGGCGCCAGGCGCGACGAGGACGGCTACTTCTGGATCATGGGCCGCGTCGACGACGTGGTGAACGTGTCCGGCCACCGCCTGGGGACGATGGAGATCGAGTCGGCGCTGGTGTCTCACCCGAAGGTCGCCGAGGCCGCGGTGGTGGGCCGTCCCGACGAGGTGAAGGGCCAGGCCATCGTCGCGTTCGTCACGCTCGAGCAGGGCGTGGAGCCGTCGGACGCGCTGCGCGAGGAGCTCAAGCGGCACGTCGTGAAGGAGATCGGCGCGATCGCCAGGCCCGAGGAGATCCGCTTCGCCGACGCCCTGCCCAAGACGCGCTCGGGCAAGATCATGCGCCGCCTGCTGCGCAGCGTCGCCACGGGCCAGGAGCTGACGGGCGACGTCAGCACGCTCGAGGACAGGTCCGTGGTCGAGCGCCTGCGCGCGTCGGACGGCTGAACGTCTCCATCCGCGAGCGGATGGCGGCGGCCGCGGCCCGGGGGCGCCTCCGGTCCCGTCCTCTCCCCCGGGCGCCTTCCGGCTCGGCCGCGCCTGCCCCGTCTGGCTGTAGAGGATCGAGCCCACCAGCAGGGCGCCGCCGAGGAGCCCGCGCCAGCCGAGCTGCTCGCCGAGCAGCAGGTAGGCGAAGAGCGCCGCGAACACCGGCTCGAGGCCGAAGACCAGCGCGGCCACGTGCGCCGGCACGACGCGCTGCGCGTGCACCTGCAGCACCGCCACGCCGGCGGTCGCGACGAGCGCGAGGAAGGCGATCGCCGCCCAGGTCCGGGCCGGTACCTCGGGCAGCACGTGCACGACGGGCAGCGCCCACAGCCAGGCCAGCGCCAGCATCGGCAGGTGCTGCATGAACGCCAGCGAGTTCGCGTTCACCCGCCCGCTCACCTCGCCGAGGTAGACGATGAAGACGGCGTAGCTGACGGCGGTGACGAGGATCAGCAGGTCGCCGGCGTTCACCGCCGAGAGGCCGTCGCGCGTGGCGATGATCGCCAGGCCCACGAAGCCCGTGGTGGCGGCCACCCAGTCGCGGCCGAGCAGCGGGCGGCGCCAGAACACCGCCGCCACGACCGGCGTGAGCACCACCGAGAGGCCGGTGATGAAGGCGGCGTTCGAGGCGCTGGTGATCCCCAGGCCGACCGTCTGCGTCGCGAAGCCGACGAAGGCGAGGAGGCCGAGCCACAGCGCCGGCACGAGCGCGCGGCGGTCGAAGCCCGTCCAGGAGAGGGCCAAGGCGGCGAGGGTGAACCGCACGGCCAGCAGCAGCGAGGCGGGGATCGTGTCGAGCGCGTCCTTGACGATCACGAAGGTCGAACCCCACACGACCGTGATCGCGACCAGGACGCCGAGCCCGAGGGCGGGCGACATGCGCGCCATTCTCACACGGCGCGCCGCCGTCGCGGGGACCGCCCCCGCGCTCCGCCGTACGCACGCGGGGCCGCCGCAGCCCTCGGCACCTCTCCTGCCTCTCGCTAAGATGCCCTCGATGACGCTGGGCGACACCGTGACGAGGCCCTTCGGCAAGGCCCGCATCGGCTACGGCGAGGACGCGCACCGCCTCGCCGAGGGGCGCGCGCTGTGGCTGGGCGGCCACTCGATCCCCGAGGCGCCGCGGGGGGCCGTGGCGCACTCGGACGGCGACGCGCTGCTGCACGCCCTCTCCGACGCTGTGCTGTCGGCCTTCGCGCTCGGCGACATCGGCGTCCACTTCCCGCCCGGCGAGCCGGAGACCGCCGACATGGACAGCCGCCTGATCCTCAGGCGCTGCCTCGAGCTCGTCGCCGAGCGCCACCCCGGCGCGCGCGTGGTGAACGCCGCCGCCGTGGTCACGATCGACGCCCCGAAGCTGGGGCCTCACCGCGAGGCCATCGTCGCCTCCTGCGCCGAGTTCCTAGGCCTCGCGCCGGAGCGCTTCGGCCTGTCGTTCAAGACGTCGGAGGGGCTCGCCCCGGACCACGTCCAGGCGCGGGCCACGGTGCTGTTCGAGGTGTGGCGCTAGGGCTCGAGGGGCCTCGACGCCGCGCTACGGGGCGCGCCGGTTCACCTCTCCTGCAGGCTCACGTAGACCCGGCCGCCCCTCTCGAACGCCTGGAAGAGCTGGATCTTCTTCACCGCCGGCAGTGTCGGCCGGCCCGTCTCGAGGTCGAAGGTGGCGCCGTGGTGGACGCACCTGACCTTGCCGGGGAGGAGCTCGCCGTCGTGCAGCGGGTAGCGCTGGTGCGTGCACTGGTCGGGCAGGGCGTAGAACGCGCCGCCCTGGCGGATCAGCACCAGCTCCCGCCCGGCGACCACGACCCTGGTGATGCTCTCGTCCGCGAACGACTCGGCGGGACCGAGGTCGAAGAGCTCCTCGCCCGCTCCCTCCACGGCGGCTCCGGTGATGGTGGCTGCGTCGCTCATGTCCGCCTCGCGCGCCGCGCCGGCCCGCCCGCCCCGCGGATCAGCGGGGCGCCGCCCGGGGAGCGACGCGGGCGGGCACCGGCGCGACGATCACAGCTTCTCTTTGACCCCCGGCACGCCCAGCTTCGCCTGCACGACGCGCTCGACGTACTCGGCGACCTTCGGGAGCGTGACGCGGCTCATCACCTCGTGCAGGAAGCCCGTGACGAGCACGTGCTCCGCCACCTCGGGCCGCAGGCCGCGGCTCATGAGGTAGAAGCGCTGGTCGTCCGGGACCGGCCCCGTGGTCGAGCCGTGCGAGCACTTGACGTCGTTGGCGGCGATCTCGAGCTGCGGGATCGAGACGGCCTCGGACTCGCGGTCGAGGAGCAGGTTGCGGTTCGTCTGGTAGGCGTCGGTCTTCTGCGCGCCCGGGTCGACGACGATGATCCCCGAGTAGACGGCGGTGCTGGCGTCGCGCACCGCGCCCTTGAACAGCACGTCCGAGAACGCGCGCGGCGCCGAGTGGTGCTGCACCGTGTACTGGTTGAAGTGCTGCCCCTCGTCGGCGAAGTAGAGGCCGAGCATCTCGCTCTCGGCCCCCGGGCCGCCCAGCTCGGACTCGATCTCGACCCGCGCGGCGTCGCCGCCGAGGCTCACCGTCAGCGACTCGAGGCGCGCGTCGCGGCCCACGAAGGCGCGCTGCTTGTGCACGTGCGCGACCTCGCGGCTCCAGTTCTGAAGGCTCACGTACCTGAGCTTCGCGCCGTCCTTGAGGACGATCTCCGTGGCGTGGCTGTGGAACAGCCTGCCCGGCAGCGGGTCGGACGTGAACTCGTCGATGAACGTCGCCTTGGCGTTGACGTCGACGACGATCAGCGTGCGGCCCGCGCCCAGCCCGCCCCTGTCGGCGGTGGTGAACGTGCCGAGGGGCAGCTCGACCTCGACGTCCTTGGGCACGTACACGAACGTGCCGCCCGTCCACAGCGCCGAGTTCAGCGCCGTGTACTTCGTCATCGGGGCGTTGACGGCCGTGTAGAGGTGCTGGCGGACCAGGTCCTCGTGCTCGCGGAGCGCCGTGGCGAGGTCGGTGAAGATGACGCCCGCCTCCTTGATGCGGGCCTCGCGCTTCACCGGGCGGCCGTTCTTCACGACCAGCACGCCCTCGGCGTCGGAGTCGCGGATGCGGCGCTCGATCCGCTCGGACACCTCGTCGGTCTGCGGCCCCGGCACGAGGTCGAGGCCCGCGACCGAGAAGCGCTCGAGCTGCGTGTAGCGCCACAGCTCGTCGCGCGGGCCGGGCCACGGGGTCGCCTCGAAGGTGCGCAGCGCGGCGCGGCGCTCGTCCGCCAGCCACGCGGGCTCGCCGCGCGCGGCGACGAGCTGGTCGACGGCGCCGACGGCGACGGCGGGGTTGTCGGTCAGCTCCGCCACGTCAACCGACGCTCCCTTCCATCTCGAGCTCGATGAGCCGGTTCAGCTCGACCGCGTACTCGAGCGGCAGCTCCTTCGCCACCGGGTCGAGGAAGCCGCGGACGATGAGCGCCATCGCCTCGTCCTCCTTGAGGCCGCGGGTCATCAGGTAGAAGATCTGCTCCTCGTCGAGCTTCGAGACGGTGGCCTCGTGGCCGACGTGGGCGGTCTTCTCGTTGATCTCGATGTACGGGTACGTGTCGGTGCGGGCCTGCTCGTCGAGGAGCAGCGCGTCGCACTCGACGTTCGAGCGCGCGTACTCGGCGCCCTCGTGGATCTGGACGAGGCCGCGGTAGCTGGCCCGGCCCGTGCCCTTCGAGATCGACTTGCTCACGACCGACGAGGTCGTGTGGGGCGCGGCGTGGATCATCTTCGAGCCGGCGTCCTGGTGCTGGCCGTCGGTGGCGAAGGCGATCGAGAGCACCTCGCCGTGCGCGCCCTCCTCGACCAGGTAGCAGCTCGGGTACTTCATCGTGACCTTCGAGCCGAGGTTGCCGTCGAGCCACCCCATCGAGGCGTCCTTGTGCACGATCGCGCGCTGGGTCACGAGGTTATAGACGTTGTGCGACCAGTTCTGGATGGTCGAGTACCTGACGTTCGAGCCCTCCTGGCAGATGATCTCGATCACGCCGGAGTGGAACGAGTGCGTCGTGTACGCGGGCGCGGTGCAGCCCTCGATGTAGTGGAACTTCGAGCCGGGCGCGCCGATGATCAGCGTGCGCTCGAACTGGCCGATGTTCTGCGCGTTCAGCAGGAAGTACGCCTGCAGCGGCACCGGCACCTCGACGCCCTCGGGCACGTAGACGAACGAGCCGCCCGACCACACCGCCGAGTTGATCGCCGCGAAGTAGTTGTCCTCGGGCGGCACGACGGTGGCGAAGTACTCCTTGAAGAGGTCGGGGTGCTCCTTCAGGGCGGTGTCGGTGTCGAGGAAGATGACCCCGAGGCGCTCCCACTCCTCCTTGAGCTTGTGGTAGACCATCTCGGACTCGAACTGGGCGCCGACGCCGGCGAGGATCCGCCGCTCGGCCTCGGGCACGCCGAGGCGCTCGTAGGTCTTCCTCACCGCCTCGGGGATCTCGTCCCACGAGTCCACGGTCCCCTGCCGCTCGCTGGGCTTGACGTAGAAGTAGATGTCGTCGAAGTTCAGGCCGCTGAGGTCGGGGCCCCACTTCGGGCGGCCCTTCTTCTCGGCGATCTCCAGGGCGCGGAGCCGGAACTTCAGCATCCACTCCGGCTCGTTCTTCATGTAGGAGATCTTCTCGACGACCTCCTTCGACAGCCCCTTGCCGGAACGGTAGTAGTAGTCCTCCGGCAGGCGGAAGTCGTACTGCTTGGTGTGCTGCATCCCCTCGAGCTTGGCTGCGTCGGGGTGCACGGAGTTCAGCTCAGACATGATGCCCTCCAGGGCTCGCGCGCGGCGTAGGCGCGGCGGTGGCGTGCGTCACTGGGCGGCGGCCGCCACGAACGTCTGGCGGACCCAGTCGTAGCCCTTCTGGTCGAGCTCCATCGCGAGCTCCTTGGAGCCGGTCGTGATGATGCGGCCGTCGACCATCACGTGCACCTTGTCGGGCACGATGTAGTTCAGCAGCCGCTGGTAGTGCGTGATCACGAGGCAGCCGAAGTCCGGCCCGCGCGCGGCGTTCACGCCCTGCGACACCACCTTCAGCGCGTCGACGTCGAGGCCCGAGTCGGTCTCGTCGAGGATCGCGTACCGCGGCTCGAGCACGAGGAGCTGGAGGATCTCGGAGCGCTTCTTCTCGCCGCCGGAGAAGCCCTCGTGGAGGTTGCGCTCCAGGATCGACTCGTCCCAGTTCAGCGCCTGCACGGCCTTCTGGAGCTTGCCGTAGAACTCCATGACGCCGATCTCGTCGCCCTCGGGCCGGCGGGCGTTGAGGGCCAGCCTGAGGAAGTTCGCGATCGAGACCCCCGGCACCTCGACCGGGTACTGGAAGGCGAGGTAGAGGCCCGCGCGCGCCCGCTCGTCCGGCGCCATCTCGAGGATCGACTCGCCCTCGAGGAGGATGTCGCCGCCGGTCACCTCGTACTGCGGGTCGCCGGCGATGATCTTCGCGAGCGTCGACTTGCCCGAGCCGTTCGGGCCCATCAGGGCGTGCACCTCGCCGCGCGGGACCACCAGGTCCACGCCCTTGAGGATCTCCTCGCCGCCGACGATGCGGGCACGAAGGTCACGTATCTCCAGCGTCTTCTCGTTCACAGCAGCACCTCGCCAGGGGGTATCGCTTCGGTCCACGGCCGCTGAGGCCGTAACTAGGACTCGTTCCGATTTGAGTATAGCCCACCGAGGATCCTGAGCGCTCCGCTCAGGATTCGTTGCGCCGGGGGCAGCTTAGCGCGCCGGCGTCTCAGTCTCGGTTGCGTCGCAGCCAGCCGAAGATACCGCCGCGGCGCTGACGCCGCCGCTCCGGCACCTCGGTGCCCCGCGCCGAGCGCCCGGCCCCGTGCCCGGCTTCGGCCCCGTCGCGCCGCTGCCGGCTGGCGCGGCCCGTGAGCGGCTCCTGGGGCTGATCGCGCACCTCGACGGGGATGCCCACTACGCCGGACCAGGCCTCGACGAACTCGCGCGCCGTGGCGTAGCGCTTCTCCGGGTCGCGGGCCATCGCCTTGGCGATGATCCGCTTGATGCGCGGGTCGAGGTCGGGCCGGTACGCCATCAGGTCCTTCGGCACGCCGGTGTGGTGGGCGACCATGAGGGCCTCGTAGCTGTCGGCGACGAACGGACGCTGGCCGGCGATGACCTCGTACGCCAGCACGCCCAGGGAGTAGATGTCGGAGCGCACGCCGGCCGGCTTGCCCTCGAAGACCTCGGGCGCCATGTAGAACGCCGTGCCCACGCGCTCCTCGCTCTCGTCGCCCATGAATACGCCGGTGCCGAAGTCCCCGAGCTTGGCCCGGCCCTCGCGCGTGAGGAAGACGTTCGCGGGCTTGACGTCGCGGTGCAGGACGGAGCGCTCGTGCGTGTGCGCCAGGCCCTGGGCGACGTCGAGGACGAGGCGGTAGGCCTGGTGGAGCGGGAGCTGGCCCTTCTCGAGCAGCAGGAGGTCGAGCGTGCCGCCCTCGCAGTACTCGAGGGCGAGGAACGCGCCCTCGCCCGTGGGGTAGCCGTCGAAGGCCGCCACGATCATCGGGTGCGCCAGCTTGACGGTGATCGAGACCTCGTTCTCGAACATCCGCCGCAGCACGGGCTGCTGCTGGATCTCGGCGCGCGGCAGCTTGAGGGCCACCTCGCCGAACACCCGGTGCTTCGCCAGGTAGACGTGCGACGTCTGCCCCGAGCCCAGCTTGTGCAGCGTGGTGTAGCCCGCCGGCACCGACGACGGCGCCTCTGAACCCGAACGCAATGGCCCTCCCGCCGTGCGCCCGCGCCCCCGAGACGAGGAGGCGCGCCGCGGTGCATCCGCTTGGACGCTGCGGCTAGTCTATTACGCCCCCGCCGCCCTCACCGACGGTTAGGCCACTCCTGCCCCGACGGCGCGGTGCCGTCAGGGACGCACCTCCGTGCTCTCGCCCGGCTCGAGCAGCAGGCATATGGCGCCGGTCGAGGCGTGCACGGCCGCGGCGAACCCGGAGGCGTCCTGCAGCAGCACGGGGAACGTCTTGTAGTGGATGGGCACGACGACCTTCGGGTTCACAGCCTTCACGGCGTCGACGGCGTCCTCCGGGCCCATCGTGTAGTTGTCGCCGATCGGCACCAGCGCGAGGTCGATGCCCAGGGCGCCGATCCGCGCCATGTCCGAGAAGTAGGCGGTGTCGCCGGCGTGGTAGACGCGCACGCCGTCAGCCTCCAGGACCACGCCCATCGGCATGCCGGCGTAGGTGCCGTCGGGCAGCGAGTTCGAGTGCAGGGCCGGCGTGTAGCGCACCGTGCACTGCGGGAAGGTGTACTTGCCGCCGACGTTCATGCCGTGCGCCTTGAGCCCGAGGTTCGCGGCGTAGCCGGCCAGCTCGGCGCTGCCGACCACGGTCGCGCCCGTGCGCTTGGCGATGGCCTCGGTGTCGCCCCAGTGGTCGCCGTGGGCGTGGGTGAGGACGATCAGGTCGGCCGAGACCTCGTCGGCGCGTACCGGCGCGCGCGGGTTGCCGGTCAGGAAGGGGTCGATGAGCACGCGGCCGCCGGAGGTCTCGACGAGGACGGCGGAGTGGCCCAGGTAGGTGACCCTCACGGCACCCTCCTCAGCGCAGCGCGACCAGCGCGAGGTAGTAGAGGACCGCGCCGACCACCGGCAGCCCCGCCACGCCGGCGGCCTCCTTGTAGCGCTTGAGGCCCCAGTACAGGACGGCGGCGAGGAGGAAGCAGCCGACCATGACGAACGGGTAGGCGTTGTGGAGGTGCAGCCACGGGCCCTGCAGGCCGAGCTCGTTGATGAGCCCGCCGTTGCGCGTGTGGAGCAGCACGCGGCCCATCGTCCAGAAGAAGAAGACCGCGCCGCCGCCCAGCACGCCGAAGATCAGGCCGAACAGGGCGAGGGTGCGCTCGTTGTCGACCCTGTCCACGGCTGGGTCGCGGTCGATGGTGGCGGTGTACATACGGCCCTCCGCTCGGTGGTGGTTGAGCGCCGGCGGTGCGCGCCGGCGCCCCAGGCGCGGCCTGGGCGCTCGGCCCCGCGGCCTCGGCCTGGGCGTCACGGTCAATCTACCAGCGCCTCGCGCCCCTCTGTTAGACTGTCACGTTGCCTCGGTAGCGTCCGGCGGTACCGGCGCGACGGTGGCGCACTGGCGCCGCTGGCCCAGCCTCGGTCGCCACACGATCCCTTCGCCTTGCTCGGACCGGTCCCTGGGGGCCGCTAGGAGGAGCGTTGCAAGACCTGACCGTTCGCGGGGCGCGCGAGCACAACCTCAAAGACGTCACGATCACGCTCCCTCGCAACAAGTTCATCGTGTTCACGGGCGTCTCGGGCTCCGGCAAGTCGACGCTCGCGTTCGACACCATCTACGCCGAGGGCCAGAGGCGCTACGTCGAGAGCCTGTCGGCCTACGCCCGCCAGTTCCTCGGGATCATGGACAAGCCCGACGTCGACGCGATCGAGGGCCTGTCCCCCGCGATCTCGATCGACCAGAAGACGACGAGCCACAACCCGCGCTCGACCGTCGGCACCGTCACCGAGATCCACGACTACCTCCGCCTGCTGTTCGCCCGCGTCGGCGTGCCGCACTGCCCGGTCTGCGGGCGCGAGATCACGCGCCAGTCGGCGTCGGAGATCGTCGAGCGCCTGGTGAAGCGCTTCGAGGGCGAGCGCGCGTACGTGCTGGCGCCCGTGGTGCGCGGCCGCAAGGGCGAGTACCGGAAGCTCTTCGCGGAGCTGAAGAAGGAGGGCTACACCCGCGTGCGCGTCGACGGCGAGGTGCAGACCCTCGACCAGGCCATGGAGGCCGACCTCGAGCGGTTCGAGAAGCACGACATCGAGGTCGTGATCGACCGCGTGAAGGTGTCGGAGGAGGACAGGTCGCGCCTCGCCGAGTCGGTCGAGCTGGCGCTGGCCAAGGGCGAGGGCCTGCTGCGCGTGCTCTTCCCCGACACGGGCGTCGACGAGCTGTTCAGCGAGCGCTTCGCCTGCCCCGAGCACGGCACGTTCCTCGAGGAGCTCGAGCCGCGCACGTTCTCGTTCAACTCGCCCTACGGCGCGTGCACGAACTGCTCCGGCCTCGGCTTCCTGCAGCAGTTCGACCCCGACCTCATCGTCCCCGACGACTCGCTCTCGATCTCGCGCGGCGCGATCGTCCCGTGGACGGGCAGCCGCTCCGAGGGCGGCAAGGTCTTCTACTGGGACCGCCTGCGGGCCCTGGCCGACCACATGGGCTTCGACCTGCAGACGCCCTGGAAGGACCTGCCCGAGGAGGCCAAGCGCATGGTCCTCTACGGCTCCGACAAGCCGATCGAGGTCGTCTACACCCGCGGCGGCCGCGAGACGATGCGCTTCAAGGCCGACTTCGAGGGCGTGATCCCGAACCTCGAGCGGCGCCTGAAGGAGGCGACGAGCGACTTCGCGCGCGAGCGGCTAGAGGAGTTCATGTCGCTCGTGCCGTGCCCCGCCTGCAAGGGCAGCCGCTACAAGCCCGAGGTCCTGGCCGTCACCGTCGCGGGCCGCAACATCGCCGAGCTGAGCTCGCTGACCGTGCTCGAGGGGCGCGCGTTCTTCTCGACGCTCCAGCTCGAGGGCGCCGCCGGCCAGGTCGCGGCGCCGATCCTGCGCGAGATCGTCTCGCGCCTCGGCTTCCTCGAGGACGTGGGCCTCGACTACCTCACGCTCGACCGCAGCGCGAACACGCTGTCGGGTGGCGAGGCGCAGCGCATCAGGCTCGCCACGCAGGTGGGCAGCGGCCTCACGGGCGTGCTCTACGTGCTCGACGAGCCGTCCATCGGCCTCCACCCGCGCGACAACGAGCGCCTGCTGCGCACCCTGCTGTCGCTGCGAGACCTCGGCAACACCCTGATCGTCGTCGAGCACGACGAGGTCACGATGCGCGCCGCGGACTACATCGTCGACCTCGGACCCGGCGCCGGCGTGCACGGCGGCCGCGTCGTGGCGCAGGGCACCCCCGAGGAGCTGATGCGCCACGAGGGATCGCTGACGGCGGCGTACCTGCGCGGCGACAAGAAGATCCCCGTGCCCGAGAGGCGCCGCGAGGGCAACGGCAAGCGGCTCGTGATCGAGGGCGCCCGCGAGCACAACCTCAAGGACATCGACGTCGCGATCCCGCTCGGGACGCTCACCTGCGTGACCGGCGCCTCGGGGTCGGGCAAGTCGACGCTCGTGCACTCGATCCTGCGCGCGGCCCTGGCCAAGGCGCTGCACCGCGCGAAGACGACGCCCGGCGCGCACCGGCGCATCACCGGCATCGAGCACGTCGACAAGGTCATCGAGATCGACCAGAGCCCGATCGGCCGCACGCCGCGCTCGAACCCCGCGACCTACACCGGGATCTTCACCGAGATCCGCGACCTCTTCACCCGCGCCCCCGAGGCCCGCAAGCGCGGCTACAAGGCCGGCCGCTTCTCGTTCAACGTCAAGGGCGGACGCTGCGAGGCGTGCAAGGGCGACGGCACCGTCAAGGTCGAGATGTACTTCCTGCCCGACATCTACGTCCCCTGCGAGGTGTGCAAGGGCGCCCGGTACAACCGCGAGACCCTCGAGGTGAAGATCCGCGGCAAGTCGATCGCCGACGTGCTGAACATGACGGTCGACGAGGGGCTCGAGTTCTTCGAGAACATCCCCGCGATCGCGCGCAAGCTCAAGCTGATGCAGGACGTCGGCCTCGGCTACATCCGCATCGGCCAGCCGTCGCCGACGCTGTCGGGCGGCGAGGCGCAGCGCGTGAAGCTCGCCGCCGAGCTCGGCCGCCGCAGCACGGGCCAGACGATCTACATCCTCGACGAGCCCACGACGGGCCTGCACTTCGAGGACACCCGCAAGCTGCTCGACGTCCTGCACCGCCTCGTCGAGGGCGGCAACACCCTGGTCGTGATCGAGCACAACATCGACGTGATCAAGACCGCGGACTGGATCATCGACCTGGGGCCGGACGGCGGGGCGCGCGGCGGCCAGATCGTCGCCGAGGGCACGCCGGAGGACGTGGCCATGAACGAGGCCAGCTCCACGGGCAGGTTCCTGCTCAAGGTGCCCGAGATCAGGGCACGCGTCGAGGCGCGCCTCGGGAGGAGCGGACGCGCGGCCAGGGTCGCCTAGGTACGATGACGACATGGGCGGCGGCGTGGTAGGAGGGGCAGCGGCGTGATACGCACCGCCCCCATGCCCCAGCGCCTGTTCATCGGGCTGTTCGTGTTCCTGGCGGCCGTCGTGATCGCCGTGGCCCCGGTCCCGACGGTCTACCGCTCGGCCGGCGTGGCGCTGTGCGCCTACCTGGCGTTCGCCGGCGCGGGGATGCCGGCCGCCTACCTGACGGCGCTGATCGCCCCGCCGCTGGGCCTGGTGCAGGGCGCCGGCGACTGGCTGGTGATGCTGCCCATCGTGCTCGCCGGCAACCTGCTGGCGATGCTGGGCCTCGAGTACACGTGGCGCCTGCCGGCCCTCGTCGTCTCGCCCCTGCTGCTGGTGGCGCCGGCGTTCGTGGCCTGGCGCCTGTCCTACCAGGACCTCTTCGAGGTGTCGCTGCCGTGGGCGGCGAACGAGGGCACCTGGGTGGTGCTCCACCTGCTCGTGGGCGTCGCCGGCGTGCTGCTGGCGCTGTTCGTGGACCGCCGCAGGGCGACGGCCGGCTGAGGCCGTGGGCCGCCCCGGCGCCTGGCGCGAGGGGCGGCTCGAGGCCGCCTGGGGCTTCCTGCGGCGCCTCTACGGGCGCTACCAGGAGTCGCGGCTGCAGCTCCTGGCCGCGTCGCTCGCCTACTACGGCGCCTTCTCCCTGGGCCCGCTGCTCTTGCTGCTCGCGGGCTGGCTGGCGCTCGTGCTCAGGCGCCGGCCGGACCTGCTGGCGCAGTACCGCCAGGCGCTCGTCGACCTCCTCTCCCAGGCCCTGCCGCTGCAGGTCGACGCCGAGGCGCTCGTCGCGAGCTCGTTCGACATCGTCGTCGGCGACCTGGGGCGCGGCGCCGTCATCGGCTCGATCGTCTCCGTGGTCGTGCTGGTGTGGGCCAGCTCCAACTTCTTCGTCTCGCTGCAGCACGCGCTCGAGGTCGTCTTCGACGTGAACGAGCGCCGCAACATCTGGCGCAAGCGCCTGGTGTCGTTCCTGCTCGTGGCCTGCGTCGCGCTGGTCGTGGCCGTGGAGGTCGTGGGCGGCCTCGCGCTGGGGGCGGTGAGGGAGCTCGCGGCGCGTGTCGGCGCCTGGCTCGGCGCCGCGCCGTCGGGCGACCCCCTGTCGCCGCTGCTCGACCTCGGCCTCCTGCGGCTCGCGGCGACGACGGTGGGCCTGACCCTGGCGTTCCGCTACCTGCCGCGCCGCGGCAGCACCTGGTTGGGCGCGCTGGCCGGCGGCGTGACCGCCGCGGTCGGGGTGCAGGTCGTCCGCGCCGTCCTGCTCCTCGCCTTCACCCCCGAGCGCTTCAACCTCGTCTACGGCGTGATCACCAGCCTGCTGGCGGTGCTGCTGTGGCTCTACCTCGCGCTGCTGGTGGTGCTGGTGGGAGCGGCGGTGGCCGCCGAGGTCACCGCGTCGACGCGGCGGCGGACCGCCCTGCCCGAGGGCGCCTCCGAACCGGGCTGAGCACCGGATACGATTGCCGCGGTGAAGCTGCTGGAGCGCCTCTTCTCTCCAAGCTGGCTGCAGAGGGCGGCCTACGTCGTGTTCGGGGCGTACGCGCGCCTCTTCCGGGGCCTGCGCGTGACGGGCGCGGAGAACGTGCCGCGCGAGGGACCGGTCGTCATCGCCTGCAACCACATCAGCGCCTGGGACCCGCCCGTCGTCGGCTCGGCCGGGCCGCGGCCACTGGACTTCATGGCCAAGGTCGAGCTCTTCTCCACGCCCCTCTCGGCCGCGTTCATGCGCGGCCTGGGGGCGTTCCCCGTCGACAGGAGCCGCAGCGACGTCGGTGCGGTCAAGGAGGCCATACGCCGCCTGCGCGCCGGGCGCGCCGTGGGCGTGTTCATCCAGGGGACGCGCAACGCCGGGGACGCCGCGGCGCTCGACGGCGCCGCGTACATCGCCCTCTCCAGTGGGGCGCCGATCGTCCCCGCGGCGATATGGCGCGAAGGGCGGTCGTTCCGCGTCGCGTTCGGCGAGCCGATACAGCCCGTCGGCAAGGGGCGCGAGGCGGCCACGGCCCTGACCGCGGAGACCCAGCGCCGGATCGCGTCCCTGCTGCCCCGGCCCCAGGGGAATCCCGTCTGAGACTGCGATTCTTCACATGCGGGCCGCGGTCGCCTCTGCTAGAGTGCGCCTAGCTGATCTCTGCAACCGAGGAGGATGCCGATGGCGAAGGCCAAGACCGTATCCAAGGCCGACCTTGTGAGCAAGGTGGCCGAGTCCAAGGGCCTCAAGAAGAAGGACGTCAAGGACATCATGGACGCCATGCTCGAGCAGATCAGCAAGGCCCTCGACTCCGGGTCGAAGGTACAGCTGACCGGCTTCGGCACCTTCGAGGTCCGCTCGCGCAAGGCGCGCACTGGCGTCCGGCCGGGCACGACCGAGAAGATCAAGATCCCGGCCAGCAAGTACCCCGCGTTCAAGCCGGGCAAGGGGCTCAAGGACCGCGTCCGTCGCTGATACCCTCTAGTCAGACCTGAACCGCGCGCGGCCCGCTCTCATGAGCGGGCCGCGATCCTGTCGACCCTGGCCCCTCAGCGCGGCTCCCGCGCCCGCCCGCCTGGCTCCCGCCGGCGCCCCGGGCCGACGGGACCTCGGGCGCACCGGCGCTAGACTCGGTTCCGTGGCCCTGCTAGACCAGATCGGCCCCGTCATGGTCGGCCCCTCCAGCTCGCACACGGCGGGCGCCTGTCGCATCGCCCTGCTCGCGCGCCACTGCCTGCTCGCGCGGCCGCGGCGGGCGCGCTTCGTGCTGCACGGCTCGTTCGCGAAGACCGCGCGGGGCCACGGCACCGAGCTGGCGCTCGTCGCGGGCCTGTGCGGCGCCTTCCCCGACGACCCGCGCATCCGCGACGCCTTCGACCTGGCGCGCCAGGAGGGCCTCGAGTACGAGTTCGCCACCGCCGACCTGGGCGACGTGCACCCGAACTCGGTGCTGATCGAGGCGGAGGCCGAGGGCGAGAGCCTGAGGCTGCTCGGCTCGAGCCTAGGCGGCGGCCTGGTGCAGGTCACGCGCGTGAACGGCTTCGACGCCAGGTTCACCGGCAAGCACTACACGCTGCTCGTGCTGCACAAGGACCAGCCGGGCGTCATCGCCCGCGTCGCGCGCGTCGTGGCCGACGACGACGGCAACATCGGCTCGATCTTCTCGGCCCGCGAGCGGCGCGGGGGGCTGGCCCTGATGTCGGTCGAGATCGACAAGCCCCTGGCGCAGTACGCGCTCGATTACCTCAGCAACCTCCCGTACGTGACGTGGCTGCGCGCCCTGCCCGAGGTCATGCAGGGCCCCGCCGCGGCGGAGGCCGCGTCGTGACCCTCGAGGACATCGCCAACGCCGCCGGCCGCGCCTCCGAGTTCGTGCTGCGGGACGAGGTCGGCGACGACGTCGCCGCCGCCGAGCGCCTCAAGGCCGTGATGCGCTCGCGCCTGGGCGAGATGCGCGACGCGATCCGCCGCGGACTGGCCTCGCGGGAACCGAGCCGCACCGGGATGGTGGGCTGGAACGCGAACCAGCTCCACGAGGCGCCCGACGTCCTCGGCTCGCCGCTCCTGAAGCGCGTCCAGGCCTACGCGATGGCGGTGAACGAGGAGAACGCGCGCATGGGGCGCATCGTCGCGGCGCCGACCGCCGGCAGCGCCGGCACCGTGCCCGGGGCGCTGATCGGCGTGGCGGACCACCTGGGCAAGGGTGACGACGAGCTCGTGATGCCGCTCATCCTGGCCGCCGGCGTGGCCGACGTGATCGGCAAGCGGATGTTCATCGCCGGCGCGACCGGCGGCTGCCAGGCCGAGATCGGCTCCAGCGCCGCGATGGCGGCGGCGGCCGTGACCGAGCTGCTGGGCGGCTCGGCGCGCGCCTGCGTCCACGCGGCCGCGATGGCGCTGATGAACACGATCGGGCTGGTGTGCGACCCGGTGGGCGGCTACGTCGAGGTCCCGTGCGTGTCGCGCAACGCCTTCTACGCCGTCCACGCGGTCGCGTCGGCGCAGCTCGCCCTGGCGGGCATCGAGTCGGTGATACCGCCCGACGAGGTCGTGATGGCCATGGCCTCCGTCGGCCGCCTCCTGCCGCCCGAGCTCAAGGAGACGGGCGAGGGCGGCATCGCCGACACCCCCACCGGTCGCCGCATCGCCCTCGAGATGGCCCGCTGACCGGGCGAGCGCCTCGCCCCGACCCCCTCCCGCCCGTGTCGCCCCGACGGCAGGGCGCCGACGAGCTTGTGCTATCTTTCACGAGGGACAAAGGTCCCGCCGCCAGGGGGCAAGGCGCCGCCCGCCTGACGGGGTGAGGAGCGCTGATGGCACAGCCCAGGCCCCAGGTGATGATCGTCGGCGCCGGCTTCGCCGGCCTCTACGCCGCCAAGGCCCTCAGGCACGCGCCGGTCGACGTCCTGCTGATCGACGCCCACAACCACCACACGTTCCAGCCGCTCCTGTACCAGGTCGCCACGGCCGCGCTCGACTCCGGCGACGTCGCGCACCAGGTGCGGAGCGTGTTCAGGCGTCAGCCCAACGTGCGCTTCCGCATGGGCCGCGTCACGGCCGTCCACGAGGAGGCCAGGGAGGTCGAGCTCGAGGGCGGCGAGCGGCTCGCCTACGACTACCTGATCCTCGCGAACGGCGCCGTCTACAACGACTTCGGCGTCCCCGGCGTGCGCGAGCACGCCTTCGTCCTCAAGGACCTCGACAAGGCCGTCAAGCTGCGCGGCCACATCCTGTCGCGCTTCGAGCGGGCCGCCGTCGACCCGCGCCTCGTCGACGAGGGCGCGCTGACCTTCGTGATCGTCGGCGCGGGCCCGACGGGCGTGGAGATGGCGGGCGCGCTGGTCGAGCTCTTCCAGCGCGTGCTGCCGCCCGAGTACCCCGAGCTGGACCTGCGCGTCGCCCGCGTCGTGCTGATCGAGATGGGCCCCGAGGTGCTCCCCAACTTCGGTGACGCGAGCCGCCGCTACGCCGAGCGCGTGCTGAGGCGCCGCGGCGTCGACGTGCGGCTCCGCTCCGCCGTCGTGAACGTCAGCGAGGACGGCGTCACCCTGAGGTCCGGCGAGTTCATCCCCTGCCAGACGGTCATCTGGGCGGCAGGCGTGCGCGGTAACCCGCTCGGCGAGGCGCTGGGCGTGCAGCTCGAGCGGGGCTTCCGCGTGCCCGTGGAGCCCGACCTGAGCCTGCCCGGTCACCCCGAGGTCTTCGTGGTCGGCGACCTGGCGGCGGCGAAGGACGCGGAGGGCAGGCTGCTCCCGCAGGTGGCCCAGGTCGCGATCCAGGGCGGCAAGCACGCGGCGCGCTCGATCGTCAGGCGCCTGCAGGGCCGCGCCTCGGAGCCGTTCGTCTACCGCGACCTCGGCAACATGGCGATCATCGGCCGCAGCGCCGGCATCGCCGAGCTCTCCCGTCTCTTCCTGGGCCTGCGGCTGCGCGGCTTCGTGGGCTGGCTGGGCTGGCTGTTCCTGCACCTCGTCTACCTGCCCGGCTTCCGCAACCGCCTCTCGGCGTTCGTGAGCTGGGCCTACAACTTCTTCACCTACGACCGCCACGCGCGCCTGATCCTGCAGATGGGAGCGGGACGCGGCTTCGACGGGCCGAGGGAGGCGCCGGGCGGGGCGCGGCGGTCCGCGGGCAGCGAGGAGCGGCCAGCGGTTAGAGTTCAGGCTCGAGGGCCGGCGCCCGGGCCGGACGGCGCGCCCGGCGCCGCGCGCGGAGGCGCCGAGCGCGAGCCGGAGGACGAGGTAACCGAGCCCGTAGGGGTGATACGTGGAGCTTGAGCTGGGCGACTACCTGCGCACCGCGATAAGGGCCGCCCTGGAGGCGGGCGCGATCCAGCTCTCCGAGCGCGGCGGCGACCTGGCCATCAGCACGAAGTCGTCGGACATCGACCTCGTCACGCGCGTCGACAGGCTGTGCGAGGAGCACGTCAGGCGGGTGCTCCTCACCGCGTACCCGGACCACGTCGTGGTGGGCGAGGAGCTGGGTCACGACGCGACGGGCCCCATGCGCTGGATCGTCGACCCCATCGACGGCACCGCCAACTACGCCCACGGCTTCCCCTTCTACTGCGTGTCGATCGCGCTCGAGGCCCACGGTGAGCTAGTCGTAGGCGTCGTCTACGACCCCGAGCGGGACGAGCTCTTCACCGCCACGAAGGGCGGCGGCGCGTGGCTGAACGGCCGCCCGCTGGCGGTGAGCGCCACCGCCGACGTCCGCAGGTCGCTGCTCTGCACCGGCTTCGCCTACGTCGAGGACCGCATCAAGCTCAACCTCGAGGTGTTCGCGCGCGTCCTGCCGAAGGTGCACGGCGTGCGTCGCCCCGGGGCCGCGGCGCTCGACATCTGCTACGTCGCCGCCGGCAGGCTGGACGGCTTCTGGGAGCTGGGCCTGAACCCCTGGGACGCCGCCGCGGGGGTGCTGATCGTGCGCGAGGCCGGCGGTACGGTCACGGGCGACGACGGCGGGCCCTACCGCCTCGGCGACCGCGTGCTGGTGGCCAGCAACGGCCACATACACGGCGCCCTGCTCGACCTGCTGCAGCTCCAGACGGTGCTGGCGCGCGTCTGAGGGGAGGCGGCGCCGTCAGAACTCCTGCTTGCGCAGGGTCTTCCTCTCGATCAGGTCGCGGCGCAGCGTGACCCCCAGGCCGGGGCCGCTCGACGGCAGCGACTGCACTCCGTCCACCGCGTCGAGGCGCTCCTCGACGATGTCCTCGTCGCCCCAGTAGCGCGTGGCGCTGGCGGTGTCGCCGGGGAGAGTGAAGTTCGGCAGCGTGCTCATGTGCAGGTTCAGCGCGCGGCCGATGCCGAGCTCGAGCATCCCGCCGCACCACACCGGCGCGCCGAACGCCAGCGCGACGTCGTGCACGCGGCGCGCCTCGAGGAGCCCGCGCACCCGCCCGACCTTGACGTTGATCACCCGCCCGGCGCCTAGCGCCAAGGCCTTGCGGGCGTCGGCGGCCGAGTGGACCGACTCGTCCAGGCAGAGCGGCGTCGCGACCTGCGCCTGCAGCTCGGCGTGGTCGACGAGGTCGTCGTGCGCCAGCGGCTGCTCGATGTAGTCGAGCCCGAGCTCGTCCAGCTCGTGGAAGACGCGGGCGTCGGTGAGCGAGTAGGCGCTGTTGGCGTCGACGGTCAGCGGCATGTCGGGCAGCGCCTCCCGCACGGCGCGCAGGGGCTCCACGTCCCAACCGGGCTTGATCTTGAACTTCAGGCGCCGGTAGCCCTGCTCGGCGTGGCGCTGCGCCACCTCCACGGTCTCCTCGACCGAGCGCTGGATCCCCAGCGAGGCGCCGACCTCGATCCGCGTCCTCACGCCGCCGAGGAGCTGCCACAGCGGCAGGCCCGCCGCCTTCGCCTGCAGGTCCCAGAACGCGCACTCCAGCGCGCCGACCGCCATGTTGTGGCCGCGCACGCGCTTGACCGCCCGCAGCAGTTGCTCGGGCGTGGCGAAGTCGCGCCCCACGACCTGCGGCAGCACGTACTCCGACAGCGCCACCCAGGCGGTGGAGCTCGTCTCGTAGCTGTAGCCGGGCACGTTCCCGGCCGTGACCTCGCCGTAGCCCTCGAGGCCCCCGGAGCGCACCACGAGGATGACCTTCGTGAGGTCCCGCTCCTCCCCGAAGCTGGTCTCGAAACGGAACCTCAGGTCGGCCTTCACCAGGCGCAGCTCGACGCTCTCGATCTTCATCCGGCCCTCCGGCCAGTGAGCATAACCGCGGGGTCAGAACTCGTCGGGGAACTCGAGGCGGCGGCGGGGTCGCTCCTCCGCCGGCTCGTCGGCGCGCGGCTCGCCCACGGCGACGGCGTCGGGCTCGCGCGGCTCGTCGGGCTCGGGCGGGAAGGCCTCGCCGGCGTCGCCGCGCCCCTCCTCGAGCCGGCGGCGGCTGGGCGGCAGCGGCACCGCGAAGGGGCCCATCTCCTCGGCCGCGGCGGCGCGCCTGGCCGCCTCCAGGGCCTCGCGACGCGCCCTCTCCGCCTCGCGGCGGGCGCGCTCGGCCTCCCGCCGGCGCTCGCGGAAGGCGCCCCAGGCGTCGGCGGCGCGGCGCCTCAGGGAGCCGACGGCCGCCTCCCACCGCTCCTGGGCGGCGATGCGCCGCGCCGCCGCGCGCTGCAGCCGGGCCAAGCGCTCGGAGGCCGTACCCCGCGCCGCGTCGACGCGCTGCTTGGTGGCGCGGACCCGGTAGCGCAGGTTCCACGGCTCCCACTCGAGCGGCACGGTCACGCGCAGGTTCTGGGGCCGGGCCTTGGTGGCGAAGACGTACACCTCCAGGGTGCCGCGGTCGCCGGGCAGGTCGCTCACGTCGGCGACGACGTCGACCGCGCCGTTGGGCGGGACCACCGCCGAGGCGTCGGCCACGACGGGCAGCCGGCCGCCGCCGCTGGTCAGCGCCACCTCGAGGAGCTGGACCGGGTAGGGGTTGAGGTTGTTGAAGGTGACGCGGAGCTGCATGTCGGCGCCGGGCGGCGCCTCCAGGTAGGCAGGGCGACGCGGCCCGCCGTCGGCGGGGGCGGCCGCCTCGCGTCGGCCGAGGAGCGCCACGACCCCGTTCGTGAGCAGGAACTGCGGGCCCGACGTGCGCCGGCGGCCGCGCCAGCGCCAGGCGAGGAGCAGGACGAGCACGAGCAGCGCCCCAGCCAAGGCGAGGTAGGTGTCGCGGCCCCACGTGGCCGGGTCCCAGCTCACGCGCGACGCGGCCTCCACCGCGGCCTCGTAGGAGCGCCGCAGCGCCTGCACCGTCTGGTCCCAGACCTCAGCCATGCCGCCTCAACCGTCGTCGGCTCCTCGGGCGCGACATGCCAGCTTACCGGTGTGGCCCTTAGAGTGACATGGTGGCCGTGCTAACGACCCTTGACGGGTCTCTAACCCTGGCGAACGCACGCTACGGCGAGACGTACCGCTCGCGCCACGGGGCGCTGACGGAGGCGCGCCACGTCTTCCTCGGCTCCTCGGGGGTCGCGGCGCTGCTGCGCGAGCGGGGACGCGCCGCGGTGCTCGAGGTCGGCTTCGGCACGGGCCTGAACCTCCTCGTCACGGCCTGCGCGGCCGCGGCCGCCGGCGCGCGGCTCGACTACGTCGGGATCGAACGCGACCCGGTGCCCGCCTCGCAGCTCGCCGAGCTGCGCTACGACCGCCTGCTCGCCCCGTGCGACCTGCCGCTCGCGCTGCTCGGCTGGCTCGCGAGCCTGGGCGAGCGACCCGCGCCCGGACGGCACCGCTTCACCGCCGGGGGCGTGTCGCTCGAGCTCGTGGTCGGCGAGGCACGCGACGCGGCCGCCGGCCTGCCGGAGGGCGCCTTCGACGCCGTCTACCTCGACCCCTTCAGCCCGCGGGCGAACCCCGACGCCTGGGAGGAGGACCTGCTCGCGCTGCTCCTGCGCGCCCTCAGGCCGGGGGGCAGGCTCGTCAGCTACAGCGTCAGCGGCGAGGTGCGCCGGCGCCTCGCCGGGGCCGGTGCGAGGGTGAGCAAGGCGCCCGGCCCGCCCGGCGGCAAGCGCGAGTCCCTGGTCGCGGAGAGGCCCGGCTGAGCGTGCGTGACTTCGTGGTCGTCGGCGCCGGGATCGCCGGCCTGACCCTGGCGTACGAGCTCACGCTGCGGGGCGCCGGCGTGACCGTCGTCGACACCGCCGCGGAGGTGGGCGGCGCGGTGGCCGCGGCGGGCCCGGTAGCGGGCCCGGCGGCCGCCGCCTGGCCGCTCGGCGCCGCGTCGGCCGTGCCCGCCGCGCTCCTGAACCCCCACCGCGGGCGCACCGCGCGGGCCCGCCCCTCCGACCTCGCGGGCCTGGCGGCGTTCGGGCGCCTGGCGCGGCGGCTCGCCGACGAGGGGCTCGACCCCGGCTGGCACCCCACGGGCGTGCTGCGCGTGGCGTCCACCGCGCGCCAGGCGGCGCTGTGGCGCGAGCTGGTGCGCCTCTCCGAGGGGCTGAGGCGGCCCGCCGGCGCCGAGGGCGAGCCCGGGCCCGCGGACGGCGAAGGCGAGGAGGAGCGCGACGAAGGACCGCGCTGGCTTTCCCCCGACGAGGTCCCGACCGGCGTGGCCGCCCCGCACGGCGCGCTGCTGGTGCCGCGCGGAGGCTGGGTCGAACCGGCCGCGCTCCTGCGGGCCCTGGCCGCGGCGGCGGCGAGGCGCGGTGCCGAGCTGCTCCTGGGCGTGAGGTTCACCGGCATCGAGCGCGTCGGCGCCGAGGTGGTCCTGGCCACCGACGCCGGCCCGCTGCGGGCGCGCCACGCTGTGCTCTGCCCCGGAGCGTCGCCGGCGCCTCCGGGCTGCCGCCTCCCCCGCCTCGCCGCCGACGGCGGGGTGGCGGCGGTGCTGCGCCCCTCGACGGGCGAGGCGGGTCGCCTGGCGCGCCTGCCGCCGCTTGCCGGGGCCGTGAACGCCGTGTTCGCACGCGGGCTCGCCTACGTCAGCGGCGGCACGCTCCCGCCCGTCGCGCTCCCCGAGGAGGCGCTGCGCGCGACGGCCCTGAACCTCAGGGACGCGGCGGCGTGGGCGGTGCCGGCCCTGGCCTCCGCCGAGGTCGAGTCCGTGTGGTTCGGGGTCAGGGCGCGGCGGGCCTCGGGGCGGCCGGTGGTGCGGCGCCTCTCGCCCGCCGTCTCGTACTACGGGGCCCTGGCGGGCCGCGGCTTCCTCTGCGCCGCCGACCTCTCGGCGCGGCTGGCCGAGCGCCTCGTCGGGGCCTGAGCCGCGCCGGGGCGGCGCGGGATGGGGCTCCGTCGGGACCCGGCGCTCAGCCCGCTACGCCTACGCCGAAGAGGTCGTCGGCCAGGTCGAAGAGCATCTCCTTGGTGAAGCGGCGGCGACCCTCGACGAGGCCCTTGCCGTCGGGCGCCAGAGTCAGCTTGCGGTAGACGTGGCTGTCGTAGGGGTGGAGGGTGACCTCCTTGAACACGGCGTGCCGCGGGCTGGCGTTGGCCATCAGCACCGGCAGGCCGGTCCCGGGGTCGGAGAGGCTCGCCACCATGATCGTCGTGGGCAGGTCGTAGGGCCTGTGCATCCGGTAGATGTAGTCGGGGAAGTCCGACTCCTTGGTGAACGCGACGCCCTCGCGGCTGGCGGCGTACTCGCGCATCCACTCGAGCACCTCGGCCCAGGCGCTGTAGAAGGCGGCCTGCCTCTCGTCCATACCGCGAGTCTAGCGCAGACGCCCGCCGGGCCTCGGAGTCGTGCCCCGTGCCCGTAGAACCGCCCGGCATCGACGCGTGGGACGCCCGGGACCCGCGGGAGGCCGCCGCCCTCACAGCCCGTAGCGGGCCCGGAGCAGGACGTCGAGCGGCTCGATGCCGCCCACGGCCGGGACGCCTAACGCCTTGCCCTCGCGGTCGGGGCCGATGAGCACGGCCTGCATGCCGAAGTCCAGGGCCCCGCGGACGTCGCCCGTCGGGTCGTCGCCCACCATCAGCGTCTCGTCCGGCCGGGTCTCGAGCCCGGCGCAGGCCAGGCGGAAGACGCGCGGGGAGGGCTTGCGGGCGGCCACGTCCCTGTCGCCGGAGACGATCACGACGCGGAAGCGCGGCGCGAAGCCGAGGGCGTCGAGCGCGGCGCGCTGCATGTCGACGGGGCCGTTGGTGATGAGCCCCAGCTTCACGCCCGAGGCGTCGAGGCGCTCGAGCAGCCGCGCGGCGCCGGGCGCCGGGCGCTCCTCCGCGGCGTAGCGGGCGGTGATCCTCGCGGCCACGTCGGGCAGGTCGGGGGGCACGCGCTGCTCGAGCCTGTGGAGGGTCCGCTCCAGCGCCGTGGCGAGGTCGAGCGGCCCGTCGCGACGCAGCTCCTCCTGGACGATCGCGGCGAAGCGGTTCATGTCGCACTGCTCGAGGCCGAGCTCGGTCCGCGCCATGGCCATGAGGCCCCCGAAGTCGCCGCCGTAGCCCCCCAGGGTGCCGTCGAGGTCGAAGCAGACCGCCCTGATCACTGTCGACAAGCCTAACGCCTGGCGGCGGGGGGCCCGCGGTATGCTGGGCCGCCGTGGCCGTCGACGACCTGCTCGCACCCCTGAACGATGAGCAACGGGCGGCCGTGACCCACTTCCAGGGCCCGGCGCTCGTGCTCGCCGGCGCCGGGTCGGGCAAGACCCGCACGGTCGTCCACCGCATCGCCTACCTGCTGGCCGAGCACGGCGTCCTGCCGCAGCAGGTGCTCGCCGTGACGTTCACGAACAAGGCCGCCGGGGAGCTGAAGGAGCGCGTCGCCAGCCTCATCGGCGAACCGGCCAGGGACCTCTGGGTCTCCACGTTCCACTCCGCCTGCCTGCGGGTGCTGCGCACCTACGGCGAGCGCGTCGGCCTCAAGCCCGGCTTCGCGATCTACGACGACGACGACCAGCTCGACCTCCTCAAGGAGGTCCTGGGCTCGGTCGCGGGCATGGCCGACGCGAACCCGCGCACGTTCCGCTCGCTGATCGACAGGGCGAAGTCGAACCTGTGGAGCCCCTCGCGCCTGCGCGAGGAGGGCGAGAGGACGTGGGGCCGCATCGTGGCCGGCCTGCCGCTCGAGCTGGTGGCCGACGTCTACGCCCGCTACCAGGAGCGGCTGACGGCGGCGAACGCCGTCGACTTCAACGACATCCTCGGCCGCACCGTGCAGCTCTTCGACGAGCACCCCGACGTCCTGCAGCGGGTCCAGCAGCGCGCCGTGTTCATCCACGTCGACGAGTACCAGGACACGAACGCCGCCCAGTACCGGCTCACGCAGCAGCTCGCCGACACCTACGGGAACCTGATGGTCGTCGGGGACCCCGACCAGAGCATCTACGCCTTCCGCGGCGCCGACGTGCGCAACATCCTCGACTTCCGCCGCGACTACCCCGAGGCCGCCGTCTACCGCCTCGAGCTGAACTACCGCTCGGTCGGCAGCGTGCTCGCCGTGGCGAACGCGGTGATCAGGCACAACCAGGGGCGCCTCGAGAAGGAGCTCAAGCCGGTGAAGCAGGGCGGCGAGAAGGTCAAGCTCTACCGCGCCGCCGACCACCGCGCCGAGGCGGAGTTCGTGGCGCGCACGATCGAGCGGCGCAAGGCCGAGCTGGGCCTCCCCTACTCGGCGTTCGCCGTGCTCTACCGGACGAACTCGCAGTCGCGCGTGATCGAGGAGGCGCTGAGGCGCGCGAGCATCCCGGCGCGGATCGTGGGCGGAGTCGGGTTCTACGACCGGCGCGAGGTGAAGGACGTCCTGTCCTACGCCCGCGCGGCGCTGAACCCCGCCGACGACGTCTCGTGGCGCCGCGTGCTGGGGCGGCCGAAGCGCGGCATCGGCGGCACCACCGAGCAGCGGCTCGTCTCCTGGGCCGAGCGCCACGGCGTGCCGTTCTCGGTCGCGCTGCGCCGCGCCGCCGAGGTCGTGCCGGGCACGCCGGCCGTCAAGCGCGCCCAGGAGTTCGTCGAGCTGATGGACGACCTCTCGCGCCAGGCCGACGAGCTGCCGGCCGCCGCCTTCCTCGCCGCGGTGATCGACCAGACGGGCTACGCCGAGGCGCTGCGGCGCGAGGGCACGCACGAGGCGGAGGCCCGGCTCGAGAACCTCGACGAGCTCGTCTCCGCCGTCACCGAGTGGCAGGAGGAGCACCAGGGCAGCATCGCCGACTTCCTCGACGAGGCCGCGCTGCTCGCCAGCGTCGACGACAGGGCCGTGAAGGCCGTGAACGGCGAGGTCGAGGACGACGCGGTCACGCTGATGACGCTGCACAACGCCAAGGGCCTCGAGTTCCCCGTCGTCTTCCTGATCGGCCTCGAGGAGAACCTGGTGCCGCACCGCAGCGCCACGGGCTCGCTGCAGGAGCTCGAGGAGGAGCGCCGCCTGCTCTACGTCGGCATCACGCGCGCCCAGGACGAGCTCTACCTGGTCCACGCCGAGTCGCGCCTGACGTTCGGGCGCACCGAACCTACCCGCCCGAGCCGGTTCCTCGAGGACATCCCCCGGGAGCACGTCGTGGAGACCGACGTGTTCGGCCAGGAGCTCGCTTCCACGTCGCGGTCGAAGTACGGCCGCGACGTGTGGCGGCCGCCCGTCCTGCCGCGGCCGAGCGTGGGCGACGCGGGTCCGTCCGAGCCGCTGCCGGTGTTCCGCGGCGGGGAGCGCGTCCGGCACCCGAAGTTCGGCACGGGCACCGTCGTCGGCCTGTCGGGCGAGGGCGCCCGCACCGAGGTCACCGTCGTGTTCGAGTCGGCGGGGGCGAAGCGGCTGCTGCTGAAGTACGCGAGCCTCGCCAAGGCCTGAGGACCGCCCGCGAGGGCGCCGGGAGCGGGGCGACGGCTCCCGGTTCTGGCCCTCCTGGATGGTATAGTCCCGCGAACCCTGTCCCTTGGGAGGCCGAGGGCGGCGCCGAGGGCCCGGCGCCGGTTCCTGGAGGAGGGACCCAAGAGTGAACGCCAAAGCCATCGTGGTGACGTCTGGCAAGGGCGGCGTCGGCAAGACGACGACCACCGCCAACGTCGGGGCCGCACTGGCGCGCCTCGGTGAGAAGGTCTGCGTCATCGACACCGACGTGGGCCTCCGCAACCTCGACGTCGTCATGGGGCTCGAAGGCCGGGTCGTCTACGACCTCATCGACGTCTTCGAGGGGCGGTGCAAGCTCAAGCAGGCGCTGATCCGCGACAAGCGCGTCGAGAGCCTCTACCTGCTCGCCGCCTCCCAGACGCGCGACAAGACCGCGCTCTCGGAGTCGCGCATGAAGGAGACGGTGCGCACGCTCCTCGAGGAGGAGGGCTTCGACCGCGTGCTGATCGACAGCCCGGCCGGCATCGAGTCGGGCTTCCAGACCGCGGCCAGCGCCGCCGACGGCGCGCTCGTCGTCGTGAACCCGGAGGTCTCGAGCGTCCGCGACGCCGACCGCATCATCGGCCTCCTGGAGGCCCGCGAGATCCCCGAGGTGCGGCTGATCATCAACCGGCTCCGTCCCGAGATGGTCAAGCGCGGCGACATGCTCGAGGTCGACGACGTCCTCGAGATCCTCGGCGTGAAGCTCATCGGCATCGTGCCGGAGGACGAGAAGATCATCGTCTCGACGAACGTCGGCAACCCCCTGTCGCTCGAGGACGGCGGCGGGAAGGTGAGTGCCGGCAGCGCCTTCCGCGACATCGCCCGGCGCATCAGGGGCGAGGACGTGCCCTACCCCCGGTTCGAGCCGCAGGGAGGCTTCCTGGCGGGCCTGAGGCGACTGTTCGGGGGCGCCTGATGTTCGGGATCTTCCGGCGCCGGCGCTCGAAGGACGAGCTCAAGGAGCGCCTCAAGCTGGTCCTCACCTACGACAGGGCGAAGCTCTCGCCCGGCAGCATGGAGGACCTCAAGCGCGAGCTGCTGGCGGTGATCAAGAAGCACTTCCCCGCCGCCGACGCCGAGTACGACGTGCGCGTCGAGCAGCAGGGCGAGCGCATGGTGCTGATCGCGAACCTGCCCGTCAGGGGGGCCTGACCGTCGCCGCGCGGGACGCGGGCAGGCGCCGTGGGTGACGCGATACCGCGTCGGAGGCGCCTCTTCTGCTACCCTCTGGCGCGATGAGCTCCCGACAGTTCCTCATCGCCGACGCCGACGCCGGCCAGCGGCAGCTCCTCGACCTGCTGCTGTCCGACGCGGACACGACGATCGCGGCGGTCGAGAGCGCGAGGCAGGCGCTGGAGTTCCTCAGGACGAACACGCCGTCGCTGGTGGTGCTTGCCTACGAGCTGCCGGGGATGCCCGGCACCGAGGTGTGCAAGCGCCTCAAGCTCGTCGCGCGCCTGCAGCACGTGCCCGTGATCGTGACGGTCGACCCCGGGGACGGCTTCGGGGTCCCCGAGGAGGTCCGCGCCGAGGCCGAGGCCGCGGGCGTCGACCTGCTCGTGCCCAAGCCCCTGGGCGACAAGGCGCTGCGCGAGCGCGCCCTGCGCCTGATACTCGCCGCCGAGACCAAGGTGTTCCGCGCGCCCGCCAGGACCAAGCACGACACCACGGTGATCGAGGACTCGCTGCGGGAGATCGAGGCGCAGCAGGCTCACCCCGCGGCGCCGGGCCGCGACGGCCACACGGCGGAGGCCGCCCGAGACCCCAAGGGCGGGGGCGAGGACGAGCTCGAGCGCCTACGCCGCGCCAACGCCAGGATGAAGCAGCGCGTGCTGGTGCTGCAGGAGCAGCTCGAGAAGCTGAAGGCGGAGCTGGAGGAGGCGAAGCGCGCCCGCAAGGGCGGGCTCTTCGGCAGGCGTCGCTAGGAGGCCCGCGCGGGCCCGGTCGCCGGTCGATGGTCCGCGAGCGGCGGCGCGGCGCGCGGGGCTAGCGCACGTCCTGGCCTTCCCTGGCGTGCGCTCCGTTCCTGAGGTGCGCGGTGGCCCAGCTCCTGATCGCGGCGATGACGCGCTCGAGCCCGAGGCCGGCCTCGGTCAGGGAGTAGCTGCAGCGTCCGCCGACCTGGCCGGGCTCCTTGTGCAGCACGCCCAGCTCCTCGAGCTTCGACAGGCGCTGCGTCAGCGTCGTCGGGTTGCAGCCGCCGACGATGCGCCCCAGCTCGTTGAAGCCCTTCGGCCCGTCGAGCAGGGCGTGGACGATGTGCAGGACCCACTTCTCCTGGAGGATCTCGATGCCCTCCCCCGCGGCGCAGCGCCTCAGGTCGCGCTCCGCGGCGTGGCGGCCGCTGCGGCCGTTGCGCTCGCCGGCGGCAGGGGAACGGGACGCCGCGCGGCCTGAACCCGACGCGGTCGACCCGCCGTTAGCCGTCCTGCTGCGCTCTCTAGGGGCCACCGGCAAGACTGTACCACCGCACCCAGGAACACCGTCTAGCACAGCCGACAGCCGACGGGCTAGGGAGACCCGACCCTAGGGCGCCCCCGTGGCCGGTGGTAGACTCGCCTCACAGAGGGCGCGGCGCCCTCTGGTCGACCGAAGGGAGCGCCATGAACATCTACAAGCTGATCGGCCGCAACCTCGAGGTCACCGACGCCATGAGGAGCTACGCCGAGGAGAAGCTCGCGAAGCTCGACCGCATCTCCGACCAGATCATCGACGCCAGCGTCGTGATGTCTTACGACACGCGCGAGGACGCCGCCAACCCGGCGACCGTCGAGGTGCAGGTGAACCTGCCCAACGGCATCATCAGGGCCGAGGAGCGCGCCCAGGACACCTACGCCGCGATCGACCTGGTCGTCGACAAGCTCGACAGGCAGCTCAAGCGCTTCAAGGGTCGGCTGCTCGCCCGGCGCCAGGAGGCCGCCAGCGCGAACGCCGCGCCGGTGGCGACCGCCGAGGTCGAGACCGAGGAGGAAGGGGAGCGCGACGGCCCGCGCATCGTCAGGGTCAAGCGGCACGTGATGCGCCCGATGGCGCCGGAGGACGCGGCCCTGCAGATGGAGGCGCTGGGCCACAGCTTCTTCGTCTTCCGCAACGTCGACACCGACCTGATCACGGTGATCTACCGCCGCCACGACGGCGACTACGGCCTGATCGAGCCCGCGCAGGGCTGAGGCCGCGGCTGCCGTGACGCCGGCCGGCCCTCACGGGCCGGCCGGAACGCTCGTGCGCGCGGCGGGCGACGCGTCGGGACCGTGCCTCGCGCCGTGGGGCGCCGCGGCCGAGACCTCCTGCACGCCGGTCAGCGCCGGCGCCAGGGGCCGAGCAGGTTCGTCCACGCCAGCCCGAACGCGAAGCCGCCCACGTGCGCCCACCAGGCCACCCCGCCGTCGGTGACGGGAACGCCCAGCGACGCGCCGGCCTCGAAGACCTGGATCAGCGCCCAGTAGCCGATGAACACCCAGGCGGGCAGCCAGAACATGAAGAAGCGCGGCACGGGCGCCAGGAACGACAGCAGCAGCCAGGGCACGAACAGGGGCGGCACGAACGTCAACACCTGCTGGCGCGGGAACAGCGCGATGTAGGCGCCGAGCACGGCGCTTATGGCGCCCGACGCCCCCACCAGCGGCACGCTCGAGTCCCCGGCGAACAGCATGTGGGTCAGCGTCGCGAACGCCCCGCCCAGCAGGTAGAAGACCAGGTAGCGGAAGCGCCCGAAGCGGTCCTCGACGTTATCGCCGAACACCACCAGGAACACCATGTTCGAGAGCAGGTGGGCCCAGCTGCCGTGCAGGAACAGGCTCGTGAAGAGGCTCGGCAGCGCGTCGAGCGGGCGATCGCGGAACAGGGCCGGCACGAACCCGTAGTCGAACACGAAGCCCGTCAGCTCGAAGACGTCGCCCAGGCTGGCCATGTAGAGGAAGACCAGCACGTTCGCGAGGGCCAGCGCCCACGTCACGTACGGCCTGGCGTGCGCCGGGTTCCTGTCCCGCAGCGGGATCATCCGGCGCCGTCAGCCCTCGAACGGGACGGTCTCGTGGTGCTGCCTCAGCTTGACCACGGTGTCCGCGGGCACGTGGCCGCGCACGGTCGCCCCGTGGTAGATCACCGTGCGCCGGCCGACGAGCGTGCCGGGCGCGAGGACGGCGTTGCAGCCGACCGACACGCCGTCGCCGATGGCAGCGCCGAACTTGCGCAGGCCGGTGGGGAGTCCCCCGGAGCGCACCTCGCCTCCGAACGCCTTGAAGTTCGCGACCTTCACGCCGGCCCCGAGGTTCACGTCGTGGCCGACGACGCTGTCGCCGACGTAGTTGAAGTGGGGGGCCTTGGCGCCGCCGAGCAGGAGCGAGCGCTTGACCTCGCTGGCGTGGCCCACCGCCGCCCCGGGGCCCAGGACGACGGGACCGCGGACCCTCGCCGCGTGACCCACCTCCGCGCCCTCGGCCAGGTAGACGGGCCCGGTGAGGTACGCGTGGGGCCCGACCTTGGCGCCGCGGGCCATGTACAGGGGGCCCTCGACCACGGCGGTGGGGTGGACGTCGCCGGCGCTGGTGACCAGCGCGGCCCCGAACTCGTCGAGCCTGGCCAGCACCTCCCACGGCCTCTCCACGTCTAGTAGCCGCCTCAGCTCGTCGGGCACGCGGCCCAGGTCGAACAGGTCCGCCGTCGTGAACATGGCGCCAGTCTAGCGGCCCCCACGCCCGCGCAGCGGGGGCACCGCCGTCCGGGGCGACGGTAGAATCCGCCGTGCACCACGTGGTCTTCAACCCCGTGGCGGGGCGCGGGCGGGCCCGCGCCGGGCTGGAGGGCCTCGTGCGCCTCCTCGAGGCGTCCGGGGTCGAGCACCTCCTCCACGTCACCACCGGGCCGGGGCACGCCGCCGAGCTGGCGGCGGCGTCCGCGCCGACTGACGTCGTCGTGGCCGTGGGCGGCGACGGCACGGTGCACGAGGTGGTGGCCGGCCTGCTCCGCGCCGAGGGCGGCCGCCGCGTCCGCTCCCGCGCGCTCGCGCTCGTGCCCCTGGGGTCGGGCGACGACTTCGGCCACGCCCTCGGTCTCCCCCGCGGCGACGTCGCGGCCGCGGTTGCGCGGATCGCGCGGGGAGCGCGCCGGCAGGTGGACCTGGCGTTCGTGAACGGCGCGCCGTTCGTGAACGCCTTCGGCACCGGCTTCGACGCCCACGTCGCGCACCGCCTCGCCGACGCGCCGGCGTTCCTCAAGGGCCCGGCCGCCTACCTCTACGCCCTCCTGGTCAGCCTCGGGGCCGCGCGACCAGCGCCGGTCGAGGTGACGCTCGACGGCGAGGTCGTCTTCCGCGGTCGCTCGCTGCTCGTCGCCGCGCAGAACGGCCCGCGCACGGGCGGCAGCTTCCTCTTCGCCCCCGACGCGCGCGTCGACGACGGCCTACTCGACGTGGTCCTGGCCGGCGACGTGGGCCTGGCCGGCACGCTCGCCCTCCTGCCGCGCGTGATGCGCGGGCGGCACCTCTCGCACCCCCTCGTGCGGCTGCACCGCGGGCGCCGGCTCGCCGTGAGCTGGTCGGCGCCGCGCTACGGGCACGCCGACGGCGAGTCGGCGGGCGAGGAGCTCTCCTACGTCGTCGAGCTCGAGCCTGGGGCGCTGACCGTCGTCGCCTGAACGCGGCCGTCCCCGGGCCCGCCACATGGAAGCGGAGACCCCGCCCATCTGGGCGGGGTCTCCGTTCCTCCAGCGGCGCTAGGCCGCTCCGTCGTTACTGGAGGTCGACGGTGTAGGAGATCGAGAAGGCCTGGGCCGACGAGCCGTCGCCGCTCACGTAGTTGCCGTACGCGAACTCGAGATCCCAGTAGTTCCAGATGATCTCGTAGCCCGAGACGCTCTGCGTGAGGCCGTTGTTCTCGTCGCCAGCGCTGATGTTCGACGCGGTGTCGTCGCCCGGGTCGTCCTGGACGTTCGTGCCCGTCCACGAGCCGTACTTCGCCGTCAGCGTGCTGTGGTCGAAGAGGAACTCGTTGAGGACGAGGCCCACGCTCCACTGCAGTTCGGTGGAGGTGTACTCGGCGCCCACGAACGGGGTGTGAGCCGCGTTGCGGTAGTTGACCGCACCGATCAGGCTCGGGGCGAGGAACACGTCGAGCGGCTGGGTCGTCAGGCCGGCGCCGACCTTGATCTCGGTCAGGGCCTGGTCCGCGACGCCGTCAGCCGACTGGACCGTGTCGGCGTCGTTCACCATGCGGAAGCCCACGTACGGCGTGAGGCTCACGATGGAGACGTTGAGCGCGTAGTCGGCGTTGACGTAGAGCTCGGAGCGGCTGAAGTCCGCTTCGGTCATCTTGTAACCGGCGGTCAGGTTCAGGCCGCTGATGAGCGCGTTGTCCGCGCGGCCGTTGTGCTTCAGCTCGACGCCGAAACCGGTGTCGAAGTTGTTGCCGTTACGGCGCATGTCGGGGCCGACCTGCAGCTCGTCCGCGTTGACGGCGTAGCGCTGGTTGTCGACGACGTCGCCGTTGACGGAGGCCTGGTGGAACCAGCCGCTGAGCGAGAAGCCCGCGAACAGGTTCGCCGAGGCGTTCACGCCGTAGGCGGTCGAGTCGGCAGCGCCGTCGTACGTCGAGAAGCTGTCGAAGTACGCGTTCAGGTCGAGGATGAACAGCGACAGGGCCGCGTTCACCCCGAAGCCGGTCTGGTCTTCGCTGAACGGGAAGTCGTCGTCATCAGCGCCGAGGTTGTAGCCGTTGTCCGACCACACGTCGCTGATGCTGCGGTAGTTGGCGCCCAGCGAGGACAGCACCGGGATGCCCGCGCTCGCAGCGTCGACGTCGAGGGTGGCGTAGAGGATGCTCTCGTCGGAGGCACCGCCCGTGCCGTTGGCCCACTCGAAGCCGAGGTCGAAGACGTTCAGGACGTCGTCGAGGCTGACGTCGACACCCCAGACGGTGAGCTCGACGTTGTCGCCGAGGACGTCGTCCTTGTCGGCCGCGTTGAACGCCTGCTGAGCGAAGCTGCCGCCGACCGTCACGCCTTCGAAGGGCGAGAGGGTGACGCGCACGCCGCGCAGGTAGCTGTCGAGCTCCGGCGTCGTGTAGACGGCCGTGACCGTGGGGTTGATGAAGTCGAGGAAGCCGACGCCCGCCAGGGTGGCGACGAAGCCGGGGTCCTCGGTCGCGACGACGTACGGCGTGAAGCTCGTCTCGACGTCGGTGCCGAACTGGAAGGTGAGCGGAGCGCCGCCGATCGGCGAGAACGTGGTGGTGAACTCGTCGACCTCGAACACGAAGTGCGGTTCGTCGGCGTCGTCGTCACCGTCGAAGTCCGGGATCTGCTGGAGCCGGAGCTTCAGGACGGCCGAGAAGTTGTTCAGGGCGTTCGGGCTGCCGGCGCCGTCGAACTGCGTGCCGCGGTTGAACGCGAGGCTGAGCTCGACGTCGACGTTACCCGACTCCTGCTCGATGTCGGCGCGGTCCTGAGCGCGCTCGCCGACCTCGTTGACGTTGTCGTCATCGTCGAGGTCTTCGGTGCCGCTCGAGAAGACCGAGGCGCCCATGTCGCGCGAGGCGTTCAGGCCGTACGCGCGGTCGACGTCGAACGGCGAGCCGTCGACGCGGCCGACGAAGTACTCCAGCGAGATGCTGCCGCTGATGCCCAGCGGGTTCTGCTCGAGCGCCGTGACGCGCTCCTCGAGGGAGGCGATGGCAGCGCTCTGCTCAGCGTCGCTGGCCTCCAGCGCCGCCACGCGGTCGCGCAGGGCGACCTGGTTGCGGTTCAGGAGGATGACGAACTCGCGCAGGTTGGCGATGTCGCTGCGGTTCCGCTCGATCGCATCGGCCAGCGCGGCGGTGTCGGCCGGGGCCGCACCAGGCGCGTTGCGCAGCGCCTGGTCGAGCTCGTCGAGCCGTTCGCTGAGGAGCTGCACGGTGCGGTTGAGCGCGGCCAGCTCTTCGGCGTTCTGGGCAGCGCGGGCGTTCGCCTGGTTGGCGAGGCTGTAGGCCTCGTCGGCGCGCGCCGCGGCGGCGTCCGCCTGGGCCTGGGCCGTGTCGATCGCGACGCGCTGCGAGGCGATCTGGTTCTGGAGGTCGCGGAGGACCTCAGGGCCCACGCCGGCGGCCTCGGCGAGGCGGGCCTCCAGCTCGTCCAGACGAGCCGAGTTGGCGGCGACCTCGTCGGAGAGACCCGCGATGGCGGACTCGGCCGACGAGAGGCGCACGCCCTGGGAGGCGACGTCCGAGGCGAGCTCCTGGACGGCGTTGCGCAGCGACTCGATGTCGGCCTGCGTCAGCGCCTGAGCGGCGTTGATGTCCTCGGCGATGACGTCGAGGAGCCGGCTGACCACGAGGGCGGCCTGGTAACGGGTGAAGGCCTCGTTACCGCGGAACGTCCCGTCGGGGAAGCCGATGACGATGCCTAGGTCAGCGATGCGGTCGACGGCGTCGCCGGCCCAGTGGTTCGCCGGGATGTCCGGGAACGACGACTGAGCGAACGCGCCGCTCGCCAGCACGGCTGCCAAGAGCGTTACTGCGAGCTTCTTCATGTGGTTTACCCCTTGAACTTCATGACTTTGGTGAGCCGATGCTCTTCTCACGTCAAGGGGGCCCGGGAGTTTCCGTGTTTCCTCTCCGCGCCCTGGCCCGACGTTCGAAGTTTCATCGGAGACCCTCGCGCTCCGGGGCCGGTTCAAGTGGTGTCACCTCCTTCCGCTGCGGCCCAGGACCCGAGAGAGTCCGACCCAGAGTAGACCACACGGTCCTACCCCTGTCAACGCCGTGAACGCGCGATGAGAGGCCGTCCTGACGATGAACAAGGGACCAAAGTCCGGGTGTGAAGCGGGTTACTCATCACGTTCTCATGTGAGGGGTACCGGGCCGTCCATCTGGGCGACCTGACCCACCTACCAGGGCGGCGCGCCCCAGACCCGCGTCCCGCGACCTGCCCCGCCGGGGTACTGCTACAGTCGCGGCATGGCCAGAGTCGTCGTGGCGGCCGCCGAGGAGCTGCTCGACAAGCCGATACCGGTCCTCGACCACGGATTCGTCCGCCTGGTCGACTACCTGGGCGGCGACGACAGGATCGTCCAGGCGGCGCGGGTGTCGTACGGGCAGGGGACGAAGACGGTGCGCGAGGACGCGGCGCTGATCGACTACCTGCTGCGTCACCAGCACACCAGCCCGTTCGAGCAGGTGATCTTCACGTTCCACGTGAAGATGCCGATCTTCGTCGCGCGGCAGTGGATCCGTCACCGCACCGCCAGGCTCAACGAGATCAGCGGCCGCTACAGCGTGATGAGGGACGAGTTCTACGTGCCGCGGCGGCACGAGGTCAGGCTCCAGAGCAAGGCGAACAAACAGGGCGGCGACGACCGCGAGGTGCCGCCCGAGCTCCAGGAGCACGTGCTGCGGGTCATCGCCGAGGGCCAGGCGCGGGCCTACGAGGACTACGAGGGGCTGCTCGAGCACGACGTCGCGCGGGAGCTGGCCCGCATCAACCTCCCGCTCTCCCTCTACACGGAGATGTACTGGCAGATCGACCTCAACAACCTCTTCCACTTCCTGCGGCTGCGCCTTGACTGGCACGCCCAGTACGAGATCCGCGCCTACGGCGACGCCGTAGCGTCGGTCGTGAAGGCCGTCTGCCCCCTCGCCTACCAGGCCTTCGAGGAGCACGTGCTGCACGGCCGGAGCTTCTCGCGGACCGAGATCGCCGCGATCGTCGAGTCGCTGGACCGCGAGGCCCTCGCCGCCGCCCTGGCCCGCTCCGGCCTGCGCCGGTCGCGCCGCGCCGAGTTCCTCGCCAAGCTCGGCCTCAAGGAGGAGGACCTGCCGGCCGTCGCCGAGGGGAGCGCGGTCGCGGGCGAAGCCGGCTAGTGCGCTACCGGCTCGTCGCCGTCGGCTCGCTGAGGCGCGGGCCCCTGGCGGAGGCGGCCGAGCGCTACGCGCGCCGGCTCGCGGCCCTGGCGACGCTCGAGGTCGTGGAGGTGAAGGACCACTCGGCGCTGGGTCCCGAGGCGGCCAGGTCGCGCCACGCCCTCGAGTCGCTGAGGCACGCCGACGGGCACCTCCTGCTCCTCGACGAGCGCGGCGAGCAGCTCTCGACGCCCGAGCTGGCCGAACGCGTCTCGCGCCTCGAGCTCGCCGGCACCAGCCGCCTGACCTTGTTCCTGGGCGGCCCCGACGGCCACGGTCCGGAGCTGCGTCGCGCCGCACACGGGTCGCTGGCGCTGTCGCGCCTGACCCTCCCGCACGACCTGGCGCGGGTCGTCCTCCTGGAGCAGCTATACCGCGTGGAGACGATCAGGGCCGGCCACCCCTACCAACGCTAGGCGGGACCGCGGGGTCGGGCCCCGCCTCACCTGCGCCGGCCGAGGTCGGTGCGCGGCCGGCGCCGCCGCGGCGGTCAGAGAGGCGTAGAGGCCGAGGTCAGAGCGGCGTAGAGGCCGATGTCAGGGCGGCGTAGAGGCCGAGCATGTCCGCGGCCGCCGCGGCCAGCCTCTCGAACGCCACCGGCTCGGGCTCCTCGAGCGTGAGCAGCGCGTTCCTGCCGCCGATCACGACGACGGGCGCGACGCGCCCGCGGACCGGCGGGCCCTCCGCCGGCGGCGCGCCCGCGCACAGGAGCCTGGCCAGCAGCTCGCGCACCGGCGGCGTGAGGAGGGCACGGGCGCCGTCGGCGTCGCGGGCGTAGACGGCCACGCGGCGGTCGAAGTCGGGGTCGACGCCGGTCTCCACGCGCTCGGCGCCCGTGCGGCCGGCCTCGATCAGGTCCATCGCCTTGCCCTGCCGCTCGGTGACGCGCATCGACACCAGGGAGACCGCGGCCTCGGCGCGCACGAGCACGCAGCTCCTCAGCCCGCTCACCCGGCCGGTCGGCCCCACGCGCTCGCGTGCCTGGTCGAAGAGGACGAGCCGCGGCTGGCCGGGACGCGACAGCGCGTAGACGGGCGCCACCTCGCCCGGGCCGAGGCCCAGCTCGTCGTGGAGGCGCCCCGCGAGGTCGTCCCAGGGCGAGAGCTCGAGCTCGGCGGCCAGCGCCCGCCAGCCGTCGGCCCGTGGGTCGGTGCGCGGGCGCCTCCTCACGAACATGGGTAGGAAGATAACGGGTCGGCGGCCTCGCCCGTGAGGCCGTCCCCCCTAGCGGCCGCGGTACCGCTCGCCCGCGGCGCGTCGGGCGTCGCGCCGCCGGGGACCCTCCCCGCGTGGGCGCGGCCGCCTAGCGCCGGACCCGGCTCAGACGTTGAAGCCGAACATGCGCATCTGGCGCTTGCCGTCCTCGGTCATCTTCTGCGGGCTCCAGGGCGGCGACCAGACGAAGTCGACGGTCACGGAGTTCACCCCGGGGACCTTCATGACGGCGAGCTCGGCGTCGGCCTGGATGAGGTCCTGCACGGGGCAGCCCATGCTCGTCAGCGTCATCTCGATGCCCACGTTGCCGGCGTCGTCGATGTCCACGGTGTAGACGAGGCCCAGGTCGACGACGTTCACGGGGATCTCGGGGTCGCGCACGACCTTGAGGGCCTCCAGGACCTGCTCGCGGATCTGGGACTTGCCCTCGGGCGTGGCCGGGTCGGGCGCGGGGGCGGGGACGGGCTGCCCGGTGTCGCTCATGGACCCGACGTTACCAGAGCCCTCCGCGGCGCGGCGTAGCGGTCCGAGCGCGACGCGGGCCGCGGGCGGCGATCACGGCCGATTTCACCATTCGGCGTAACGGTCGCGGTGGACCGTGAACGCGAGCGCCAGCGCCAGCAGGGTGGAGAGCAGGCTGGTGCCGCCGTACGACACCAGCGGCAGGGTGATGCCGGTCACGGGTGCGAGGCCGAGTGCGACGCCGATGTTCACCAGCACCTGGAAGCCGATGAGCACGGTGACGCCCACGACGATCAGCTGGTCCCTCTCGAACGGGCACTCCGAGGCCATCGAGACCAGGCGCCAGAACAGCAGGCCGTACAGGAGCAGCAGCGCGACCGACGCGACGAAGCCCCCCTCCTCGGCCAGGACCGGGAAGATGAAGTCGTTGTGCCGCTCGGGGATGAACCCGAGCTGCGCCTGGGTCCCCTGCTTGTAGCCCTTCCCGAACAGGCCGCCCGAGCCCACGGCGATCGTCGCCTGGATGATCTGGTAGCCGCTGCCGCGCGGGTCGGCCTCCGGGTCGAGGAACGACAGCAGGCGGGCGCGCTGGTGGTCGGCCAGGTTCGGCAGCACGACGGTCGGCACCGCCACGACGACGGCCACGACGATCACGAGGAGCTGCCGCCACGGCACGCCCCGCACCAGCACCATGCCGGCCCCGGTCATCGCGATCACGAGCGCCGAGCCCAGGTCCGGCTCCATGAGGACCAGCGCCACCGGCGGGCCGAGCAGGGCGCCGATGCGGAGGTAGTCGACGACCCCGCGGATCGGCCGCTCGTGCAGGGCCGAGGCCAGCGCCAGGATCAGCGCGATCTTCGCCAGCTCGCTGGGCTGGAAGCCCGGCAGGGGGCCGAGGTAGAGCCACGACTTCGCGCCGTTCACCTCGCGGCCGACGAGGTGCACGAGCACGAGCAGGCCCAGGCTGAGCACGTAGACGTGGGGGGTGAAGCGGACGATCCGGACCTTGCCGATCCACAGCACGGCCGCGCATATCAGCACCCCGCCGCCGAGGAAGGCGAGCTGGCGCTCGAACTGCCCGTCGCTGGCCGCGCTGGACAGCGTGGCCAGGCCCATGCCGAGCACGAGCAGGGTGATCAGCGGCAGGCCCAGGTCGGCGCGGGTCACGCGGGCAGTCTAACCAGGGGGGCCCGCGCGGCCGCGTGGCCCAGCGCCCCATCCACCCCGCCGGGCAGCGCGCGGGGAGGCCCCGGGTAGGGTGGCCGGGAGCTCCCGCTCTCCCGCCCCTGCCGGCAGGGCCCCGGGCTCGCGTCTCAGCCGGCCGCGAAGCGGGTGGTGCGCAGCACCCACTCGACCAGCAGGGCCAGCAGCGCCAGCGCCGCCAGCACCGTCGCGAGGGGGGTCGGCGCGCCGCCCGCGGGCGCGGTTGCCCCCTGGCGCGGCGCCCGCTCGGCGACCTCGTCCCCCGCGGGCTGCGCGGCCGGCTCCGCGGAGGGCGCGTCGGCCGGCGCCGCCCTCCGCGCGTCGCCCGAGGCCTCACGCGGCAGGCGCGACTCGCCCGCCGAGAGCAGCGACACCAGCACGACCGTGCCGTCCTCGAGCTCGTGCACGCCGGGCTCGAGCCAGGGGCCGCCCCCCTCCGCCGCCTCGCCGAGGCGGACAGCCTCCGTCGTGCCGAGCGCGGCGACGACGTTCGCGAACAGGGCCGGGAACGCCGGCCTCAGGGTGAGGTCGGTCTGGCTGGGGTGGAACGCGAACTCGAGAGCCAGCGGCCCCTGCTCCCTGACCCTGATCACCGGCGTGAGGTCGGAGGTGCGGGCCAGCACCCGCCACCCCTCCTCGTCGGCGGGCCACGGCTCCCAGGCGGGGTCGAGTCCGACGATCGCCTCCGACAGGTCGGCGAAGCGCAGCAGCGGGTGGGCGCGGTCGAAGTCGCGCACGACCGCGTAGGCGGGCTCGGCCGCCGGCGCCGCGAACGACACGTAGGGACCGGGCGCGGCGGGCGTCCGGCCGGAGGTGAGCACGCGCAGGTCGGCCACCAGCAGGTCGGCGCCGCGGCTGTAGGACACCGCGGCCGTGGGCACCGCCTGGAGCGCGCGGGTCACGGCGCCGTGGGTGTCGTCGGTGACCACCGCGACGGGCCTGGCGCCGGCGTAGGCGACGTCGTCGAGCGGCAGCGCGTCGGGCGGCCCGTCGATCCGCGCTGCGACCACGCCGGACAGGTCCTGCAGGGGGAACGTCACCGTGCCCACGCCCCCGGCGGGCACCAGCACGGTCGATGACGCCAGCTCCCGACCGTCCTGCTCCAGCACCACGCGCGTCTCGACGGGCCTGGGCCCGCTCGCGACCACGCCCACGAACACCTGGCCGACGCCCACGGTGAACGCCGAGATGCCGACGTTCTCGACCTCCTCGCCCACGACGTGGACCCGGGCGGCGCCTAGCGGCGCCTGCTGGTCGGTGACCACGTGGACCTCGGCCCCCGGCAGCAGGGCGGCGGCCAGGTCGACGGCCGCGCCGAGGTCGGCGGCGGCGTCGCCCGCCGCGAGCGCGGCCAGGGCCTCCTCGCGCTCGGCCGCGCTCGCCTCCAGCGGGGCGATCAGCGTGGGCGAGACGCCGGCGCGCACCAGGGCTAGGCGCCCGGCGCCGCGGGCCAGGTCGCGCGCCAGGTCGCGCGCGAGGTCCAGGCGGGTGCGGTCGCCGGCGGCAGCGGCCATCGAGGCCGACGCGTCGATGACGATCGCGCGGTCGGGCGCCTCGCGCGCCGTGAGGGCCGGCCGCGCCAGCGCGAGCGCCGCGAGTGCCGTGAAGAGGAGCTGCACGAGCAGCAGCCACGAGGGCCTCACCCGGCGCCGGCGGGAGGCCGCCTGCTCGGCCCGCTCCCACAGGAACAGCGCCGAGACCTCGTGCCGCAGCCGCCGGGCGCGCAGGAAGTGGAGTAGCACCACGACCGGGAGCGCCAGGAGCAGCCACAGGAACGCCGGGCTGCCGAACGTGAGCGCCATCAGACCTGGAACACCCCCAGCGGGAACGACTCGGCGACGGGCGCGTCGGCGCAGGCCTCGAGGGCGCGTACCAGCACGTCGCGCAGCTCGCGCGGCGCGACCACCTCGTCGACCCACAGGCGCGCGGCGGCGTAGCGGATGTCGAGCGCCGCGTCGTAGCGGGAGGCGACCTCCCGGCGCAGCTCCTCGAGCACCTCGCCGTCGACCTCCCTGCCCTGCCGCCTCAGCTGCGCGGCCTGGATGTCGAGGAGCGTGCTGGCCGCCTGCTGGCCTCCCATGACCGCGTAGCGGGCGCTGGGCAGCGCGAAGATGAAGCGCGGGGCGAACGCCTTGCCGCTCATCGCGTAGTGGCCGGCGCCGTAGGAGCCGCCCAAGATCACGCTGATGCGCGGCACGACGCTGTTCGACACGGCGTTGACGAGCTTCGCGCCGCGGCGGATGATGCCCTCGCGCTCGCTGTCGCGGCCGACCATGAACCCGTTGACGTCGTGCAGGAACAGTATCGGCACGCCCGCCTGGTTGCAGTTCAGCACGAACCTAGCGGCCTTGTCGGCGGCGTCGCCGTAGATCACGCCGCCGATCTCGATGCGCCCCTGCTTGCGGACCACGCGCTTCTGGTTCGCGACCACGCCGACCGGGTAGCCGCCGAGGCGCCCGGTGCCGCAGACGATCGTCTCGCCGTACTCGGCCTTGTACTCGTCGAACGGCCCGGCGTCCAAGAGCCGCGCGATGACGTCGCGCGCCTCGTAGGGCCTCGCGCCGCCGTCGACCGGCAGCAGCTCCTCGAGCCCGGCGGGGTCCGCGGCCGGCGGCGCGGGCTCGGCCCTGTCGCGCGCCCACGGCGCCGGGTAGGGCCGCGCGTAGCCCGCTGCCAGGCTGCGCAGGCGCCGCAGCGCCGCCTCGTCGTCGGGCTCGCGGTAGTCGACCGTGCCCGAGACCTCGGCGTGCATCGCCGCGCCGCCGAGCTCCTCAGAGCTGACGTCCTGGCCGATCGCCGCCTTCACCAGGGCCGGCCCGGCGAGGTAGAGGCCGGAGCCCTCGGTCATCACGAGCTTGTCGCACATCACTGGCAGGTACGCGCCGCCGGCGACGCAGTTGCCCATGATCGCCGCGAGCTGCGGCACGCCCAGGGCGCTCATGCGCGCGTTGAGGTAGAAGACCCGGCCGAAGTCGTCCTGGTCCGGGAATATCTCGTCCTGCATCGGCAGGTACACGCCCGCCGAGTCGACGAGGTAGACGGTCGGCAGCCGGTTCTCGAGCGCGATCGTCTGCGCGCGGATGACCTTCTTCGCGGTGATCGGGAAGAACGCCCCGGCCTTGACCGTGGCGTCGTTGGCGATGATCATCCAGTCGCGGCCGTGGATGCGGCCGAGCCCCGTGACCACGCCGCCGCACGGCGCCCCGCCGGCCTCCGGGTAGAGCTCCCAGCCGGCGAAGGTCATCAGCTCCTGGAACGCCCCCGGCTCGTCGTCGACGAGCCGGGCTATGCGCTCCCTGGCCGTGAGGCGCCCCTTGGCGTGCTGGCGCTCGATGGCCTGCTCGCCGCCCCCCAGGGCGATCCGCGCCCGCTCCTCCACGAGGCGCCTCACGGCCTCGTCCCAGCCGGCGGCCGCGCCCGCCCTCGCGTCCGCGCCCACGGACCGCGCGCCTCCGCTCACCTGCACCTCGCGCCGGACGGGCGCGGCTCGCCCCTCACCCGCGCCGCACGGCGAGCACGACCAGCAGGCCGCCGCCGGCGTTCTCGAGCGCGTGCGCCTCGCCCTCCCCCAGCGCCACGAGGCGTCCCTTGCCCACGCGCTCCGTGGCGTCGCCGACCCTGACGAGCGCCTCGCCCTCCAGCACCTGGTAGACGACCGGAGCGCCCGGCCGCCCCTGCCACGACTGGCCGGCCTCGAAGCAGACGAGCTCGCAGGTCAGGCCGCCCTCCTCGAGCAGCCGACCGACCTGCACCTCCGCGAGTGAGAAACGGCGGGCGTTGGCGATGTTGACGGTCTGCATGCGCTCACTGCCTCCTCGGGAACGGCGCGCACGCGCCGGGTCACGGCGTGCCCGGCCTGCGCCGGGCGGCTGGCGTGTGGCTAGAAGCGTACATCGGCAGGGCGCGCCCGCCGGTGCCGGGGAAGGCGACGGGGAGGCCCAACGGGTTCTGTGGATAAGTCTGTCTATTGACAGGCCGCCCGACATCCCTTAAGGGGGCCGGCCAGCGAGGGGCTCCGAGAACGTGCCGTCCTGGACGGCGATCTCCCCTCGAGCCCGTCCGGCTCGGGACGTTCGTCCCGACGCCCGCGGTTGTCCACAGACCTGCGGAGAAACGGCCCTGTTTGTGGATAACTCGGACGGGCTCGTCGCGACGCGGACGAACCCGGACCCCGCCCGCTCACCCGGCGGCGGCCTCACCGGACGGGCTGTGAATAACCTCACCCCTGGCCGCCCGCACGAACCCCTCGATGAGCCGCCTGTCCTTCACGCCCGGCGCCGCCTCGACGCCGGTGCTGACGTCGACGGCGTAGGGTCTGAGCGCGGCGATCGCCGCGGCCACGTTGGCCGGCGTCAGCCCGCCGGCGACGACGAGCCGCGGGTGCCCGCGCCAGGCCGCCGCGCGCTCCCAGTCGAACGTGCGCCCGGAGCCGGGCTCGCGCGCGTCGAGGAGGAAGGCGTCGGCCGGGTAGCCCTCCAGGAGGGCGGGTGCCGCCGCCGCCTCGGCGGGTAGGGCGCGCACGACCCGGGCGCGCTCCCTCACGGCGGCGGCGTAGGCGGCGTCCTCCGCCCCGTGGAGCTGGACGGCGTCGAGGCCGAGCGAGGCCACCAGCCGCAGCACCTCGCCCAAGGGCTGGTCGCGGAACACGCCGACCTTCACGACGAACGGGCCGACGGCCGCGGCGACCTCGCGGGCGGCCGCCTCGTCCACGCGCCGCGGCGACGACGCGGCGAACACCAGACCGATGGCGTCGACGCCGAGCTCCTCGGCCGCCAGCGCGTCCTCCGGCCGGGTGAGACCGCACACCTTGACCCGCACGCGCCGCGCCGCCCCGTTCACCTGAACGCGTCCTCCAGGTGGCTGACGACGGCTCCCGGACCGGTGCCGGACACGAGCACGGCGTCGAACCTCGCCGGGGCCTCCGGCGACCTCAGCTCGAAGGCCAGGTAGCGGGCGGCCGCCCGGCGCAGGCGGCCGAGCTTCGCCGCCGTCAGGGACTCGCCGGCCCCGCCGTGGCCCGCCGAGCTGCGCTGGCGCACCTCCACGAAGACGACCGTGCCGTCCGGCGCCCGGCAGACGAGGTCGATCTCGCCGCCGCGCAGCCTGTAGTTGCGGTGGAGCACGGCGTAGCCCTTGGCCGCTAGCGTCCGCTCGGCGAGCTCCTCCGCCCAGTGGCGGCGCGGCGGCACCGCGGCCCGGGCGCTACGGCCCGAGCCCGCGCCCGACCCCGGCGCCGCGTCGCGGGCCGTCAGCTCGGGACCACCTCTACCCGGTTCGCGTCCGCCCACAGGCCCTCCAGGTCGTAGAACTCGCGCGCCTCGGGGCTCATCACGTGGACGACGACGGTGCCGTAGTCGAGGAGCACCCAGCGGTTCGACGGTCCCTCCACGCCGCGAGGCAGGTGGCCGGCGGCCTTCATACGCTCGCGGACGCTGTCCTCCATCGCCTTGAGCTGCAGCGTGGACTCGCCCGTGGCGATGACGAACCAGTCGAGCGAGTCGGAGGCCTCGCGCAGGTCGAGCACGGCGATGTCGACGGCGCGCTTGTCGTCGAGCGCGTCGACGATCGCCTGTACCTCCGCCGGGACGCCCTCCGCAGGGGCCGCCTTCGCCTTCGACTTGCCCTTCGCAGTTGCGCTCAACGCTCCTCCGCTCCCGCCGCCACGGTGGTGGCGACGCTTGCCATCAGGGCCCTGTCGTGGTCGATGCGCTCGGCGGCGTCTGAGCCGAGCACGAGCTCGAGCTTCACGGCCCTGCCGCCGTAAGGTGCCATGCGGTCGACCTGCTGCTTGCTGGCGTGCAGCAGCTCGGCGTAGTAGTCGGCGTCCGACCAGGCGTCGAGGGTGGCCAGGAGCCGCGTCGGACCGGGCTCGGAGCCGCCGTCCTCGCGCAGGGTGACCAGCTCCGCCGGCACGCCCGCGGCCACGAGGGCGTCGACGTAGGCCTGGCCGAGGCCCGGCACGCCGGAGCGGTCGGTCACCAGCAGCCCCTGCTCCGGCGGCGCGCTGAAGTCGCGCGCCACGCCGCCGAACGTCTGGGCGATGAACGCCTGCACCTCCGCCGGGTCGTAGCGGACGTAGCCCTTGCCCTCGACCTCGTGCACAGGCACCGTCGCCGTGGCGACCAGGCGCAGGTTGGGGACGCGGGCCGCCAGCTGCCGAACGAGCGCGGGGCTGGCGTTGGTCTCGACGTCGGACAGGAAGGTCTCGACGAGGTTCGGCACGACGGTCACGGCCCGGACGTTCAGCTCCTTCAGCCGCTGGAGCATGGCGAACGCGAGGCGCTTGACGTTGTCGATCCTGTCGATGTCGCCGCGCAGCGTGTTGCGGAACCGGATGAACTTGCTCGCCGCCTCGCCGTCGAGGTGCTGGATCCCCGGCTGGAAGTCGATCAGCAGGCCGGCCGCGTTGTCGCGGTGGTACATGCGGTAGGGGACGTCGACGGTGACGCCGCCCAGCGCGTCGACCAGCTTCTTGAAGATGTCGATGTTGACGATCGCGTAGTACTCGACGGGCACGCCGAGTATCGCCTCGACGCGGCTGCGCAGGCCCTCGGCGCCGCGGTAGGCGTAGACGGCGTTCACGCGCGTCACCAGGTCGTCGAGCCAGATGTCGCGCGGGATGGCGATCATCGTGATGTCGTCGTTCTGGATGTTGACGTAGAGGATCGTGTCGGTGTTCGTGCCGTAGGCGCTGGTGCGCAGGTTCACCGGCCGCCACGCCACGATCCTGCCCCCCTCGCCGTAGACGGGCTCCGAGCGGTCGTAGCTGATCGCGATGTCGCGCCCGGCGACGACGAAGCTGGCGTGGAACTCGTCCTCCTCGAGGCCCAGCAGGCGGCGCTGGTCCTCGGAGAGCGAGGCGCGCTGGACGTCGCGCGTCAGCCAGTAGCCGGAGAGGCCGGCGAGGGCGACGAGCACGCCGAGGAGGGTGACGAGCCTAGCCCTGGCGCGCATCACGCCCCTGCAGCGACTCGTACGCCCGCAGCGTGGCGGGGTGGATCTCCTTGCCTACCTCCCTGAGGTACGACACCTTCGACTCGACGGCCCTGGCGTACGCGGCCCACAGGTCGGTCATGGCCAGCTCGCGGACGTCGTCGTTGACGCCGCGGCCGGGCTCGGACACGTCGGCGACGTAGAGCGCCGCGCCGACGTGGTCGCCGGCCTCGACCCCGAACACGTGGCCCTCGATGGCGCCGAGCACCGCCTCGTCGGTCACGCCCCACTCCTCGGCGAGCCTGCGGGCGGCGCGCCCGTGCATCGCCAGCGGGTGAGACGCCTCGACCCGGTTGCGCGGGCTCACCAGGGATAGGAGCTGGTCGTCGGTCATGTCGCGCGCGGCGTCGTGCAGCAGCGCCGCCAGCTCGACGCGCTCGAGGTCGTCGGGCGAGAAGCCGTTGGCGCGACCGATGCTGACCGCCAGCGCCGCCACGCGGCGCACGTGGGCCAGGCGCGCGGGCGAGACGAGCGCCTCGACGCGCGGCAGCAGGGCCCGCGCCTGGGGGCTGCTGAACTCGTGCTGGCTGCTCTCGGCGATCAGGCCTTCTGTCATGAACTCTCGGCGTCCACCCTGCCGCCCCGCGGGCGGACATGCGCAGAAGCTATCACGCCCGCATGAGCACCGCGCGTGCCGCGCGGCGCGTGCCCAGGGGGTCCCGGCTCAGGCCCCCTCGCCCTCGGCTTCGCCCTCCCCGGCCGCCTCGTCCTCGTCGAGGTAGTCGAAGGTCGCCTCGCCGATGTGGACCTCGTCGCCGGTCCTGGCGCCCGCCCTCTTCAGCAGCCGCTCGATGCCCAGCGCACGGAAGTGCTGCTGCAGGTAGGAGACGGCGTCCCGGTTCGTCGCGTCGAAGCGCGACACGAGCTCCTCGACCTCGGTGCCCGTGACCACCCAGCCCTGGCCGCTCGGGTGCCGCTTCACCCGCGGCGCCTCGACGGCCCGGCGCGGCGCCCTCGCCGCCGCGACCGGCTGCGGCCTCGGCGGCAGCAGGTCGAAGAGCGCGTCCTTGAGCTCGTCCAGGCCGGTCCCCTCCAGGGCCGAGACGAACACGACCGGCAGGCCGGCGCGCGTGAGCTCGCGCTCGAGCTCGTCGCGCAGCGACCGGTCGATGAGGTCGAGCTTGTTGACGACCAGCAGGGCCGGCCGCTCCAGCAGCGCCGGGTCGTACTCCCGCAGCTCGTGGCGCAGGGCGCGCAGGTGACCCTCCGGGTCCTGGGAGGCGTCGACGACGAACGCCAGCAGCCGCGTGCGCGAGATGTGCCTGAGGAAGTCGAGGCCGAGGCCCTTGCCGAGGTGGGCGTCCTCGATGATGCCGGGGATGTCCGCCATCGTCAGCCGCTCGAGCCCGCGCTCGACGACGCCGAGGTTCGGCGAGAGCGTGGTGAACGGGTAGTCGGCGATCGCGGGCTTCGCGCTCGACAGCGCGGCTAGGAGGCTCGACTTGCCGGCGTTGGGGTAGCCGACGAGGCCGACGTCGGCGATCACCATCAGCTCGAGCCTCAGACGGCGCGTCTCTCCCGGCGTGCCGCGCTCGGCGAAGCGCGGCGTGCGCCGGGTCGACGTCGCGAAGGACGCGTTGCCGCGGCCGCCCTTGCCGCCCCGCGCGACCAGCGCGACCTGCCCCACCTCGACGAGGTCGGCGACCACCTCGCCGGTGTCGCGGTCCGTCGCGCGCGTGCCCACGGGAACGTCGACGTAGATGTCCTCGCCGTCCTTGCCGGCGCGCTCCCTGCCCTCGCCCTGGCCGCCGGTGCCGGCCTTGTACGTCGTCCGGCCCACGAGCTTGTCGAGCGAGGTGATGTCGTCGACGGCGCGCAGGTACACCGACCCGCCGTCCCCGCCGCGGCCGCCGTCGGGCCCGCCCTTGGGGACGTACTTCAGGCGCAGGAACGACAGGCCGCCGTCGCCGCCCTTGCCGCCCTGCACCGTGATGTCGAGAACGTCGCGGAACGGCATCACTGGACCGCCTGACGAACGGCGCGGCCCCCGGTCGAGGGCCGCGCCGAGAGGTCTCCTGCTAGCGCGGGCCCGAGGGCCCGCACGCGCTTCAGTCGCCCGCAGCCTCCAGCGCCTCGACGTTCACGAAGCGACCCTTGCCGCCCTTGTCGGCGAACCGGACCGTGCCGTCCCGCAGCGCGTACAGCGTGAAGTCGCGGCCGAGGCCGACGTTCTTGCCCGGCTTGAACCTGGTGCCGCGCTGGCGGACGAGGATGCTGCCGGCCGGGACGAACTGGCCGTCGAAGCGCTTGACGCCGAGCCGCTTGGAGTGGCTGTCGCGGCCGTTCTTGGAGCTGCCTACGCCCTTCTTGTGAGCCATCTCCGGCCCTCCTCAGCCCTCGACCTTGGTGATGCGCACCTCGGTGAAGCTCTGCCGGTGCCCGATGTGACGCCGGTAGTTGGTCTTCGCCCTGAACTTGTAGACGTGCACCTTCTCGCCGCGGCCGTGGCGCAGCACCTCGGCGGTGACCTTCGCGCCCTCCACGGTGGGGGTGCCGACCTTGACCTCGTCGCTGCCGAGCAACAGGACGGGCAGTTCCACCGTGGCGCCCGCTTCGGCGTCAATCTTCTCGAGCCGGAGCACGTCACCCTCGGCTACGCGGTACTGCTTACCGCCCGATTCCACGATAGCGAACATCTCGATGACCTCCGGGAGCTGTCGCGGCCCGGCGGGCCGAGACGCCGAAAGAAGAGTATAAGCCAACCGGCCGGCTGAGCACAACCGGGGCGGAACCCGCGTGCCCGGCGCGCTGGCTAGCGACCAGGGGGCCGCCGGTCGCCGACCACGCCCCGGCGCGCGGCCGCCTCACGGTGCTCACGCACTAGCTAGCCAGAGTGGTACCGGGGCCGATGCAGCGGAACGTCCCGTGGCCCACGCTACAGAGCGCCGGTGCATGCCCTATACTCGGCCGATTCAGCCGTTGGAAAGGGAGGGATGGAGATGGCCAGAGCCAAGACCGTCAGCAAGGCGGACCTCGTGGGTGAAGTCGCGAGCGCCACGAAGCTGTCGCGCAAGGCCGTCAAGGAGACCGTCGACGCCCTGCTGGACACGATGATGTCCGAGATCGCGCGCGGCAACAAGGTCACCCTCACCGGCTTCGGCAGCTTCGAGGTGCGCACCCGCAAGGCGCGCTCGGGCGTGAGGCCCGGCACCAGGGAGCGCATCCGCATCCCCGCCAGCAGCTACCCGGCGTTCAAGGCGGGCAAGAGCCTCAAGGACCGCGTCTCCTCGCGCCGCTGAGCGCAGCCAGCCGACGCTCCGCCCACTCGCGGGTGTAGCCCTCGAGTGGGGCGCGGGCGTCGGCGACCAACACGTCGTCCTCCACGGCGGGGTCGGGCTCCTCGAGAGCCGCGAACTGCGTGTCGACCAGCGCGGCGGGGAAGAAGTGGCCCGGCCGCGCGGCGACCCGCTCGCGCACCAGGTCCGGCTCGCAGCGCAGGTAGAGGAACGCCACGCCCGGCCCGGCCGAGCGGAGCACGTCGCGGTAGGCCCGCTTCAGCGCGCTGCACGCGAGCACCACCCCGCGACCCGCGCCGACCGCTTCGGCCAGGACGCGGGCGAGGGCCGCGAGCCACGGCGCCCGGTCGGCGTCCGTGAGCGGCTGACCGGCCGCCATCTTCGCCACGTTCTCCGGCGGATGGAACGCGTCGGCGTCGAGGAACTCCCAGCCGAGCTCGGCGGCGAGCCTCCGCCCCACCGTGGTCTTGCCGCTGCCCGAGACCCCCATGACCACGAGGGCCAGCGGACCCCGCCGGCTGCTCATCCCTCCCGCACCCTGTAGAGGACCTCGCCGGCCTTCCGCACCAGCAGCACGCCCTCGTCCTCGCGACCTGCCCAACGCTCCGGGTCGATCGTGTCGGGGTCGCGGTAGCCGAGGCCCAGCGCCTCGCACTCCTCCCGCGGGATGCGGCTCGCCAGCGTCACGCGCGCCCGCGGCAGCTCGGCGCCGGTGACGGGGTCGACGTCGCCGTCGCCGCGCACGTGCGTGGAGTGCGCGAGGACGCCTAGCGGCAGGTGCTTGTAGCGGTCCCAGTGGTGCAGCAGGTACGGCAGCACGTGGTAGCCGACCTCGCGGATGTGGTGGCCGTGCACCGTCGACAGCTCGCTCAGGTGCGGCGCGTAGACGATCAGCTCGCCGCCCTCGGCCAGCGCCGGCTCGAGCTTGTAGGCGGCCTTGGCGGCCGTCCACAGCTCGTCGTACATCGGCGCGGCGCAGGAGAGGATCTCGCGGAACGGCCTCTCGACCCACCGGACGTGGCGCTGCGCCGAGAGGTCTGCCGCGGCCGACCACGCGCCGACGAGGTCGCCGACGAACACGCCGGCCAGGTCGCTGCCGTCGACGACCACCGCCGTCAGCGTCACGGGGGTGGGGACACGCCCCGCCGCGGCGTGGATCAGGGCGCGCACCGGCGTGTCCTTCACGCCGATCGTCCGCCGCACGCCCGCCAGGGCGCCCAGCCAGTGGGTCACGTCGATGACGTCCTTGCCGCTCACGCCGGGGAACAGGTACTTCGCCCCGCCCGAGTAGCCCACGACCTCGTGCGGGAACACGGGCCCCACCACGAGCACGTGGTCGTGCTCGAGCACGGCGCGGTTGATCAGCACGTCGACGTCGCCGCCCAGGGTCGGGTGCCACCTCTCCCCCGCGGTCGCCCTCACCTCGGCCTGCGGGATCACGCCGACGCTCGTGAGCGTGCCGGGCTCGTACCAGGCGTGGTTCGAGACCGAGACGCGGGGGTCGGCCAGCAGCCCCTCGCCCGGCCGGAGGCCGAGGAGGGCGTGCAGCCGCTCCTCAGGGAGCGGCGGGTGCGTGCCGAGCGCCACCATGAAGTGGACCGCCCGGGCGTCCGCCAGGCAGGCGGCGACGTGGCGCACGAGCAGCGGCAGCGGGACGGTACGAGTGTGGTCGGGGACGAGTACGAGCACCCGCTGGCCGGCGAAGCGGCCGCCCAGGCCCTCCGCCAGGGCCGCGGCCACCTCCGCCTCGGCCAGCACGCCTCCGGGCGGCGCGACGGCGCTGACGAGCCCCCTCTGGGCTGAGGCTTCCACGACGCGATCGTACGCCGCTCGCCCGACGCGCGGGGCGGGCGGCCGCGCGGCGCGCCCACCGGCCATCGGCCGGCCGCGCGCGCCCGCCCGTCGGCCTGCAGCGCGCGCCGCCTTGACCTGCGTCGAGGCGCGCGCCGGCGGCCCGGGGCTAGCCTCGGCGGCGTGGGCACCGGGCGCGCCGTCGTCGTCTACGCCACCCTGTTCGGCACCACCGCGCGTGTCGCCGAGCTCGTGGCCGCCGAGCTGGGGGCGCTGCTGGGCGAGGACGTGCCCGCGCTCGACCTCGCCCACGCCGACCCGTCGTCGCTCACCGGGTACGAGCTGCTCGTCCTCGGCACGCCCACCTGGAACGTCGGCCAGCTCCCGCCCGACCTCGAGCTGCGCCTGCCGGGGCTGGAGGCCCTCGACCTGCGCGGGCGCGCCCTGGCCCTCTTCGGCACCGGCGACCAGGCCGGCTACCCCGACACGTTCCTCGACGCCGTGGGCATCGTCGCCGAGCGGCTGAGGCGCACGGGCGCGCGGCCGGTGGGGCGCTGGCCCGCCGACGGCTACGGCTTCACCGCCTCGCTGGCGCTCGACGGCGCGGAGCTCCTCGGGCTCGGCGTCGACGAGGACAACGAGCCGGAGCTCACGGCGGGCAGGGTCCGCGACTGGGTCGCGCGGGTGGTCGCCGAGGCGGGCCTCGCGGCGCGGGTTAGCATGGCCGCAGATGACAACCCAGCTAGCGGCGCACGTGCCGGGGCTGCTGCGGGCGCGGTCCGCTGACACCGGGCTCGCGCAGCGCGTCAAGCGCTTGGGCCTCTGGCAGCGGATCACCTGGGCGGACTACGCGGCGGACGTGAACGCCCTCGCGGCCGAGTTCGTCGCCCTGGGCCTCGCGCCGGGCGACAGGGTCGCGATCCTCAGCGAGAACCGCCCGGAGTGGACCGTGGCCGACATGGCCACGCAGACGGCCGGCGGCGCCACCGTGGGCGTCTACACCACGAGCAGCCCCGAGCAGCTCCGCTACTACCTGCAGCACTCCGACGCCGTGGGCCTGGTCCTCGAGGACGCCGAGCAGCTCGAGAAGTGGCTGGCGATCCGCCGCGACTGCCCCGGCGTGCGCTTCGTCCTGCTGATCGAGGACCGCGAGGCGGAGGCGGACGGGGTCACGCCCTACCGCGCGGCCCTCGAGTCCGGGCGCCGGCGCTACGCCGCGGACCCGCGCCCCGTAGACGAGCGCCTGGCGGCGATCCGGCCGGACGACGTGGCGCTCTTCATCTACACGTCCGGCACCACCGGCGACCCGAAGGGCGCGATGCTCACGCACCGCAACATCGTGTGGGCCACCGAGGCGCTGAAGCACGCCCTCCACTGCGGCCCCGGCGACGAGTTCCTCTCGTTCCTGCCGCTGTCCCACATCGTCGAGCGCCTGATCACCATCGCGAACCCGATCCGCTGGGGCTACACGGTCAGCTTCACCGAGAACCTCGACACGGTGCTCAACGACCTGCGCGAGATCAGGCCCACGGTCTTCTTCGCGGTCCCGCGCATCTGGGAGAAGCTCTACTCGCTGGTGGAGCTGCACATGAAGGACGCCCAGTTCTTCAAGCGCCTGGCCTACGGGTGGGCGATGCGCGCGGTGGGCTCCCGCGGCGCGGCCGGGGCCCGGGCGGCGCGCGGCAACGCCGTGGCCATGACGCTGGCGCACCTCGCGGTGGTGCTCCCGCTGAGGCACCGGCTGGGCCTCGACCGCGTCCGCCTGGCGATCTCCGGCGCCGCGCCGATCGCCCCCGAGATCCTCGCCTACTTCAGGGCCCTGGGCATCGACGTGCGCGAGGGCTACGGGCTCACCGAGTCGACGGGCCTGATCACGATCAACCCCGCCGACACCAGGCTGGGCACGGTAGGGACGCCGTTCTGGGGCGTCGAGGTCAGTATCGCGGAGGACGGCGAGATCCTCTCGCGCAGCCCGGGCAACTTCCTCGGCTACCACAAGGACCCCGAGGCCACGGCCGACGCCCTGGCGGGCGGCTGGCTCCACACCGGCGACATCGGGGAGGTCGACGAGGACGGCTACCTCAGGATCACCGACCGCAAGAAGGACATCATCATCACGGCCGGCGGCAAGAACATCGCGCCGCAGAAGATCGAGAACCAGCTCAAGTCGAGCGTCTACATCAACGACGCCGTGGTGCTCGGCGACAGGCGGAAGTACTTGGTCGCGCTGCTCGTGCTCGACGAGGACAACGTGCGGCACTGGGCGGCCGAGAGGCAGATCGCGTACTCGACCTACACCGACCTCACGCGCAACCCCGAGGTGGTCGAGCTGATCGCCGGCGAGGTCGAGCGCGTGAACGCGACCCTCGCCCGCGTCGAGACGATCAAGCGCTTCGCGATCCTGCCCAAGCGCCTCTACCACGAGGACGGCGAGGTCACGGCGACGCTGAAGGTGAAGCGCGCCAGCATCGCCGCGCGCTACGCCGACCTCGTCGAGGAGCTCTACGCGTGAGCGCGGAGGCGCCCACCGACCCGCCGGCGGCCCCGCCCGCAGCGACCCCGTCCGCGACGGCCCCGGTCGGGGCGGAAGCTCCGCGGCCCGTCGGCCCGGCGCCGCGGCCGCGGCGGTACGGACGCCAGAGCCTCCTCTACCGCGACAGGTACGAGCAGGACCTCAGGCTCGTGCGGGGCGTCGCCGGCTGGACCGGCCTGGGCCTGGCCGCGCTCGCCGTTGCCGTCCTGCCCCTGGTGACGCGCGGCTACGTCGTCTACAACGTCACGCTCTTCTACGTCTACGCGCTCGTGGCCGTCTCCCTGGCCGTGCTCGTGGGCATGACGGGCCAGGTGTCGCTCGGCCACGCGGGATTCCTCGCCGCCGGCGCCTACGCCCAGGCGGCCCTCGCCTCCGAGGGCCTCCCCTACCCGCTGACGCTCCTGGCGGCGATGGCGGTGGCCGCGCTGCTGGGCCTCGTCATCGGCGTGCCGGCGCTCCGCCTCGAGGGCCCGTACCTGGCGATCGCCACGCTCGGCTTCGGGCTGGCGGTGCAGCAGGTCCTCAACAACTGGTCGTACGTGGGCGCCTCCACGGGCAGGTTCGCCGACAGGCCGGTGTTCCTCGGCGTCGACTTCTACGGCGACCGCCCCTACTACTGGCTGGTCGCGGCGCTGGCGGCGCTGACGGTGTGGGCCGTGTTCAACCTCGAGCGCTCGCACGTCGGCCGCGCCTTCCGCGCGGTGCGCGACGCCGACCTCGCCGCCCAGATGAGCGGCATCGGCCTGGCCAAGCACAAGACCCTGGCGTTCGTGGTCTCGGCGGCGATCGCCGGCCTCGCGGGCGCCCTCTACGGCCCGCTCGTCGGCTACCTGACCCCGGAGAGCTTCAACCTCCTGCTCTCGATCAAGTTCCTGCTGATGGTCGTCGTCGGCGGGCTGGGCCTGCTGCCGGGCGCGCTCGTCGGCGCCGGGTTCATCACCGGGCTCGAGGTCTACCTCTCGACGTTCAGGGCCTGGTCTCAGCTCGTCTTCGGGCTGGTGGTGATCCTCGTGCTGGTGCTCGAGCCGGCCGGCCTCTACGGCCGCTGGCTGAAGGTGCGGAGGTACTGGAAGACGTGGCCGATGTGAGCGTTACCGTCGCAGGTCGACCGACCGATGCGCCCTGGGGGGAGGCGCGCCGGTGAGCGGTCTCGGCGCGGCGCTCCAGGTCCTCGTCAGCGGCGCGACCGTCGGGTCGGTGTACGCGCTCGTCGCCCTCGGCCTCGTGCTGCTCTACCGCACCACGCGCATCCTCAACTTCGCGCACGGCGACATCGGCGTGCTGGGCACGTTCCTCGCCTACGTGCTCCTCACGCAGCTCGACCTGCCGTTCGGCGTCTCGTTCGCCCTGGCGCTGGCCGCCGCGGCGCTCATCGGGGCGCTCCTCTACCTGGTCGTGGTGCGGCCGGCCAAGACGGAGACAGACCTCGGCCTGATCATCCTGACCCTCGGCCTGGCCCTGGCCCTCGGCGGCTTCGACGCCCTCGTCTTCGGCACCGACAACAAGGTCGTGCCCACGCTCGTCCCAGACAGGGTCGTGCGCGTCGCGGGCGCCGGCCTGAGCGTCGCGTCCCTCGTGACGGCGTCGCTCGGCGTCGTGCTGATGCTCGCGCTGTGGGCGCTCCTCTCCTACACCCGCCTGGGCATCGCGATGCGGGCGCTGGCCCAGCGGCCCGACGTCGCCGAGGCGCTGGGCCTGCCCGTGCGCACCGTGCTGTTGGCCACCTGGGGCGCGGCCGCCGTGCTCGCCACCGCGGCGGCACTGCTCTTCGCCCCCACCACCCTGCTGAACCCCTCGATGATGCTCGACCCGTTGTCGAAGGGCTTCGTGGCCGCGGTGATAGGCGGCATGAACAGCCTGCCGGGAGCCGTGCTCGGCGGTTACGTGCTGGGCGTGCTCGAGCTCGTCGTCGGCGTGTACGTCTCGCTCGAGTTCAAGGCGAGCTTCGCGTTCCTGGTCGTGATCCTCGTGCTGCTGCTGAGGCCCCACGGCCTCCTCGGGCGCCCCGACGTCAAGCGGGTGTGAGGCGCGGTCGTCCGCGCGCCCGCAGAAGCAGCGGTCGTCGCGCGCCCGCAGGAGGAGCGGTCGTCCTCGCGCCCTCACGAGGCGCGGCCGACGGCTGCCCCGCCCGCGCCGGGTCCCGGCGCCGCACCCGGCCAGAGGCGGGGACGCGGGCGTGTGATAGGCTCGCCGTGAACGGACAACCTTGCTCGTCCCGCCCGGCGGGGAGAGGAGCGACATGAAGAGGCTCTGGGTTCTCGTCTTCGCCTTCGTCGTTGCCCTGGCGGGAGGAACCGCCTCGGCGCAGGGCGTCACCGCCACCGAGATCGTCATCGGGAACTGGGGGCCCCAGTCGGGCCCGGCCGCCGCGTGGGGGACCGTGGCCACGGCGATCGACGCGTACTTCCGCTACGTCAACGACCAGGGCGGCGTGCACGGCCGGACGCTGAGGCTCGAGACGCGCGACGACGGCTACGACCCCGCCCGCACCGTCTCGGTGGTGCGCGAGCTGATCGACCGCGTGGGCGTCTTCGCCTTCGTCGGCGGCGTGGGCACCGCCAACGGCCAGGCCGCGCTGCCGCACATCCAGCGCGCGGGCGTGCCCTGGGTGGGGCCCGCCACGGGCAGCGAGTACTTCGCCGAGAACTCCGGCGGCCTGGTGTTCACGACCTTCACCGACTACGTCGTCGAGGCGGCGCTGATGACGCGCTACGCCGTCACCGAGCTCGGCAGCAGCAACATCGCGATCTTCTACCAGAACGACGGCTACGGCCAGGCCGGCCTGCGCGGCCTCGAGGAGGAGGTCGCCCGCCTGCAGGCCCAGGGCTACCAGGTGACCGTCGGCGACAAGGTCAGCTACGAGCGCGGCACGACGAACCTCGGCGTGCAGGCCTTGCGCCTGGCGGGCTCGGGCGCCGACAGCGTGCTCCTCTTCTCCGACCCGACGGCGGCCGCGAACCTCGTCAACGAGTTCCAGCGCCTTAGCTACCGGCCGCAGATGCTGGCGACGGTCACCCTGCTCGACCCGAGCCTGATCTCGAACCCGGGCATGCAGGGGGCGCTGTTCAGCGTGTTCCTGCGCCTGCCGACCGCGATCCTCGGCGAGGGCAACGGCGACCCGATCGCCGACCGGCTCTTCCAGGAGGTCATCCTCGCCTACGCGCCCGAGGCCGCCCGCAACCCGTTCTTCGCGCTGGCCGGCATCGCCTTCGCGCAGCCGCTGGTCGAGGCGCTGAGGGCCGCCGGCCCCGACCTCACCCGGGAGTCGTTCCTCGAGGCGCTGCGCGGGATCGACGGCTACACCGAGGGCCTCTACGCTTCGCTCTCGTTCGCCGACGGGCCGCGCGGCAACAACTCGGTGATGCTCCTCCGGGTCACCCCGCAGGGCCTGCGGCCGGTCTCCGACTGGCTGACGCTGTAGCACCCCAGGGAAGCGGGGCGGCGGCCCGCGCCGCCGCCCCCGCCGCCATGGCCCCGCTGCTCGAGCTCTCAGGCGTCACCCTCTCCTTCAGGGGCCTCACCGCCCTGGCGAACGTCGGCTTCGCCCTCGAGGAGGGGCAGGTCACCGCCCTCATCGGCCCCAACGGGGCCGGCAAGACCAGCGTCTTCAACGTGATCTGCGGCTTCTACAGGCCGCAGTCCGGCCGCGTCGCCTTCCGCGGCCGCGAGATCACCGGCCTGGCCCCCGCCCAGGTGGCCCGACTCGGCATCGGTCGCAGCTTCCAGAACATCGAGCTCTTCAAGAACATGACGACCCTGGAGAACCTGCTCCTGGGTCGCCACATGCACGTGCGCGCGAACCTCTTCGACGCGCTCTTCTCGACCCCGCGTTGGGTGAGGGACGAGGTGGCGCAGCGCCGCCGCGCCGAGGAGCTGATGGACCTGCTCGACCTGCAGGCGTACCGCGACCAGCCGGTGGGGGCGCTGCCCTACGGCGTCCAGAAGCTCATCGAGGTGGCGCGGGCGCTGGCGACCGAGCCGCGGCTGCTGCTCCTCGACGAGCCCACCGCCGGCATGACGGTCGAGGAGAAGGACGACACTACGGTCACGCTGCTGCGGCTGAGGCGCGAGCTCGACCTGACGATGCTCGTCGTGGAGCACGACCTGCGGGTCGTGGGCGGCATGGCCGACCGCGTGATCGTCCTCGACCACGGCACGCTGATCGCCGACGGCACGCCGCGCGAGGTGCAGGACGACCCCGCCGTGATCGCGGCCTACCTGGGCAGCTCGCGGCTGGCCTCCGAACCGGCGGGGGCGGCATGAGCGCCGAGCCGTTCCTCGAGCTGATCACCGTCGAGAGCGGCTACCACCGGCAGCTCCGCGTTCTGAAGGGCGTCTCGCTGACGGTCGCGCCCGGGCAGTGCGTGGCCGTGCTCGGCTCGAACGGCGCCGGCAAGAGCACGATGCTGAAGACGATCATGGGGCTCATCGACGACGAGCCCCGCAAGGGCCGCGTCCTCGTGGGCGGCCGGGACGTCACGCGCTGGAGCACCGAGGCCATCTCCCAGGCCGGGGTCGCCTACGTGGTCGAGGACCGGGGGATGTTCCCCGACCTGACCGTCGCCGAGAGCCTGCGCCTGGGCGCCTACCACCGCCGTGACAGGAAGGGCGTGCAGGAGGACCTCGAGCGGGTCTTCGCGACGTTCCCGCGCCTGGCCGAGCGCCAGCACCAGCAGTGCGGCACGCTCTCGGGCGGGGAGCAGCAGATGCTCGCGATCTCGCGCGCGCTGATGAGCCGGCCCAAGGTGCTCATGCTCGACGAGCCGAGCCTCGGCCTGGCGCCGCTGCTGGTCGAGGAGATCTTCGCGGTGATCCGCGAGATCAACAGGAGCGGCATGGGCGTGCTCCTGGTCGAGCAGAACGCGAACCAGGCCCTGGCCATCGCCGACTACGGCTACGTGCTGGAGGGCGGCCGCTTCGTCCTCGAGGGCACCGCCGAGGAGCTGAGGCGCAACGAGAACGTGCAGGAGTTCTACCTCGGGGTCAGCGCCAGGTCCGCGGAGGCCCCGCGCCTGCACGTCAGGCGCCGCCGGCGCCGGTGGAACTGAGGCCGGGCGAGGCGCCTGGGTACCGGCGCGAGCGTTCATCGTCGGCGCGCCAGGCCCGCGCGACGAGCCGCGCCCAACGAGAGAGGCGCCCGGTCTCCCGGGCGCCTCTTACGCGCTAGTGCGTACTTGAGCGCGGGGTCAGTAGCGACCGCCCGCGGCCGGCGTGGTGACGACCACGTTCGCGGCCTGGAGGCCCTTCTTGCCCTGCTCGACGTCGAAGGTGACCTCGTCGCCTTCGTTCAGGTTACGGAAGCCCGTCCCCTGGATCGCGGAGAAGTGCACGAACACATCGGGCTGACCGTTGCCCTGTTCGATGAAGCCGAAGCCCTTCTCGCCGCTGAACCACTTGACTCTGCCTGTTGCCATGTTGCGTTTCCCAACTGCCCACTGCGGGCAGTGGGCCATTTCGATTCGGACCTCCGAGGCCCGGTCCTTGACATCCCTCGGGTTGTCGCGAACGAGTCACTCTACGGGTCCGAGGCCAGCTTGGCAAGGGCGCATGAGACACGGACGAGTGACGGGCGCCGTTCGGTTAAGGTTCTGCCGTGAGCCGCGCACCGGCGACCCCCTACGAGACGATGCGCTACGACCCGGCGTCGGCCGCCGCCGGCGGGGAGGTGCCGGGCCTCGCGCGCTTCGCCCGGCACTGGGCGAGGCTCGAGCGCTCCGCCTCGTTCACCGGCGTGCCGCTCGACCGCGACGCCGTCATCGCCGCCCTGCGCGCCGCCCTCGCCGGCGCGCGGCGGGCGCTGCGCGTGCGCCTCTCCCTGAGCCTCGACGGCCGGCCTGACGTGCGCACCGAGCCGCTGGACCCGCCCTACCCGCAGGGCTTCGCCGACGAGCCCGCGCAGGCGCTTGCCTTCGCCGGCGACGGCCCGTGGCCGCCGCTCGCCCTCGCCGTGGAGCGCGTCGACGAGAGCGACCCGGCCCGGCGCCACAAGACCTCCGACAGGGCGCTGTACGAGCTCGGGCGCTCGTTCGCGCCGGCGCACGGCCTCGCCGACGTAGCGTTCCTGAACAGCCGCGGCGAGCTCGCCGAGGCCGCGATCTCGACGGTCTACGTGGGCACGCCGGACGAGCTCCTGACCCCGCCCCTCGCCAGCGGGGCCCTGCCCGGCGTGCTGCGCGAGGAGCTCCTCGAGCGCGGTCTGGTCCGCGAGGCGGTGCTCAGCGAGGCGGAGCTGCGCAGCGCCCCGGTGGTGCTGATCAGCAGCTCGGTGCGCGGGCTGAGGCGGGTCAGCGTCGCGGCGGGAGCGGTGCGCCTGACCTGAGCCGCGCCGGCGTGAGTGGCGCGGCCGCGCCCGGACCTGACTCCCGGGCCGGTCCTGCGTTCGGTCCCTTCACGCTCGGGCGGCCGGCGGGGTTAGAGTGGCCGGGTGAGTGGTCAGCGCGGCACGGAGGCCGGAGCCGCCGACGCCTCGGCCCGGCCCGTGAGCACACGCCCGTTCGTCGACTACAGCGCCGAGATGCGCGTCACGCGGAACCCCGCCCTGCGCACTACGTTCCGCGCCCTCGGCGTGTTCTTCGTGGCCCTCGGCACGGCGGGCTACATCCTGCCCGGGCTGCCGGGCACCGTCTTCATCCTCATCGCGGCGTACTTCTTCGCCCGCTCCAGCCCGCGCTTCTACAACTGGCTGATGAACCACGAGGTCTTCGGCGTGTGGGTGCGGGACTTCCGCGCCGGCAAGGGCCTGCCGCGCCGGCTGAAGCTGCTCATCCCGACCGTCATCGCCGTGGCCTCTGGCTTCAGCATGGTCGTGTGGGCGAACAAGGGCCGCTGGTGGGCCGTGGCCCTCACGGGCGTCGTCGCCGCCTACGGCATCTGGTACGTGCTGCGCCTGCCGACCCGCGTCGAGGAGTGACGGCCGGCTCCCAGGGACCGTCTCCCGCCCGCTCCGACACCGCCCGGTGGTCGTCGCGTGAAGCGGAAGGGCGGGACGACCGGCGCCCCGCCCCCTGATCGGCCCGCGGCCGCTCAGCCGACGAGCTTGGCCTCGACGGTCTTCTCGAACCCCGCCAGCGCCTTCGAGACGGGGCAGTCGCGCGCGGCCTCCTGCGCCTTCGCTTGGAGCGTGGCGTCGTCGAGGCCGGGCGCCTTCACCTGCACCACGATGTGCCCGCCGGTGATGCCCTTGCCGGGCTCCATGGTCACGGCGGCCTCGGCGTCGATGCTCTCGGGCGTGTGCCCGTCCTTGCCCAGGATCGCGGCGAGGTACATCGCGTAGCAGCCGGACAGCGCCGCCGCGATCAGCTCCTCGGGGTTGGTGCCGGTGTCGCGGCCCGCGCCGGCCTCGAAGCGCGACCGGTACGAGAACGGACCCTCGTAGGTACCGCTCGGCAGGCGCATCCTGCCGCTGCCGCCCCTGAGGTCGCCTTCCCAGCGCGCGGTGGCCTTGGTCGTGACGGACATGAGAACCTCCTCTTGATGAGAGAGCCTAACCGACCTCCGGCTCGAGCTCGTCGTACCCCTCCAGGTAACCCCGCGCCTGCCTGAGGAACATGCGCGCGTAGACGCCGTTCATGGCGAGCAGCTCGTCGTGGTTCCCCTGCTCGATCACCCGGCCGCGCTGCAGCACGACGATCCGCTCGGCCATGCGCACCGTCGAGAAGCGGTGCGAGACGATGATCGTGATGCGCCCGCGGGCGTGGGCGCGCAGCGTCTCGATCACCTCGAACTCGGCGTCGGCGTCGAGCGCCGAGGTGGGCTCGTCGAAGATCAGGACCGAGCCGCCGCGGAAGTAGAGCCGCGCCAGCGCCAGGCGCTGCCACTGCCCGCCCGAGAGCTGCCGCCCGCCCTCGAACCAGCGGCCGAGCATGTTGTCGTAGCGCTCCGGCAGCGCCTCGATGAACTCGGCGGCGCCGGCGCGCTCCGCCGCCGCCTGGACCGCGGCGTCGTCGGCCGCCGCGTTCACGTTCCCCAGCGCGATGTTCTCCCGCACGGTCATCTGGTACTGGCCGAAGTCCTGGAACACGGTGCTCATCTCCGCGCGGAGGCTCGAGGGGCTGAAGCGCGAGGCGTCCATGCCGTTCACGAGGATGCGGCCGGCCGTCGGTCGGTAGAGGAACGTGATCAGCTTGACGAGCGTCGACTTGCCCGCGCCGTTCTCGCCCACCAGCGCGAGCGTCTCGCCCTTCCTGACCTTGACGTTCACGTCCACGAGCACGTCCCGGTCGGTGAGCGGGTAGCGGAAGTGGACGCCCTGGAGCTCGATCGACTCGATCGGCCCGACCCAGGTCTCGCCCTCGTCGTGCCCCGTCGTCGGCAGCTCGAGGAACTCGTAGAGGTTCCGCATGTAGAGCAGGTTCTGGTAGATGCCCGAGATGCCGGAGAGCAGGTTCGAGAACTGCTGCTGGAGCTGGGAGATGCCCTGGATGAAGAGGCCGAAGTCCCCGACGGTGATCCCGCCGGCCGCGGCGCGGCGCAGGACGACGGCCGTGGCGCCGCCGACCAGGCCCGTCGAGGCCAGCGAGGCCGCGAGGCCCCAGCCGCTGCGGCGGCGGATCAGGGACGCGAGCTGGGCGCGGAAGCCCAGGTAGTACTGCTGCCAGCGCTCCATCAGGTAGTCGCCGAAGCCGAACAGCCTGATCTCCTTCACCGCCTGGTCGTTGGTGAGCAGGCTGCCCAGGTAGTTCTGCTTGCGGGCGTCCTGGGCCTGGCGCCTGATCATCCGGTACCCCTCGGTCCCGAAGCGCGACTGCACCCACACCGCCGGCACCGAAGCCAGCAGGACCAGCGGCACGACGGCCCAGCCGAGCTGCGTCATCAGCGCGCTCACCGAGCCGAGCGTCACCAGCGACTGGCCCAGCGTCAACACCTGCGAGAACACGCCCAGCGGCCGGCTGCCGACCTCCCGGTAGGCGTTCTGCAGCGAGTCGTAGACGGCGGCGTCCTCGAACTGCGCCAGCTCGAGCTCGCCCGCCTTGGCCAGGATGCGGCGGCTGATGCGGTTCTGCAGGGTGTCGCCGAGGAGCTCGCGGTTCGCGCCCTGGACGATGCCCACGACGCTCCCGACGGCCACCACGGCGACCTGCACGCCGAGCAGGGCGAGGAGGCGCCGGTACGCCTCGTCGGCGCCGCCGGCCGCGCCCGACACCGCCGCCGCCACGGCGTCGAGGAGCAGCTTGGCGACCCACATGTTCGCCGCCGGCAGACCGGCCTGGACCAGGCTGAGCGCGACGATCGCGGCGGTGCGGCCCGGGCTCGCCTCCCACACCAGGCCGAGGGTCGAGACGAGGTCGCGCAGGTGGACGCGCAGGCCCACCGGCGCAGGGGGCGGACGGGGCGGGCTCCTCACTCCGCGCAATGTACAGCCCGCGGGCGCGCACGCGGCTCGCATGGAGGACTCAGAAGTGGGTGCTAGCTTCCATTCACTCTAGACCGTCCGGGGCCCCACGGGCCGCGGGCCGGGAGGTGAGGTGCTTGGCGGAGACTTCGGACCTGAGGAAGGAGCTCAACGCTCTCAAGCAGGAGCTGGCCGCCCTTCGCGGGGACGTCACGAGTCTGTCGGAGACGACCGCGAGCACGGCGAGAGAGGGGATACAGGCGATCATGGACGCAGCCAAGGAAGCCACGGCGCAGGCCCGCGAGAAGATCACCCAGGAAGCCGAGCACCTGGCGGAGAAGGTCCGTCACGGCGCCCAGGAGGTCGCGCACCGGGCGAAGGAGACGGGCACCGCCGCGCTGGAGGAGGTCGAGCACCAGGTCCGCGAGCGGCCCCTCACCTCCGTGCTCACGGCCCTCGGCGTGGGGTTCGTCGTCGGCATGCTCGTGTCGCGCCGGTAGGCGCGAGGGTGCCAGGGCCCGAGGGGGGCGCGCATGGTTAGGAGCCTCGCCGAGCTAGGCATCGCGTTCGTGGAGCTGGCCGAGGCCGAGGGCAAGCGCCTGGCCTCGGGCACGAAGAGGACCGCCGCCGCCGTGGCCGGCATGGTGATCGTGGCCACGGTCGCGGGCGCCACGCTGGCCTTCGGCACCGGGCTGCTCGTGTGGGCGCTCTACTCGCTGCTCGCCGAGTACTTCGTGGTGCCGGCGGCGCTGGCGCTCACCGGCCTCGCGGTGTGGCTCGTGGTGGGAGGTGGGGCGTGGATCGCGATCAGCGCGATGCGCAGGAGGACCTAGCCGTCGAGGTCGCGAAGCTGAAGGTCAGGGTCGCGGCCGAGAAGGCCGAGCCCAGCCGGCTGTTGCGGCAGGGCATCAGGTCCGCGCCCCTCACCGCGGTGGGCGCGGCGGTGGGCGTCGGCGCGCTGCTCGCCCTGCTGCGGCGGCGCGGCGCGCGGGTCACCCTCGAGGACCTGCGCAGCGACCTCGGCACGGCCAACGTGGACCCGCGCTCCGGCGTCCGCGGCCTGGCCACTTCGATCCTGCTCGAGCTCGCCCGCCGCCGCTTCCCCGAGCTGTTCCAGCGCGGCGCGGGCTGAACCGCGGCTCGCCCGCACGCAGGGACGCGGCGCGCGGACCCGCGACCCGGGCGACGCGGCGGTCCGCGCGGGCGCCCGCGTCCGTCCGGCCCCAGCGCGTCAGGACGCTGGACGCTTCGGCGGTATCGATAGGTACTGCCAGCGCTCGCCCTTCAGGTGCTTGCCCAGCATCACGATCTGGCCGACGTGCTGCGCGTTGTGGTCGAAGGTAGCCAGCAGCGCGTCGATCACCAGGCGCTCCTGGCCCCTGATCGTGACCGTGGCGAAGAGGTGCTCGGGCCTCAGCTCGGCCGTGGCGGACAAGAGCGCCTCCCAGCCCCTGTCCCACTCGGCCATCAGCTCCGCAGGGCTCAGCGACGTCGGCGTGAACTCGCCGTCCCTGTCGCGGTCCGGCTTCTCGCCGTCGGAGGTTAGGAAGTCGGTGTAGCGCGAGCGGAGGTTGCCCGCCAGGTGGCGGACGAGCACCGCGATCGAGTTCGACCTGTCGTCCAGCGTCGCGTGCCACTCCAGCGGCTCGAGCTGGGCGAAGACCCTCTCGGCCAGCGCCTTCTGCCGGGCGAAGCCCTGGCGCAGCTCCGCCAGGAGGTGGGCGCCGACGTCTCTCCCCTGCGTCTCGTCTCTTGCCGGCATGGCCCATGCTAAGCCAAGCCATAAGCTCAGCCCATGACGCTCGCTGACGCGTTCCGCGAGGCGACGCTGGCGGCGTTCTCGGTCTCGGCCGAGCGGCTCGCCGCCGTGCCGGACCTGCCGCGCGTCGGGGCGGCAGCCCTGGCGATCGTCCTCCTGGCCGGGCTGTCCGAGGCCGCCGGCGAGAGCGTGGTCCTCTTCGTGAACCGCGTGCGGCCGGCCCGCTTCGTGCTGAGCCTGCTCGTCTCGGCGGTGATCTTCGCCTCCACCTACCTCTTCCTGGCCGGCAGCGTCTACGCGGTGGTGCGGCTGCTCGTGGGTCCCCACGTGCCGCTGCTGACGGTGACCGTCGCCGTCGGCGTGGCGTACGCGCCGCGCATGCTGGGCCTCCTCGCGTTCCTCCCCTACTTCGGACAGCCGCTGGCCCTCGTGCTCCAAGGCTGGTCGGTGCTGGCGCTGCTCGCCGGCGTGCGGGGGACGATGGACGCCACCCTCCTGCAGGCCCTGGCCGCGGTGGCGCTGGGCGCCCTGCTGCTCGCCGTGCTGCAGCGCACCGTCGGCAGGCCGTTCGCCTACGTCGCCAGGCGGCTCAGGTGGCTCTCCGCCGGGGTGAGGCTGGCGACCCCGCGGGAGGCGGTCGAGAGGCTGCTCGAGGACGAGGGGGCGGCCACGTGATCGTCGCCGCCGTCTCGTTCGTGCTCGTGGCGCTCACCGTGTCGCTCCTGCTGGCGCCCCTCGAGGCGCTCGGCTGGTGGGCGGGCTGGTTCGGCGAGGAGGAGCGGGCCGCCACGCCGTCGGACGGCGCCCGCGCGCCGGCGGCGGAGCTCTACGTCGTCTACCTCGACGGCATCGCCAAGGCCGGCTACGTCAACTACCGCGACGTCGAGGGCTTCCTGGGGCGCCTGCAGCGCGCCCTGCCGCGGGCCGTGGTCGTCGGCGACGTCCTGCCGTACGCGCCCACGCGCCGCGGCCTCACGGAGGGCCGGCCGCTGGCGCGGTTCTGGCGGCGCATGCTCGAGCTGAAGCTCCGCGGCGAGCGGCCGGTGCTGACCTTCTCGATCAACGTCCGCAACCTCCTGCAGGTGCTGGTGGCGTCGGACAAGCGCTACGCCGCCCTCTACGGCCGCGCCGCCGCCGACGCGATCGTCGACGCGCTGCTGGCGCGCGGGTACGTGCCCGGCAGCGGCACGCCCGTGGCCCTCATCGGCTACAGCGGCGGCGCCCAGGTCGCGCTGGTGGCGACGCCGTACCTCAAGCGCCGCCTCGGCGCGCCCCTCAGCCTCGTCTCCCTGGCCGGCGTGATGGCCGACGAGCCGGGCATGCTCGAGCTCGAGCGCGTGCTGCACATCGAGTCGCGGCGCGACCGCATCCCGCGGCTGGGCCGCCTCGCCTTCCCCGGCCTGTGGCCGGTGTGGCCGCGCTCACGCTTCACCCGCCTGCGGCGCAGCGGGCGCCTGGAGGTCGTCGACCCGGGGCCGATGCGGCACAACGGCCGGGAGAGCTACCTCGACGACGGCGCCTTCCTCGGCGGCAGGAGCCACCAGGAGCTGACCTCCGCGCTGGTCGCGGGCTTCCTCGCCTCGCTGGCGGCGCCGCGCGGCGGCTACGCCGCGTCGCCCGAGGACGGCACCGCGCTCACCGCCGTCGCCTAGAGTCGTCTCATGAGCGCCGACTCCTCCGGACGTAGCCCCTGGCTGCGCCGCTCGGAGGGCGCCGACGACGCCCCGCGGGCGCAGGGAGGACCGGCGGCGCGGCGACCGCCCCCAGGCGGCGCCCCTGGCGGCGTGCCGCCCTTCGGGCCCCCCGGCACGCCGGTCGGCTGCTCGTGGTGGCTCCTCCCGCTGGCGCTCCTGCTCCTCAACTACGTCGTCGTGGCGACGTTCTTCCCCGGCGAGGGCCGGCCCGTCGAGGTGCCGTACACGCTGTTCCGCGAGCAGGTCCTGGCCGGCAACGTCACCGTAGTCGCCACCCGCGCCGACGTGATCGAGGGCGAGTTCGCGGCCCCGGTGCCGGTGACGAAGGCGACCAGGACGTTCCTGGGCCAGGAGGTCAGGCAGGAGCTCGAGGTCACGCGGTTCAGGACCACGCTGCCCTCGTTCGCCGGCCCCGGCCTCGAGGAGCTGCTGCTGGAGCGCGGCGTCGTGATCGAGGCCGAGACGATCTCGGAGCCGCGCAGCCCGCTCCTGACGCTGCTGATCTCGTTCGGGCCGGCGCTCCTGATGATCGGCCTGCTCCTGTGGCTGACGCGGCGCGTGGCCTCCCCCGACGCCATGGGAGGGCTCGGCGGCGCGCTGAGCATGGGGCGGAGCCGCGCCCGGCGCGTCGACGCCGGCGAGGTGAAGGTCACGTTCGACGACGTGGCCGGCATCGACGAGGCCGAGAACGAGCTGGTCGAGATCGTCGACTTCCTCAAGAACCCGCAGAAGTACACGCGCCTCGGCGGCACGGCGCCGAAGGGCGTGCTGCTCGTGGGCCCGCCCGGGACCGGCAAGACGCTCCTCGCCAAGGCCGTGGCGGGCGAGGCCGGCGTGCCGTTCTTCAGCATGAACGCCTCCGAGTTCGTCGAGATGATCGTGGGCGTGGGCGCCGCGCGCGTCAGGGACATGTTCGCCGAGGCCCGCAAGGCGGCGCCGGCGATCATCTTCATCGACGAGCTCGACGCGATCGGCCGCCGACGCGGCCGCGCCGTCCTCACGGGCGGCAACAGCGAGCAGGAGCAGACGCTGAACCAGATCCTCACCGAGATGGACGGCATGAGCACGAAGGAGGGCGTGATCGTCATCGCGGCCACGAACATGCCCGAGGTGCTCGACCCGGCCCTGCTCCGCGCCGGGCGCTTCGACAGGCGCGTGATGGTCCTGCCCCCGGACAAGGCCGGCCGCAAGGCGATCCTCGAGGTGCACGTGCGCGGGGTGCCGCTCGCTCCCGACGTCCACCTCGAGGAGATCGCCGCGATCACGCCTGGCCTCGTCGGCGCCGACCTGCGCAACCTGGTGAACGAGGCCGCGCTGCTCGCCGCCCGGCGCGACAAGGACGCCGTCGGCCAGGACGACTTCCACGACGCGCTCGAGAAGATCATCCTCGGACCCGAGCGCAAGCTCCTCCTCAAGCGCGAGGACAGGGAGCGCGTCGCCTACCACGAGGCCGGCCACGCCATCCTCGGCCTCGTCGTGCCCGGCGCCGACCCCGTGACGCGCGTGTCGATCACCCCGCGCGGCCAGTCCCTCGGCGTCACGTACCAGCGGCCGGAGGACGACCGCTACAACTTCTCCGAGGGCTACCTGCGCGGCAAGATCATCGCCGCGCTGGGCGGCCGGGCGGCCGAGGAGCTCGTCTACGGCGACAGGACCACGGGCGCCGAGAACGACCTCCAGCAGGTCACGCGCCTGGCGTACGGGATGGTCACGCGCTGGGGCATGAGCGACACCGTGGGACCGGTCGCGCTGGCGGGCCCCGAGGGCCAGTTCCTGGGCGGCCCCGAGGTGCTCCCGCGCGAGCGGCCTTACAGCGAGGCGACAGCTCAGGCCGTCGACGAGGCGGCGCGCCGGATCGTCGACGAGTGCTACCGGGAGGCCCTGCGACTGCTCACCGAGCACAGGCCCGCGTTGGACAGGCTGGCGGCGGCCCTGATGGAGCGCGAGACCCTCGACGAGAAGCAGGTGCTCGAGGTCACGGGCCTGCGTCGCCAGGCGGAGCCCGAGGGCGTCGCCCAGGCGCCGCCGGAAGGCGCCTAGGGCCGGGCTCGCGGGCCATGCGGGCGGTGAGGCCCGCGCGGGTCCGGCGCCGCGCACCGCCTCGCGCCGCGCGCCAGCGTTCGCCAAGCGTTGCCGGGAGCCCGTGGGCGCGGTAGTAATCGACCCATGAGCGACGCCAGGTCCGACTCCCGACCGACGGTCACGATCCACTACTGCGTCCCCTGCGGCCACCTGCCGCGCGCGATGGACGTGCAGAGGCAGATACTCGAGCGCTTCGGCCAGCGGGTCGAGGGCGTGAAGCTCAAGACCGGCGACGGCGGCGTGTTCGTCATCAGCGTCGGGGACGAGGTCATCTACAGGAAGCCCGACGAGTTCCGCATCGAGGCGGTCCTCGAGGAGATCGAGCGGAGGGCGACGGCGGCCTAGCGGCGCTGCGACCCCCATGACCTGCGCCAGGCGCGGCCGGCGAGCTAGGGACCTCGCGCGGTCGTGCCTCGACGACCGCAGCGGTCAGCGCGCCGCGCTTCCCTCGCGGGCGATCGTCTCGGCCGCGCGCGCCAGGACCTTCCTCTCGTTCGCGAAGGTGAGGAGGCGAGCGGCCTCGTCGAGGTCCACCCAACGCGCCTCCTCGACCTCCTGGTCGTGGTCGGCGACGTCGCCCGAGACGTACCTGAACAGGTAGAAGTGCACGAACTTGTGGTAACGGACGCCCTCGTCCTTCGAGACGTACCAGTACTCGACGGTGGCGAGCGGCGCCACCAGCTCCGCCTCCAGTCCCGTCTCCTCGCGCACCTCGCGCGCGGCCGCGGCCTCCGGCGCCTCCCCCGGCTCGACGCGCCCCTTGGGGAGCTGCCAGCGTCCGCGCGACACGCGGATCAGCGCCACCTCGCGGCCGCGGAAGACCACGCCGCCGGCGGAGACCTGCCTCCTCGTGGGCAGCGCCGCCACCTGCCCACCTACCCGGGCAGCCAGCGGAAGCGCTCGTGGGCGGCGCGCTCCAGCGCCTCGCGGTGGTCCGGGTGCGCGACGTCGATGAGCGCCCGCGCCCGCTGGCGGAGGTTCTTGCCGTAGAGGTCGGCGATGCCGTGCTCCGTGACCACGTAGTGGACGTGGGCGCGGGTCGTGACGACGCCGGCGCCCTGCCTGAGGAAGGGCACGATGCGCGTCTCGCCGCGGCTGGTCGTGGAGGGCAGCGCGACGATCGGCTTGCCGCCCTCGGAGAGCGAGGCGCCGCGGATGAAGTCCATCTGCCCGCCCACGCCCGAGTAGAGGTACGTGCCGATCGAGTCGGCGCAGACCTGTCCGGTGAGGTCGACCTCGATGGCGCTGTTGATCGCCACGAACCTAGGGTTGCGCCTGATCACCGCCGTGTCGTTGGTGTACGCCACGTCCAGGAGGGCCACCTCGGGGTTGTCGTCGACGAAGTCGTAGAGGCGCCGCGTGCCCATCACGAACGTGGCGACGACCTTGCCGGGGTGCGTGCGCTTCATCTCCCCGGTGATCACGCCCCGCTCGATCAGGTCGATCACGCCGTCGGAGAACATCTCCGTGTGTACCCCCAGCGCGCGGTGGTCGCCCAGCGCCGCCAGCACCGCCGCGGGCACGGCGCCGATCCCGAGCTGCAGGGTCGAGCCGTCCTCGACCAGCGACGCGACGTGCCGCCCGATCGCCCGCTCCACCTCGCCTATCACCGGCGGCTGGACCTCGGGGACCGGGTCGTCGACGGAGGCCGCGAGGTCGATGCGCGAGACGTGGATGAGTCCGTCGCCGTGCGTGCGCGGCATGTTCGGGTTCACCTGCGCCACGACCGTCCTGGCGGCCTGCACGGCGGCGCGCGTGGCGTCGACCGACGTGCCCAGCGAGCAGTAGCCGTGCTTGTCCGGCGGTGAGACCGAGATCAGGGCGACGTCCAGGGGGACACGGCCGCTGCGGAAGAGCGTCGGCACCTCGCTGAGGAAGACCGGCACGTAGTCCCCGTTGCCGCGCGCCACGGCCTCGCGCACGTTCGGGCCGACGAACAGGGCGTTGACGCTGAAGCTGCGCTCCATGCCGGGCGCGGCGTACGGCGCGTCGCCCTCCGTGTGGAGCTGGTAGACCTGCACGCCCTCCAGCTCGGGCGCACGGGCGGCCAGCGCGTGGAGCAGCCGCTGCGGCGCGGCCGCCACGCTGTGGACCCACACGCTGTCGCCGGAGCGGACGACCCCCACGGCCTCCTCGACGCTGACGAACCGCATGCCCCTCCCGCCGGCGGCCGCGGAGCCGGCCGCTAGGCCGACGATAGCCGTGCCGGCACGGCCCGCGCGCGTGACTTGCGTCCCTCCAGACGCGGTTCCCAGGTCAAGAGCCGGCGTCACCGACCTGTCCGCCTCGGCGGGCTCATCTTCCAGGGCGTTCACGTCTTCTCGCAGACAGGGCGCCCGCTCGTCGCTCACCGACAGCTCCGCAGGACGCCGCACCGCGTTCCGGGGGGACCGGAAGGGGGCCGCGATGGCGGCGACAGCTACGGGGTGTACGCCGTGGTCCGTTGGACCGGGGCCCTGAGCGCCGCTCCCGGCGAGGAACCTAGACCCAGCCAAGCGACGTTCAGGAGGGACCCATGGCCTTCACCGACGAGTCCGACGTCTTCGGCAGCGTCCACGAGGACGGCATCAACCTCGTGGTCCGGCACCTGATGCGACAGCGCCCCTCGCTCTTCAACTACGCGACGACGACCTTCGCGGCGCGGCCGGACCTGTTCTGCCGGCCCATCGACGCCGCGCCGGCGGTGCTGAAGGCGCAGAACCCGCTCTTCACGGAGCAGGAGCCGCTGCCCGTCTTCGGCGCGCCGTTCCCGCTGGGCATCGACTTCTGCGTGCAGGTCACGGACGCGCGCGTCGACTTCTCGCCCCAGGACATCGACCTCCCGCGCGAGCTCGGCGAGCTCCCCCCGCAGAGCTTCGCGTTCCGGACGTCGGCCTGCGCCGGGATCTCCTGCCCGCCCAAGGAGGTCATCGACGAGTTCCTGCCCTGGGTCGAGCGCGAGCTGCTCGCCCAGCAGGAGCTGGCGGTGGGCCGGGTCGAGGAGGGAAGGGCCGCCCAGCGGTCGACGGCCCGGCTCCCCGGCGCGGGGAGGGCGTCCGCGACGTTCGGGGCAGCGGAGCGCAGTGCCCTCGCGACGAAGCCCGGCCTCGCGCTCGAGCCCGTCCGGGGCGAGGGCCGGCCGCGCGACACCGTGATCCTGCCCACGCGGCAGCTCCAGTGCTTCTGCCTCGACGTCTTCGCCGTCGGGCGCTTCGAGTGGGGCTCGGTGCCCGGCTCCGAGCAGGCGTGGCTGAAGCCGAGGCTGGACGGCCTGGAGATCGTCGACCTGGGGCCGCAGCCTCTCGAGGACTCGCTCGAGTGCTACGTGACCACGGTCCTGCGCCTCGGCATCCTGCCGCAGCTCATGGTGCCGATGGAGAGGCTCGTCCTCGACATCACGGAGGTCATGGAGGAGCAGGGCCTGAAGCTCGGCAAGCAGGTGAGGCTCGAGCCCTCGTCGGCGCCCGCCGACGTGCCGCACAACCCGGCCGTCGAGGACGACATGCTCAAGGTCTTCGCCAAGCTGACCGTGTCGGGAGGCGCGTGATGGCGCACCTCACGGTCGCGCTCTCGGAGAACGTCCTGCGGACCTCGGTGGCGCTCCTCGTGGGGGCGGTGAGGTGGGAGAAGCAGGGCGCGAAGGACTTCGGCGCGTTCTCGGCCGGCTACCACGTGAAGGGCCACCTCGAGGGCGGCGGCCGGGACGCGGGAAGGCGGCGCCGGGAGCTCCCGGCGCCGCCCCTCCGTGCGCGTGCGTGCGCTACGGCAGCGGGGTCAGGCCAGCGCCTCCCCGTGCAGCGCGAGGTCGAGCCCCTTCTCCTCGTGCTCCTCCGGCACGCGCAGGCCGAAGGCGAAGCGGATGACCTGGGTGATGACCGCCGTCGCCACCGCCGCGTACACGATGCTGACGAGCACCCCGTAGACCTGGGCCCACAGGCTCGCGTCCGCCGACGCCGGGTTCACCGCCGGCGAGGCGAACACGGCCGTGAGGACGGACCCGACGATGCCGGCGACGCCGTGGATCCCGAAGACGTCGAGCGAGTCGTCGTAGCCGAGGGCCGCCTTCAGCTTCGTGACGGCCAGGTAGGCGGCCGCCGCGCCCAGCGCGCCGATGAAGAAGGCGCCCAGCGGTTCCACGAAGCCCGCGGCCGGCGTGATGGCCACGAGGCCGGCGACGGCGCCCGAGGTCGAGCCCACGATCGTGGGCCTCTTCGTCGCGCCCCACTCGATGAACATCCAGGTCAGGGCCGCGACGGCGGTGGCGACCTGCGTGTTCACCATCGCCACCGCGGCGAGCGCGTTGGCGCCCCCGGCCGAGCCGGCGTTGAACCCGAACCAGCCCACCCACAGCAGCGAGGCGCCGATGAAGGTGAGGGCGAGGTTGTGCGGGACGATGGGCGCCTTCCCGAAGTCCTTGCGCTTGCCGAGCACGAGGGCCGCGACCAGCGCCGAGACGCCGGCGTTGATGTGGACCACGTTGCCGCCGGCGAAGTCGAGCACCCCGGCGTTAGCCAGGAAGCCGCCGCCCCACACCCAGTGCGCCAGGGGCGAGTAGACGAGGAGCAGCCACAGGCCGGTGAACCAGAGCACCGCCGAGAACCTCACGCGCTCGACCAGCGACCCGAGGATCAGCGCCGGCGTGATGATGGCGAACGTCATCTGGAAGACGGCGAAGAGCAGCTCGGGGATCGTCCCGGACATCGCCTCGAGCCCGATGCCCGTGAAGAACGCCTTGCCCATCCCCCCGACGAAGGCGTTCATGCCGTCGCTCGGGTTCGTGTCGAAGGCCAGCGAGTAGCCGAACGCGAACCACAGCACCGTGGACAGCGACGCCACGGCGAACGTCTTCACCAGAGTGGCGATGACGTTCTTCTTGCGCACCAGCCCGGCGTAGAAGAGCGCCAGCCCAGGCAGCGTCATCAGCAGCACCAGGGCCGTGGACGTGAGCATCCAGGCCGTGTCGCCCGTGTCCAGGCCCTCCTGCGCGCCGGCGACCCCGGCCAGCGCCACCGCCGCGAGCACGCCTGCGAAGCGGGATACCGCCGAGCGCCCTCTCTTCGCCATCGACATCGATCGCACCTCCCTGCCGTGCCCTCGCGGCCAGCCCCTCGCGCGCCCCATGACGCCCGTGCCCGCCGGCCGGCACGGATGGCACAAGCTAGTGGGTACCCGTACAGGTTGTCAATGGCGGATGCGTCAACTGAACGCATCCGCGTTAACACTTTGCACATCGCTCGCGGCTCTCTTGCATGGCGTGCAACGACGCCATGCCGGTTGTCACTCACGGTCTTGACGCTACGCCCACCTGAGGCGGCCCGCGCGCCGCCCCGGCAGGCCCGCAGCGCCCGGACGCCACCCTTCTCACGCCCCGGTAACCAGAACCGGCGGAACGGCGGGCAGAGTGGGTGGCCCCACGAGGAGGCAAGAGATGCGACTGAACGACCTGAGAGACGTGCTCACCCACGAGGTCAAGGACCTCTACAGCGCCGAGAAGCAGCTGGTCGAGGCGCTGCCGAAGATGGCCGAGGCCGCCCACGACAGCCGTCTGCGCAAGGCGATGGAGAAGCACCTCGAGGCGACCAAGGAGCAGGTCAAGCGCCTCGAGGAGGTCGGCGAGATGCTCGGCACCGAGGTCACCGGCCACGCCTGCGAGGGCATGAAGGGCCTGATCAAGGAGGCGCAAGGCCTGCTGGACGAGAACGAGCCCGGCGCCGCGCTGGACGTGGCGCTGATCTCCGCGGCGCAGCGCGTCGAGCACTACGAGATCGCCGGCTACGGCAGCGCCGTCGCGTTCGCGAAGGAGCTGGGCCAGCACGACGTCGCCCGCGCGCTGCAGAAGACGCTCGACGAGGAGGGCGAGGCCGACGAGGAGCTCACCGCCATCGCCGAGAGCCGGGTGAACCAGCGAGCGGAGGCCTAGCGCCCCCGGCTACGGGCCCAGCCAGGAGACGAGAGGGCCCCGGATCGCGTCCGGGGCCCTCGTCGTGCGCGCTGCCGCCCCGAAATGTCACCGCACTCACCGCGTTGACCGACCTGTCTACCTATAATATTGAGGTGTCCGGAAGGACGCGGAACGGGGCGACGGTTATGAAGCAGACCGCAACGAAGATCGACTGGACGGAGTTGACCAGAGCGCTGTCAGAGCCCTTCGACGAGGCCGACATCAAGTACCGCGCCGGTGCCATCAGCCGCGACGGCAAGAGGGCCCAGGCGCTGCCTTACGCAGACCCGCGCGTGTACGAGGACAGGCTCAACGCCCTCGTGCCCGGAGCGTGGGAGGTCGAGTTCGAACCCTGGGGCGAGACGCGCATCATCTGCCGTCTGACCATCCACGGTGTCACCCGCAGCAGCACCGGCGAGAGCGGCGACGGCCCCGAGGCCGTGGCCGGGACCGCCGCCGAGGCGCAGGCCTTCAAGCGCGCCTGCGCGAAGTTCGGCCTGGGCCGCTACCTCTACTCGCTCGAGACGCGGTGGGTCGACTACGACCCGGAGAAGCGCCAGCTGATCCTGGACCCCAAGCCGCCGCGCACGCCGGCGCCGGTCCGGGCGTCCGCGCCGCGGTTCGACGAGCGGCCTCAGGACGCGCGCGCCCCGCGCACGACCAAGGGGCCGCAGCGCGTCGACCGCGAGATGGCCCTCCGCGCCCTCGAGCAGGGCCTGGGCCTCAAGCGCGCCGCCGTGCTGAAGGGGAGTGACGACGACTCCACCGAGGGCATCGGCCCGCGCCGCGCCGCGCGCATGCACGAGGCCCTCCTAGGCTGCGGCATCGAGCGCCGCGACCACGAGGCGTTCGCCTCCGAGGTCGTCGGCAGGGACGTCGCCGACCTGGCCGCCCTCACCGACGCCGAGGCCCGCCGCGTCTGGGCGGAGGCCAAGGAGCGCGGCGAGGTCGAGCTGCCGGCCGCCGCCTGAGCCAGCCCGAGCGCACGACGCTCCGCACCCCGGGACCCCGGCCGAGAGCCGGGGTCCTCCTTCGTGGCGCCGCGCCCGCACCCACGGGGCGGTCCGCGCCTGTATCCTCTGGCCATGCACAAGGCCAGGCTCCCGACGATGGCGGCGGCGGTGCTACTCGTGACGCTGGCCGCCTGCATCCCCACGAGCGTCCCCGGGCTCAGGCACATCGACGGCCAGACGTGGTCGGCGACCTTCGACGTAGAGGTCCAGGGCTCCGCCGGGCTCATCCGCTTCCCCGTCCAGCTCTCGCTGACGTTCCAGCAGCAGCTCCAGGACATCACCGCCGACGCCAGGCTCGACTACGACGCCGGCATCTTCCGCCTGCAGACGGGCACGCTGGTGGTGCTCGACGGCCGCCTCGGCTTCGACGACGGCCTCAGCCTCCAGAGCCCCTCGGGCACCCTCTCCTTCGACGGGCGCTTCATCGGCGACAGGCTCGTCGGCACCGTGGCGATCGCCGGAGTGCTGCCGGTGGCCGACGTGGTCTTCCTGCGCACGCGCTAGGCGTAGGCTCCGCGCGGGGTCACCTCCGGAGGCGGCCCCGCCGCCTCCCACAGGGGGACCCATGCGCAAGCTGATCGTCAGCAACTTCGCGACGCTCGACGGCTTCTACGAGAGCCCGCAGCGGAGCATCGAGCCGTTCTTCGCGTACCAGCACCCCGACTACCGCGGCGACGACGCCTTCGACCACTACAACGTCGAGCGGCTCGAGGCCGCGGGCACGCTACTGCTCGGCGGACGCGAGACGTACCTCGGGAACATGGGCTACTGGACGGGCGTCCTCACGGACCCGCGCGCGACCGCCGTCAGGCGACGCTTCGCCGAGCTGATCCGCGACGTCGAGAAGGTCGTCGTCTCCGACGAGCTCCGCGAGGACGAGCTGGGGCCCTGGCGCGACACGACGCGCGTCGTGAGGATCGCCGACTCCGTGCGCGAGGTCGCCGCCCTCAAGGAGCGGGGCGAGGGCGAGGTGCTGGTGATCCTCAGCCGGCGGCTGTGGAACCACCTGCTCGCCCACGGGCTCGTCGACGAGCTGCACATCACCTACTTCCCCCTCGTGGCCGGCGAGGGCGTGCCGCTCTTCGAGCGGCGGCCCGAGGTGCCCTTCAAGCTGATCGCCACGCGCACGTGGCCCGGCTCGGGCAACGTCCTCGCCTGCTACCGGGTGGGGTGACGCCGGGCCGCCGCCCTCCTGCCGCTGCGGCTCGGCCGCGGTCCCCTTGGCTGCGGCCGCGCCCGAGGCGGCCGCGCCCGGCTACCCGACCGCCGCGGGCACGGCGTCGCCCTGCATCAGGCCCGTGACGCTCCCGTCCGGTCCGACGCGGACGCGCATCGCCGCGGGCTCGCGGGGCAGGGCCGGCATCGTCACGATGTCGCCGGCCAGCGCCACGACGAACCCCGCGCCGGCGGAGGGGCGCAGCTCCTTCACCTCGAGGGTGAAGCCCTCGGCTAGCCCTCCGCCCTTGGGGTCGCCGCTGAACGAGAGGTGCGTCTTCGCCACGCACACCGGCAGGTGCGCCAGGCCCATGCCCTCGAGAGCGGCCAGGTCGCGCTCGGCCTCCGGCGTGAGGCGCACCTCCGCGGCCCCGTACAGCCGCCGCGCCACGGCGTTCAGCTTCGTCACGAGGTCGTCGCCCTCGGCGTAGAGGAACGAGGGCCGCGGCGGGTCCAGTTCGGTGGCGTCGAGGAGCTCTGTGAGCCGCTCCGCGAGCACCACGCCGCCCGCGCCGCCGTCGCGGAACGCCGTGACCCGCGCCGCCGGGGCGCCCAGGGCGGCCGCGTGCTCCTCGACGGCCCGCAGCTCGTCCTCGGCGTCGGCCGGGAACACGTTCACGGCCACGACCGCCGGCAGGCCGAACGCGGCGACGTTGGCGAGCTGCCTGTCCAGGTGGGCCAGCCCCGCGCGGAGGTCGCCCGCGCCGTGGGCGCGCAGCGCCTGCACGGTGGCGACGAGCACCACGGCCCGCGGCCACAGGCCCGACTGCCGGCACTTGAGGTGGAGGAACTTCTCGCCGCCCAGCTCGAAGCCGAAGCCCGCCTCGGTCACGACGACGTCGGCGTGCGCGAGCGCGAGCTCGGTCGCGACGACGCTCGAGCAGCCGTGGGCGATGTTCCCGAACGGCCCCAGGTGCACGAACGCCGGCGTGCCCTCCCGCGTCTGGACCAGGTTCGGCAGCAAGGCGTCCTTGAGCAGGGCCAGCATCGCGTCGACGGCGCCGAGGTCCCGGGCCGTGACGGGGCTGCCGTCCTCCCGCGTGCCCACGACGATCCGCGCTAGCCGCGCCCTCAGGTCGGCGAGCGAACGCGAGAGGGCGAGGACCGCCATGACCTCGCTCGCGGCCGTGATGTCGAAGCGCGTCGCGCGCTGCGCCCGCTTGCCCGCGGCCACTACGACGTCCCGCAGTGCCCTGTCGTTCACGTCGAGGACGCGCGGCCAGGTGACGCGGTCCGGCGCGAGCCCCGACGCGCCGCCGAAGTGCAGGTCGTTGTCGACGAGCGCCGCGAGCAGGTCGTGTGCCGCGGTTACGGCGTGGAGGTCGCCGGTGAAGTGCAGGTTGATGTCCTGCGCGGGCTCGACCTGGGCCTGGCCCCCTCCCGTACCGCCGCCCTTGATCCCGAACACGGGCCCGAGCGAGGGCTCCCGCAGGCAGAGCGCCGTCCTCACACCCAGCCGCCGGAGGCCGTCGGCGAGCCCGACGCTGACCGTCGTCTTGCCCTCCCCGGAGCGCGTCGGCGTGATCGCGCTGACGAGCACGAGGCGTCCCCCGGGGGAGCGGTCCCCCTCGCGCGGGGCGCCCGCGCCCAGCTCCACCTTCGCCTTGTGACGGCCGTAGGGCACGAGCCTCCGCGGGTCGAGGCCGAGTTCCGTGGCGACGTCCTCCATGGGTCTGAGCGGTGGGGTCATGGTGACGGCAGGCTACGCGCGGGGACGGCGCCGCGCCAGGTCATGAAGTCCCGGCCCCGTCCCGACGGCCGCCGCCGCGCGACGCGTCAGCGCACGCCCGGGGCCGCGCCCGCCACCGACCGCAGGTGCGTGGGCCCGTATGCTCCTCCAGCCCGGCGGTCACGTCACCTAGCCTCCATACCCCTTGGGGTATATTGCAGGCATGGCGACCGTAGAGATAACCGCCGAGAACCTCGGCTCCACCCTGGAGACCAACGACATCGTCCTGCTCGACTTCTGGGCCGAGTGGTGCGGCCCGTGCCGCATGTTCGGCCCGATCTTCGAGGCCGCGTCCGAGGCCCACCCCGACATCGTCTTCGGCAAGGTCGACACAGACGTGCAGCAGGACCTGGCGATGGCCTTCGGCATCAGGTCGATCCCGACGATCATGGCGTTCCGCGAGAACGTCCTCGTCTACGCCCAGCCGGGCATGCTGCTGGCCCCCCAGCTCGACCGGCTCATCGCGGCCGTCCGCGAGCTCGACATGGCCGAGGTCCGCGCCAAGATCGAGGAGCACGAGCGGCAGCAGCAGGAAGCCGGGGCCTCGTCGGCATGAACCCCGAGGCCCGGCGGAAGCTGCTCAACCGCCTGCGCCGCGCCCAAGGTCAGCTAGCAGCCGTGATCAAGGCCGTCGAGGAGGGCCGCCCCTGCCCCGAGGTGGCGACGCAGCTCGCCGCCACCTCGAAGGCGCTCGACCGGGCCGGCGTCGCGCTCGTCAGCAGCGCCATGCAGGAGTGCCTGGCCGGCGAGGCCGACGCCACCGAGGGCGCGCTCACGCCCGGCGACTTCGAGCGCCTCCTGATGATGTTCGCCTGAGCGCTCGCGGGGCCGGCCGGAACCTCCGGCCCGGCCGGCGCCCGCCGACGGCCTCGGCCGTCAGTACGAGGTCAGGCGCGTGAACCGCGTCAGCGACATGTCGACGCCCGCCACGCAGGCGGGGCGCAGCGGGTCGGGTAGGGCGACCCCGCCGCTGATGTCCTCGGCCCGGTAGGCGAGCACCGGCAGGCCGTCGGCGCCGATCGCCAGCGCCGGCTGCCTGAGGAACCACGCCCCGACCGTGCAGTTGTGCTCGAGGATGACCGTGTCTGCGGGGATCTCGCCGCTCAGCTCGCCCTCCACGAGGTTCCAGTCGTCGCGGCCTTCGCGCCCGGCGCAGTCGACGTCGCAGTAGGCGACGAGGACGTTGCCCTGGACCGTGTACGCGAGCCGCGGGCGGTCCTGGGCGTCGAGCGCCAGGTCGAGGCCGTCGCCCAGCTCGTCGGCGCCCTCGCCGTAGATCAGCGCCATGAGCGCCCAGCTCGCGCCGCTCTGGTCGGTGCAGTCAGCGTCGCACTCGTAGTAGCCCAGGTACCGCTGGTCGCCGTCGAGGCCGAGGTACGCGAGCCGCACGCCGCCCGCCCTGGTGAGGGCGAGCGAGACGGCGGGGTACACCTCCTCGACGTAGCGGTCGGAGAACGCGTACGCGACGCCGACGCCGGGCCAGTTCGCGGGGTCCCCGTCCAGGCAGCCCGCGTCGCAGCGGAAGTAGCCGACGAGCTCCGCGCCCTCGACGGGGATCACGGCGGCCACGTGCATCGCGCCGGACGCGTCGAACCGCAGCGTCGGCTCGAGCCACGACTGCTCGCTCACCTGGCTCGAGCGCCACGCCCCGGCGTCGAGGCAGCCGCCCGCGCAGGCGAACAGGCGCGTCCCGGGCTCGGGCCCGAACAGCCCGAGGTAGGCCTGGTAGGCGTGCATCAGGAAGGTCGGGCCGCCGCGCGGGTCGATCGCGAAGGCGTCGCCGGTCAGCTCCCAGTTCCCGTCGTGCCGGTAGACGACGTTCGTGCGCCAGTAGGCGCCGTCGCCGCAGTCGGGCCCCTCGCACGCGCCGTAGACCACGGCGTCGCGGGTGGAGATGAGCACGTGGGGCACGTCGTGCCCGTCGAGGGCGAGGAGGGCGGTGTGCACGGCCCCCAGCTCGCCGGTCGGGAACGTGACCGTCCGCACCTGTTCGGGCCCCGAGCAGTCGGCCGGGCAGTACCCGTACACGGCGCCGGCCGCTGCCACCTGGGGGTAGACGAGGTGGACGCCGCCCCCGGAGTCGACCCGCACCTGCGGGTCGCCGGTGTTGTGGACCTCGGCTCCCGACGGCAGGAAGAACGCCTCGGCGCCGGCGACGGCGAGCGCCATGACGGCGACGAGGCTGAGGCCCAGGCGGGCGAGGGACGGCTGGCGATGAGGGGAGTGTGACATGGCTGCCGGAGTATGGCTCGCCGGTGCCCGTCGTGGATAGGGGGCGCCGGAGCCGCCCCGGCCCCGCGGCGTGGACGGGAGCGGACAGCTCTCGGCGAGGCGGTAAGCCGGGCTCCGCCGCGCCCGTCTGCGTGCCGGCCTTCGGGTTCGTGCTGGGAGCCTGGAACAAGGCGAGACCCCCGTCAGAGACGGGGGTCAGCTGGTGGAGCTGAGGGGATTCGAACCCCTGACCTTCTGAATGCCATTCAGACGCGCTCCCAACTGCGCCACAGCCCCACGAAGGTCGCGCCCGTTCGCACGGGCGACCGCCAGTCTACCAGAGCGGAGCGCGGGGGTGTCAAACGGGCGGCGCCGCGGGCCCTCGCGGTGACCCGCGGCGCCGGACCCAGGGGGCTCCGGGCCGGTCAGTCGACGAAGGCCATGCCGCCCAGGTACGTGCGGCCCGCTGCCCCCTCCGTGAACGTGATCGTCCTGGTCGCCGTCACGGTCCCGAGCTCGCCGCCCAGGTCGTCGGCCGCGATCATGATCAGCCTCCTGGCGGACTCGGACTCGTCGCCTAGCCAGAGGTTGCCGCGGGAGTCGAACGCGAGCCCGCCAGCCTTCACGCCCGTGGGCTCGGTCACGGTCTTGCCGTAGGTGGCGGCCCAGACGGTCAGCTCGTCGGTATCGGTCGCGTACGCGAGGTCCGCGGGCACGCGGCCCACCTGGCTGCCGCCCGTGGCGAACCACAGGTCGCCGTTGGCGCCGAAGGCCAGGTCGGCGACGCCCTTGTCGACCTTGATCGTCAACGACGGCTGGGGGTCGTCCGCGTCGAGGCCGGCGGCGTCGAAGCGGTAGATGTGGTTCGACAGGACGTTGTCGGTACCCACCCATAGGTTGCCCGCCGCGTCGACGGCGAGGGCGCCCACGCAGCCCCAATCCTTCACGAACTCGCAGTCGAAGGCGATGGTCAGGTCCGGCTCGAGGAGGTCGCCCTCCCGCACCTGCTCGGCGGGGAACCTCAGCACCACGTCCGTGTACTTGCCCGAGACCCAGAGGTCGCCGTCGGGACCGAAGGCGAGCGCGGTCACCGAGGTCAAGCCGGTCCCCACGTAAGTGGGAGCCGTGGTGGTGGGGTCGCCGTTCGCACCCTGCTGCAGCCGCCAGAGACCGCGTTTGTCGGCATCGCTGCCCGCCAGCCAGAAGGTGCCGTCCAGGGACCTGGCCACGTCGATCAGCACGAGCGTCGGCGCGCTGAACATGCTGCAGCCCTGAACGACGAGGCTGTCGCCCGCGAGCCCGCTGTCGTCGACGCCGCAGAGGTACGTGTACATCGCGTTAGTGACGGGCAGCCAGAGCCGTCCGCCGCCGGCGGCGCGCTGCAGGTCGAGCTGGACGACCTCGGCGGGCCCGGCGACGGCGTGGCCGGTCTCGCCGCGGTAGGTCGTGTCGACGTAGGTGCCCGTCTCCACCAGCTCTGCGACGAACGTGTACTCGCCGGCACGGAGGGTGAGCTCCCGGTCGGCGGTCGTAGTCGCGACCGTGGCCCCTAGGTGCATCACCTGGACGCCCACCTCGGACGGCTCCCCACTGGAGGCGTCGGCGACCGCGAACGTGACGGTGCCGCCCTCGAACCCGACGGCGAAGCTGTCGGTGACGCTCGCGCCCTGCGGGTCGGTGGCGGTGACGGTGACCTCGGCCGGGTCGGCGAGGCGGGACGGGAACCAGAGCGTCAGGGTCGCGCCGTCCAACGCGGCGGTCACGTTGCCGGCGGGCGCGGCCACGGTGAAGGCGTAGAGGAGCTCGTCGCCGTCGGGGTCCTGGAAGACGCTCGACAGGTCGACCTCGCGCAGCTCGTCGTCGCCGGCGACGGTGACGTCGGCCAGGCCCGCGCTGGTGGGCGCCCCGTTGGCGGGCTGGTCGTCACCGCCCCGGCAGGCGTCCGACAGGTCGACCACGACCTCGTCGCCCAGGCCATCTCCCACCGCGAACGAGAGGCTGGCGTCGCACGCCGCCTCCTGGTCCCCCTCCTCCCGGAAGGCAGCTGCCGCCAGCGCGTACGCACCGTCGGCCAGCCACAGCGTGCGCGCACCCTCGTCCGGCGTGAACCTGAGACCGCAACCCCCGCCCTCGACGTCGCAAGCCTCGCGGCTCACGCGGCCCTGATCGTCGAAGCCCAGGGCCAGCGCGTCGTCCGCCCCAGGCGTGCACGGCACGCTCACCCCACAGGCGTAGACGCGCACCACCACCGACGCCAGGGGCTCCTCGGCATCCCCCAGGCGCACCGGGACCACGCGCACCACCACGGCCCGCTCCCCGGGAGTACCCGGCCCGCCAGGACCGGACACCGAGTCGCAGGCCACCAGCACCGCGGCCAAGAAGACGAGCGCCGGCAGCGCGCGGACGAACCGCCCCACCGGCGCGGAACGAGACGTAGGCCATAGCTGCATACCCTGCGCGTACCTCCTCACGGGACGTACGCGCTGGACGGCGACGTGCGACCGACTACCGCCCAGGCGGACCAGTCGGACATGCTATCCGCGCGCCAGGACGCCGCGCGAGCCGGGTCCGCCTCCTACGGACGTCGGGCCGGCCTCCTGAGGACGGGGACGTCCGGCGCCACGTCGGAGGGCCGCGCCCGAGGCGCCGGCGACCGGCCCGCGTCACCCGCTCGTGAAACGCAGGTGAACGACCGCTCGCGCGCGTGTCAGTCTCCCGTAAGCACAGCGCCTGCACTGTGGACGCGTGACCCTAGAACCGAGGAGACCGAAGCCCGCCATCAGCGTCGATAGGCTCGGCGCGCGCCTCCTCACCGGCTCGCGCGGCGCGAGGGCAGCGGAGTCGCGCCCCCTGACCCTGGGCGACACGTTCGCCGCGCTGAGCCACTCGCTGGACGTCAGCGAGGGGCACGAACACGAACACGCGCTGAGGACGGCGGTCATCGGCCTGAGGATGGGCCGCAGGCTGGGCCTACCGGAGCGCCACCTCACCGACCTGCACCACGCCCTGCTCCTCAAGGACCTCGGGGCCTCCGCGAACTCCGCGAAGCTCCACCACCTGTTCGGCCGCGACGACGCGCGGCTGCGGCGGGCCCTCCGCCGCATCGACGTCGAGCGCCTGCGCCTCGGCAGCACCCTCGTCTTCAACCAGCTCGTCGGCGCCGTGAAGGGGCCCTGGCGACTGAAGTACCTGCTCGACCTCGGCCTCGGCCGCTTCGACCTCGTGGCCCACCTGGCGCGCACCCACGCCGAGCGCGGCGCGAAGCTCGCCGCCGAGATGGGGCTCGGGCCCGGCGTGCCCGCGGCGATCGCGGCGGCGTCCGAGCGCTACGACGGCAGCGGCGCGCCGACCGGGGCCGCCGGCGAGGCGATCCCCCTGGCCGGCCGCATCGTCGCGCTGGCCCAGGCGGCGGCGCAGGCCTGGTCCGAGGGCGGGTCCCAGGCCGCCGTCGAGCTCGTCGCGCGCCACGCCGGCACCTGGTTCGACCCCGACGTGGCCGCCGCGTTCGCCGACCCCCTCGTCTCCGCCGACCTCGACGAGTCGCTCCGGCACGACCGGGTCTGGCACGCGCTCGCGGACGTGGCGCCCGAGGAGGAGCCGCTCTCCGTCGACGACGAGCGCCTCGACCGCGTGGCCGAGGTGTTCGGCCGCGTCATCGACGCCAAGTCGGCCTGGACCGTCAGGCACTCGAGCCGCGTCAGGCGCGTCGTACTCGGCATGTTCGACCAGCTCGAGGCGCCGGGCGACGCCACCGCGCGGCGGAGGGCGTTGGCGCGCGGCGCGGCGCTCCACGACATCGGCAACCTCGGCGTGTCCAACGCCGTGCTCGAGAAGGGCGGCTCCCTGGACGAGGCCGAGCTCGAGGTCGTCAGGCGGCACACCGCCTACGGCGAGCACATCCTCTCCTGGGTCGACGCCTTCGCCGAGGTCGTGCCCCTCGCCGCCGGCCACCACGAGCGGCCCGACGGCAGGGGCTACCACGGCGCCGTCCCGGCCGACCTCCTCCCCTTCGACGTCAGGCTGCTGGCGGTCGCCGACCAGTTCGAGGCGCTCACCGCTCCGCGCCCGCACCGCGAGGCGTTCTCTCCCGAGGAGGCGCTGGCGATCCTCGCCGCCGAGGCGGGGTCGGGCGTGGACGCGAAGGCGCTGGTCGCGCTCGAGCGCTACCTCGGTACGCCGGAGGCGAAGGAGTTGCTCGCCGGCGAACGCTTCGACCCCGAGGAGATGCTCGTCATCGCGTGACCGGACCAGGCGTGCCCGGCCGGCGACTCCCTCCCGCGACGGCCGCGCGCCAGACGAAGAGGCCCGGACCTCAACGGTCCGGGCCTCGCCATCTCCGGTTCGGCCGCCCACCCGGGCGCGGCGCCCCGAGGGGCGCCCCGGGTCAGTCCTGCGCCTCGCGCGCGGCGCGGGCGGCGGCGCGGTCCTCCTCCTGGCGACCGACGTCGGTCTTCAGGCGGGCGGCCTTGCCGCGCAGCTCGCGCAGGTAGTAGAGCTTGGCGCGGCGGCTGCGGCCGCGGCGCACGACCGTGATCTTGCTGATCAGCGGCGACGCGAGCGGGAAGATGCGCTCGACGCCCTCGCCGAACGACACCTTGCGGACCGTGACGGTGCTGCGGGCGCCCCTGCCGTTCTTGCGGGCGATGACGACGCCCTCGAAGGCCTGGACGCGCGTGCGGTTGCCCTCGGTCACCTTGTAGTCGACGCGGATCGTGTCGCCGGTGTCGAAGTCGGGGATGTCGTCGCGCAGGTAGGGCTGCTCGATCGAGCGCAGGATGGCGCCTTTGTTGTACTTCATCTCAGGTTCTCGATTCCCGGTGGGCTACCGTTGTCTTTGTCGTCGCGCCGCCGCTCACGGCCGATGCCGGGCGGCCGGCAGAGCCTTGGTATGTTAGCCGAACGGGAAGGGGCCTTTCAACCGCCGCGCAGCACGGCGCGGACGGCGAGGGCAGGCCGAGCGGAGGCATCTAGTTGCCGATCACGGCGCGTGGCGTCCACCACGTCTCCGGCATCAGCGGCCGGCCGCAGGAGACGATCGAGTTCTACTACCGCGTCCTCGGCCTGCGGCTGGTGAAGCGCACCGTCAACTACGACGACCCGCGCACCTACCACCTCTACTTCGGCGACGCCTCCGGCCACCCGGGCAGCCTGCTCACGTTCTTCCCCTGGCCGGGCTCCGGGCCCGGCCATCCCGGCCCCGGCACCTCCGAGGTGACCCTGCGCGTCCCGCGCGGCGCCCTGGCCTACTGGCGCGAGCGGCTGGCCGAACACGGCGCCGCCGCCGAGGAGGACCGGAGGCTCGGGCGAGAGGCGCTCGCTTTCACCGACCCCGACGGCACGCGGCTCGCTCTGGTGGAGGGCGAGGAGCCCCCGCTCCCCCCTCCCCCGCCGGGCGCCGAGCCCGAGGCGCTGCTCGCGCCGACCAGGTACTTCCCGGCGGCGGGGATCGCCCCCGAGCACGCGGTGGTCTGCATCGACGCGGTCACGTACGCCGCCCCCGACGTCGCCGAGGCCGAGGAGCTGCTGAGCGGCCTGCTGGGCCTCGAGGCCGTCGCGCGGGAGGGGGACCGGGTCAGGCTGGCGCCGAGGGGCGGCGACGAAGAGACCCCGCGGGCGCTCGAGCTCGTACCGTCGCCGACGGGCCAGGGGCGCCTCGGGCGCGGCAGCTACCACCACGTGGCCTTCGAGGTGGACGACGACGTCGCGCTCGACGAGGGCCGGCGCGCGGTGCTCGGCGCGGGCGTACCCGCCACGAAGGCGCTGAACAGGACCTACTTCAGGAGCGTCTACTTCCCCGGCCCCGGCGGCGCCACGCTCGAGCTGGCGACGCGCGGCCCGGGCTTCACCGTCGACGAGCCGCTGTCGGAGCTGGGCCTGGCCCTCAAGCTGCCCGCGTGGCTCGAGCCGGAGCGGCAGCAGATCCGCGCGCAGCTGCCCGTGACGGCGAGCCCGGAGTACACGCACCTGTTCCGATGAGGCGCGGGGTCTGGCTGGCGCTCCTCTTCGGTGCGGTCGGGCTCTTCCTCACCGTCCGCCTCCTGGGCGGGAACCTCGCCTCGCTGGGGCGGCTGCCCGCCTGGGCGTTCGTCGTGGGCGCGGTGCTCGTCGCGCTCGGCTACCTCGCGGCCGCGGCGAGGCTGAGGCTGCTCACCGTCCGCGGCGGCCACCCCCTCGGGCTCTCGGCCTGCCTGCGCGCGCACGCCGTCGGCCAGTTCAGCGCCGCCGTCACGCCGGCCAGCGCGGGGCAGCTGCCGGCCGTGGCCCTGGCCCTGGCGCGCGACGGCGTGCCCAGCGCCACGGCCTGGTCGGTCGGCGTCTACGTCTGGGTGCTCGACCTGGCGTTCATCGCCTACTCGGTGCCGCTCAGCCTCCTCTTCCTCGGCCGCTCCGCGGCGCAGCTCTCTCGCGCCGAGCTGTGGGCCTTCGCCGTCGCGACGGCGGTGCTCTCGGCCTTCCTGATGTGGGTGCTCACCTACCGCCTGCGCTGGCTCATCCGGGCCGGGAGGGCGCTCTTCCGCCTGCGCTGGCTCGCGCGCTGGCGCGCCTCGACCTCGCGGTTCCTCGACCGCGTCGAGGCCGCCTCCGAGGCCGTGATGCGGGGGCCGCTGGGGGAACGGCTCCTGCTCCACGCCCTCACCGCCGTCCTCCACGTGAGCGCCCTGGCGACGTTCTGGGTGATGCTCGCCGCCGTGCGCCCGGGGACGCCCCTGCTGACCACGCTGGCCGTCGCCAACCTCCCGAGCGTGATGGCGGCGTTCGTGCCCACCCCGGGCGGCGCCGGGCTCCTCGAGGTCCTCACCGCCTCGCTGTTCCTGGCCGGCCCCGGCGAGAGGCCCGTGACGGGGCTCGGCCGGTCGGCCGGCGCCGCCGTGGCCGCCGCGATCCTGGGCTGGCGGCTGCTTACCTTCTACTCGCGGTTCGTGGTGGGGCCGATCGCGGGCGCCACCTTCGCGCGTCCCGCGACCTCCAGCATCGAGGAAGTCGGCTAGGAGGGCCGAAAGGTGAACTAGCTGCGCTCGTCCGGAGCGAGCCACTCTGCCGCGAGCTCGTCCGTAACGCGTTGGCGCCACGAGAGCTGTGGGCGCAGCCTCAGGAGCCGTGCGATCTCGCTTGGATTGGCGAGGTGATCACGACACCAGCGGACGAAGCGTTGGCCGGCAGGGACGCAGTAGACCGTGAATATGAGCGGACCATCGCGAACGTGAATCCAGAAGCCAGCACTCGCCCTGACGATGCACGCTTCACCATGTCGCTCGAAACTAGCCAGGATTCGCACTCGGCTGCAGTTCCCTCTGCGCATCGCGGCCAAGACTTCGGGCGGTACGCCACGCTGCATTACTCTTTCCCGGGCGTGGTTTGTATACACCACCTGGAAGGCAGTCATCAGGCATCGGCTCCTGCGAATATCCGCATCACTACGGCTATCTCCGATGCCTGCTCCCTGGAGAAGCCGTTGTGAGCCTTCAACTTAGGCGTGAGGGCCGGAGCACGAGAGCCCAGCAGCGCGAGGCGAACGCCCAGATGGTGCTAGAGATCTGGTGCGATGACGACTCCGTGGGACTCACTGGTTGCGATCATGTAGGCACGCTCCCAGTCGATTGACCGATATTGCTCAAAGTTCTCGATGTCTTCGGGGTCGATGGACGGCCGTGGGCCCAATCCCAAGCGGGACACCTCGAGTATCGATCTGCGGTTCATCCTCCTGCCTCCAATCTTGGGAACTGAATGCACTCGAAGTCGGACGCTGCAGGAGGAAGGGCCGACGAAGCAACTAAGTGCCAAAGCGCGGGCTTCGCATGAACCATACACAACTGTTCGCCTGTAGCCAACGATCTCTCGCCTGGCGCGCGATGTTTGATGAAGGCATTGGCATGATAATGCACAAGTCTGCAGATTCTCTTCTGACCCTTAGTACCGCACTTGGTCCGATGCGCACGAACGACTAGAGTTGCATGGTGGACGGACCGCTCACGCTCGGCTTACCACGCCTCTCGGACCGGCAGTGGGCAGCCATAGCACCAATGACCGGCGACGAACGACCCCCCAGCAGGGGGCGCCCATTCGCCGAAAGGCGAGCCGTCCTAGACGCGATCCTGCATGTACTAGTGAGCGGGGCACCATGGAGCTCTCTACCGCAGACCTTCGGGTGCTCAGCAAGTACGGCGCGGCGCACCTACAAGAGATGGGTCGAAGCTGGACGCTGGGAGAAGATCTGGTCCGCCTACCTCAGGCTTGTCCTCAGCGAGGAAGCGGGTTCGACAGCATTGCTCGCGTGGATCACCGCGATGGCTCGTGGCGATATCACCGTCGTGAAGGTAGGAACGGGAGTCAGCCTCCCGGCAAACACCCCATGGTGGGTACAGAGATCCTAGATCGACACTCCGAGCCGGTTCTGATGCAGGCGACTCGATGTCGCGGGAGTACCTGAGGCCTGTAGTTTCTCGGAGGTCGTTCAGCGCCGCCAGGGCATCACCCGGCGCTCGACGGCCTGAAGCAGGGCGGTGAGGCCGACGCCCATCGCCATGATCACGAGCAGGGCGGCGTACATCTTCGGCGTCGACAGCACCTGCCAGTGGTAGTAGACCAGGTAGCCGACGCCCGTCTGGGAGCGCACGAACTCGACCGCGACGATGACCACCAGCGCCGTGCCGAGGGCGAGCCGCAGCCCGTTGAAGACGATCGGCAGCGCGCCGGGGAGGATCACGTGGCGGAACATCTGCCAGCGGTTCGCGCCGAAGTTGCGCCCGGCCTGCACCAGCACGGGGTCGATGCCCTGCACGCCCGCCATCGTCGAGAGCGCGACGAGGAAGAAGGCCGAGATCGCCACGACCGTGACCTTGGGGCCCTCACCGAACGGGTCGGCGAAGACGAGCATGAGGAGCGGGAAGACGGCGATCTTCGGCAGCACGTAGATCGCCGACATCGTGGCGTCGAGCATCGCGCGCACGGTCTTGTTCAGGCCCATGACGATGCCGATCAGCACGCCGGGCGCGGCGCCCAGGGCGAAGCCCAGCAGCACCCGCGCGAGGGTCGCCCACAGGTGGCTCTCGGCGAAGGTGGCGGTCACGCCGGCCCAGCCGGACTCGGCGACGCGCGCCGGCAGGAGCCAGGGGCGCCCGAGCAGCGAGTGGCCGCTGAACCTGTCGGCGTTCACCGTCAGGTCCCACAGCGCGCCGAGGATCGTCGTGGGCGGCGGGAACCAGCGCGGGTTGAGGACCCCTCCCCGGGAGAGCCACTCCCAGGCGACGAGCATCAGCAGCGGGAAGAGCCAGGCCAGCGCGCCCTGGTAGCCGCGCTGGAGGCGGTAGGGCAGCCGGCGCTCGAGCGCCTCGGCGGCGAACACGAAGAGCGTGAACTCGGCCGCGAGCAGCGCCCACCACCACTGCTTCCACAGGCCCAGTGCCGTGGCGGCGCCTGCGATCAGGACCATCCCGGCCACGGGCCAGGCGAGGTCGCTCACCGGCGGTGTCGCGCGGCGCCCGGGCGGGACGGCGGCGCGGGTGGGGGCGGCGCTCACGCCTGCGCCTCCATCGCGCGCCTGACCTCGTCCTTCAGCTCGGCCCAGATCGCCCCGGTGAGCTCGGCGAAGCGGGGGCTCTGGGTGGTGGTGAGGTCGCGGGGGCGCGGCAGGTCGACGACGAACTCGGCCTTCTTCGTGCCGGGGTGCGCGGTCATCAGCACGACCCGGTCGCCGAGGAGCACTGCCTCCTCGATCGAGTGCGTCACGTAGAGGACGGTCTTGTGCGTCTCCTCCCAGAGGCGCAGCAGCTCCTCCTGGAGCACCGCGCGCGTCTGGGCGTCGAGCGCGCCCAGGGGCTCGTCCATCAGCAGCACCTGCGGGTCGTTCGCCAGCGCCCTCGCGATCGAGACGCGCTGCTTCATGCCGCCGGAGATCTGCGCCGGGTAGTAGTCGGCGAAGCGCTTGAGGCCGACCTTGGCCAGCCATGCGTCCGCGACCGCGTAGCGCTCGGCGCGGGGCACGCCGCGCATCTCCAGGCCGAAGGCGACGTTGTCGCGCACCGTCTTCCAGGGGAAGACCGCGTACTCCTGGAAGACCACGTTGTTCAGCGGCCGGCCGGGGTCGGGCCCGGGGACGATGTAGGCCTCGCCGCCCGAGAGCTCGTCGAGGCCGGCCAGGACCCGCAGGAACGTCGACTTGCCGCAGCCCGACGGCCCGACGAGGCAGACGAACTCGCCCTCCCCGATCTCCAGGTCGAAGTCGACGATCGCCGGCACGTCGCCCGCGAGCGACGGGTAGACCTTCCGCGCCGCGCGGGCGACGACCTTGGGCTCCACTCTCGCGCTCACCTCGCAGGGACGGCGGCCGGGGGCGAAGGGCGCCGCCCGGCCGCCTCTCGCCTCAGGCTACCGCTGGTAGGGCCCCGCCATCTCCAGCGCCCAGTCGACGTAGTCGGTGACGATCACCTTCGACAGGTCGATGGGCTGGTCGTACTCGGTGCGGCCGTTCTCGCGGTGCACGCGCTCGACGTCGGCGAGACCGTCGACGGGGATCCGCAGGTCGGGGTCGTAGAGCACGGGCGTGCCGGTGCGGACCGCCTCCTCCGTCGAGTTCACGAACGCCAGGTAGGCGGAGATGTTCTCGTCGGAGAGGTAGTCGTCGCCTTGCATCAGGCGCGCGGCCTCGAGCAGCGCCAGCGTGAAGCGCCGCGCGACCTCGGGCCTGTTCTCGAGGAAGTTGCCGGAGCCGACGAACGCCACGGTCATCAGGCCCGGCACCAGGTCGGTCGCGATCGTGACGGCCGTGCCCTCGGCCTCGACCTGCTCGGCGTAGGGCGAGCCCAGGAGGGCGGCGTCGATCGAGCCGTTAGCGAAGGCGGCTGGCATGTCGGCGTTCGCCAGGTCGATCGCGCGCACGTCGCGGATCGTCAGGCCGCCGCGCTCGAGCGCCTTCGCGGTCAGGTACTCGCCGCCGGAGCCGGGGCCGCCGGCCATCGCCACGGTGCGGCCGCGCAGCTCCTCGATCGTGTCGACCGCGCCGGAGTCGTAGAGGTCCTTGCGGACCATGAACTTCGTCGGGCTGTTCTCGAACGGCTCGAGGCCGCCGGGCGCGAAGACCCTGATGTCGATGCCCTGGTTCCAGCCGTTCCACAGCGACGTGACGATCGCGATGCCGCCGACGTCGATCTGGCCCTGCTCGAGGAACGCGATGGCCTCTGTGCCGGACGCGACGATGTCGATGTCGACGTCGAGGCCGTACTTCTCGAACAGACCGCGCTCGGCCGCGACGTAGAGCGCGGCGAACTTGAGGATCGGCACGACCGCGACCCGCACCTGTTCCGGCGGGTCGAGCGGGGCGACCGCCTGCTGGGCGCCGGCCGTGCCGGCGAGCACCAGGCAGGCCGCCAGGGCGGCTGCCGCGAGCTTCCTGAGCTTGGCGAAGGGCATGAGCATCCTCCCGATGGCCACCGCGCCGCTTGGGCGCCGGGCATGTCGCGGTAGGCGCACATAGTAACGCCGTCGCCGCGCCGAGTACCTTCGTCCCTCCGGAGAGGGCCTTCACGCCGTTATCATCGGCGGGTGATGGCGCGCTCCCAGGCCGCGGACCCGCGCGGGGCGGCCGCGTGACCCCCACGCTGCCGCTGGCGTTCGCCGCCGGCGTCCTCTCCTTCCTCTCGCCCTGCGTCCTGCCGCTCGTGCCCAGCTACCTGGCCTACGTGGGCGGCAGCGCCCAGGCTGAGCGCCGCGTCGTGCTCAGGAACGGCGCGTTCTTCGTGCTCGGGTTCGCGCTGGTGTTCGTGGCGCTGGGCGCGTCCGCGAGCTTCATCGGCTCGCTGCTGCGGGCGCAGAAGGACCTGCTGACGGTCGTGGGCGGCGTGCTCGTGATCGCGTTCGGCCTCGTGATGCTCGGCGTGATCAGGGTGCCGTTCCTCTACCGCGACTCGCGGCCGCAGTACCGCGGCGAGACGAACACGCCCCTCGGCGCCCTGCTCCTGGGCATGGCGTTCGCGGCGGGCTGGACGCCCTGCATCGGACCCATCCTCGGGGGCATCCTCACCCTCGCCGGCGCCAGCGGGACCCTCGGCCAGGGCGTGGGGCTCCTCGCGGTCTACTCGCTGGGCCTGGCGGTGCCGTTCCTGCTCGCCGCCCTCCTGATCGGCCCGTTCCTCGAGTTCTCGAAGGGCTTCCGGCGCTACCTGCCGTGGGTCGAGCGCGTCGCCGGTGGGGTCCTCCTCGTCGCCGGCGTGCTGATGGTCACCGGCACCTACACCACGCTCAACGCCTACCTCATCCGGATCACGCCCGACTGGCTGATCTCGCGCCTATGACGCTGGCCGCGGCGCAGCGCACCGCCCCGCCCGGGGCGGCGGAGGGGACCGCGCCGGCCGTGAGCCTGCGCGGGGTCGTGCGGCGCATGGGACGCGAGACGGTGCTGCGGGGCATCGACCTCGACGTCGCGCCCGGCCGCCTGGTGGTGCTCAGGGGCAGCAACGGCTCGGGCAAGACCACCCTGCTCAGGCTCCTCGGCACCCGCCTGCGTCCGCACGCCGGCGTGGCGCGGGTCTTCGGCCACGACCTCGTGCGCCAGGCCGACCGGGTGCGCGCCCGCGTGGGCCTGCTGGGCGCCGCGGGCGGCAGCTACCCGGTGCTCACCGGCAGGGAGAACCTGAGGCTGGCGCTGTCGCTGGCGGGCAGGTCGCGGGACGAAGGCGCCGTGGCCGGGGCCCTGGAGCGCGTGGGGCTCCTCGCGGCCGCGGACAAGCAGGTCCGCTTCTACTCGAGCGGCATGAAGAAGCGCCTGGGGCTGGCGCGCGTGCTCCTCGTCGACGCCGACCTGTGGCTCCTCGACGAGCCTTACGCCGCCCTGGACGAGGACGGCAAGCGCCTCGTCGACGTCTGCCTGGCCGAGGCGCGCTCGCGCGGCCGCACGGTGATCCTCGCCTCGCACGAGCAGGACAGGGACCACCTGGCGCCGGACGCGGTCGTGGAGCTCGCGGACGGGCGCCTGCGGCTGGTGTCCGCGGCCGGCCGCGCCGCCGGGGAGGCGACGGCGTGAACGGCGTCATGACGCCGCAGACGGGGGCGAGGCCGTGAGCGACGTCGCCGCCGTCCTCGCCGTGGCGCGCAAGGACCTGCTGCAGGAGCTGCGCAGCCGCGCCGCGACGGTCGCGACGCTGTTCTTCACCGGCACGACGCTCCTGATGATGGCGTTCGCGCTCGGGCGCGAGCCGGGCGTGCTCGAGCGCTCCGCGCCCGGGGTCCTGTGGGTCGCCCTCGTGTTCGCCGGCGTCACCGCCGCCGCGCAGAGCTTCCAGGCCGACCTCGAGGACGGCGCGCTCGACCACCTCCTCAGCTTCCCCGTGTCGCGCGCCGCGGTGTTCCTCGGCAAGCTCCTGGCCGCCTGGGCCTACCTCGCCGCGCTGGGGCTGCTGCTGGCGCCCGTGGCCACGACGCTCTACGGGGCGCCCCTCGAGGGCGCGGGCGCCTACCTGCTGCTGGCGCTCACGGTGGTGCTCGGCGCCTTCGGGTTCGCGACGATCGCGACCTTCTACGCCGCCCTGACGGCTAACCTGCAGGCGCGCGAGGCGCTGCTGCCGGTGCTGATGTTCCCCGTCGTCGTGCCCATCGTCCTCGCCGCGGTGCGCGCCACGGAGTCGCTGCTGGGCGGCGCCGCGGGGCCCGTGGGGGACTGGCTGCTCCTGCTGCTGGGTTTCGACCTGATCTACTTCGTGGTCTGCACCTCGCTCTTCCACTTCGTGGTGGACGAGTGACGCCCGCCCGGGCTCGCTCGGTACGGGCCGAGGGCGTCGGCGCCCGGCGCCGACCAGAGACGAAGGTCCGTGGTGGCTCCGCGCGGGGTGCACCTAGCATCGACCCGACACCGGCCGCGCCGCGCCGCGGCCTTAGACTTGGGGCTGGCGGCGACCGTGCGGCCGCCTCCTTTGGGAGCCGAACATGAACGAGAAGGTCACGAGCCTCGACCAGCCACTGCAGCGTCCGCTGTGGCTCACGCTGCTCGGCCTCGCCTGCCTGGTGGGCCTGGGCGTGGGTATGTACCTGGCGCTCGTCGTCAGCCCGCCCGACGTCAACCAGGGCGAGCTGATACGCATCATGTACGCGCACGTCTCCGTGGCGTGGATCTGCTTCGTCGCCGTCGCGGTGGCCGGCTTCTGGTCGGCGCTCTACCTGTGGCGCGGCCGCGAGCGCGACGACGTGCGCGCCGTGGCGAACGCCGAGGCGGCGCTGGTCTACTCGGCCCTGACCATCACCGGCGGCATGATCTACTCGAAGCCCACGCTGAACACGTACTGGACGTGGGACGCGAAGCTCACGCTGACGGCGATCATGGTCGCGCTGATCGTGGGCTACTTCGTCGTGCGCGCCCTCATCGACGAGCCGACGCGGCGGGGTCGCGTGTCCGCGGTGGTCATGCTGGTCGTCGTCGTCAGCCTGCCGTTCAACTACCTGGCGGCGGAGTGGTTCCGCACGCTCCACCCCGCCAAGAGCATCAACCTCGACGGCAGCGGCGTGTCGATGGACGCGTCGATGCTCCGCGTGCTGCTCGTGAACGTCGCCGTGGCCGGGCTGATCTACCTCTACTTCGTCTCCGAGCGCGTGCGCATCGGCCTGTTCAAGCTGCCGGCAGCCGCGAAGGAGGCGGCGCCGGTCACCACGGAGGTCGTCCGTGTCGGTTGACCTGACCCAGAACCAGTGGGTGGCGCTCGCCTGGGCCGAGCTGCTGATCGTCTACCTCGGCTACTTCCTCTACCTCAGGTGGCTCGAGCGGAAGAAGCCCAAGGCGGAAGGTGAGGAGTGAGGAAGAAGGTCCTCTACGCGGTACTGGGCGTGGCGGTGCTGGCGGCCGCGGGCCTGATGATCGCCCGCGCGCTGCAGACGTCGCTCGTCTACTTCGTGCTGCCCAGCGAGTACGCCCGTGACGCCGCCAGCTTCGAGGGCAGGCGCATCCGCCTCGCCGGCCTCGTCGAGCCCGGCAGCGTGAGCTTCGACGACGCGCAGCTCCAGCTCACGTTCAACGTCACCGACGCCATCGAGACCTACCCCGTGACCTACCGCGGCGCTCCGCCCGACCTGTTCCAGGAGAACGGCGGCGTCGTGATCGAGGGCAGGTTCGAGGGCGGCGTGTTCGTAGGCGACAACCTCCTCGTGAAGCACAGCAACGACTACCACCCGCCCGAGGACGGGCAGGTGGACGTGGAGGCCTTGAAGGAGTCGCTGCGCTGAGGGGAGAGCCGTGCAGCTAGAGCTGGGCGTCGTCGGCGGCGCCGCGGCGTTCCTCGCCTTCGCCGTGGCCCTCTACGGCGCGGTCGTGGGCTCCGTCGGGGCCGCCAGGCGCGACGCGCGCCTCATCACCTCAGCGCGCCTCTCCGCCGTGGCCGGCTTCCTCGTGGCGACGGTCGCGGTCGTCGTGATGGAGGCCGCGCTGCTCACCGACGACTTCGCCGTGAGCTACGTCGCCCAGCACTCGCGGGTCGCCTCGCCAGTGTGGGTGAAGGTCGTGACGTTGTGGGCCGCCCTCGAGGGCTCGATCCTCCTGTGGGCCTGGCTCCTCTCCGGCTACACGGCGCTCGTGGCGGCGCTGGCCCCCCTGAACCCGCTGCGCCCCTGGGCGATCGCCGTGATGCAGGGCGTGCAGACGTTCTTCTTCTTCGTGCTGGCGTTCCTGGCGAACCCGTTCAAGGTGCTGCCGAACCCGCCGCTCGACGGCCCCGGGCCGAACGAGCTGCTGCAGAACCACTGGATGATGGCCGTGCACCCGCTGCTTATGTACCTCGGGTTCGTGGGTCTCACCGTGCCGTTCGCCTACGCGCTGGCCGCGCTCATCACCCGCCGGCCCGGCGCCGAGTGGATGGTGATGACGCGCGGCTGGACGCTCACCGGCTGGGGCTTCCTCTCGGCGGCGATCGTCGCCGGCGGCTGGTGGAGCTACGAGGTGCTCGGCTGGGGCGGCTACTGGGCCTGGGACCCCGTGGAGAACGTCAGCCTGATGCCGTGGCTCACGGCCACGGCGTTCGTCCACTCGGTGCAGGTGCAGGAGCGCCGGCACATGCTCAAGCCGTGGAACGTGATGCTGATCCTGCTGACGTTCGCGCTCTCGATCCTCGGCACGTTCCTGACGCGCTCGGGCGTGATCTCCTCGGTGCACGCCTTCGGCTCCGGGCCCGTGGGGCCGGCGTTCCTCGCGTTCTTCGTCCTCGTGGTGCTGTTCTCGTTCGGCCTCCTGGCCACGCGCTGGGAGGAGGTGCGGGACAGGGCCGAGCTCGACTCGCTCGTCAGCCGCGAGGGCGGGATGCTCGGCGTGAACGTGCTCTTCCTGGCGCTCACCTTCGCCGTGCTGCTCGGCACGTTGTTCCCGCTGATCGTCGAGGCGATCTCCGGCGACCGCGTGACCGTGGGCCCGCCGTTCTTCGACCAGGTCACCTCGCCCCTGTGGCTGCTGGTCCTGGCGCTGATGGGCATCGGCCCGCTGCTGCCGTGGCGCAAGGCCGAGGAGCAGTCGCTGAGGCGCAACCTCGCCTGGCTGCTGGCCGGCTTCGTCGTCGCCGGCGGGCTGGCCTGGCTGCTGGGGGTGCGCAAGGTCTACCCGGCCCTGACCGTGGGGCTGGCGGGCTACAACCTCGTGTCGCTCGGCCTCCTGCTCTCGGGCGCGCTGGTGCCGCGCATGCGCCTGGCGCAGCGGCCCGCGCTGCAGGTGCTGAGGAGCTACGCCCACGAGAACCGGCGCCGCGTCGGCAGCATGATCGTGCACTTCGCCGTCGTGGTGATCGCGGTGGGCGTGACGTTCTCGAGCGGCTACCGCGTCGACGAGCAGGTCAGGATCGACCTCGGCGGCTCGGTGGGGTTCGAGGGCTACACGCTCGCGGCCACCGACCTCTTCGTGGACCGCACGCCGCAGCGCCTCAGCGCCGGCGCGCTCGTCGAGGTGAGCAGGGACGGCCGCCTGATCAAGACCCTGCGTCCGCGTCTGAACGTCTTCGGGGGGACCGGCCGCGCGATCCCCACCCCCGACGTGCTGTACACGCCGTGGCACGACGTCTACCTCAGCCTGAACAGCACCGTGGGGCCCGACACCACGTTCGTGGTGCTGCGCGTCGTGAAGAGCCCGCTAGTCACCTGGATCTGGGTCGGCGGCGCGATCCTCGTGCTCGGCACCGCCTACGCCCTGGGCGGGGCGCCGCGCCGCGTGCCCGCGCGCGCCGCGGTGCCGGCCGCCGCCGCGAGGGAGGCCTAGCGTGAAGGCGCGCGGGGTCCTGACCACGGTGGCGATCGTCGCGGCGCTGGGCGGCCTGTTCGCTTACGGCCTGCTGCGCGGCGAGCCGGACAGGGACATCCCATCGGCGCTGATCGGCAAGCCGGCGCCCGCCTTCGAGCTGCCCCTCTACGAGGCCTACCGCGGCGAGTTCGGCGAGACGCTGTCGCTCGACGAGCTCCGGGGCCGGCCGCTGGTGGTGAACTTCTGGGCCTCGTGGTGCGCGCCCTGCTACGACGAGGCGCCGGTGCTGCAGGCCTACTGGCAGGAGTACCGGGACTCGGGCGTCGTGTTCGTCGGCGTCCAGACGCAGGACCGCGGCAAGCGGGCCGAGGGCCGCGCCTTCATCGACCAGTTCGGCCTCACCTTCCCGAACGTGATCGACGACGACAGCTCGGTCAGCGTCGACTGGGGCCTGTTCGGCGTGCCCGAGACGTTCTTCGTGTCGCGCGACGGCGTGGTCGTGGACAAGCACATCGGCCCCGTCACGCCCGCGGTGATGGAGCGCCAGCTGGCGGCGCTGCTGCGGTGAAGGGGCCCGTGGACAGCGGCGCGGTCGCCGCGCGCGGCCAGTTCGTCCCGGTCGCACCGGCACGTTCGCCGTCCCGGCCGCGCCGCGGGACGGGCCCGGCGCTCGCCGCGGCCGCGCTGACGTGCCTGCTCGCGCTGGGCGCGGCGCTCGCCCAGGCCGTGCAGCTCGACTCTCGCGTGTTCGAGATCGCCAGGCAGCTCCGCTGCCCCGTGTGCACCTCGGAGAGCGTCGCCGACTCGAGCGTCGAGCTGGCGCAGCAGATGCGCCAGATCATCAAGCAGCAGCTCGAGGAGGGCCGCAGCGAGCAGGAGATCCTGGCGTTCTTCCAGCAGCGCTACGGCGACTGGATCCTCCTCGACCCGCCCAAGCGCGGCCTCCACCTGCTCGTGTGGGTGCTGCCGGTAGCGGCGGGCGCGGCCGGGGTCGCGGCGCTGGTCGTCCTCGGGCGCCGGTGGGTGGAGCGCTCCCGCGAGCCCGTGGAGGTCGACCCCGAGGACCTCGCGCGCGTGAGGGCCGAGCTGGAGGGCCGGAGCGAGTGATCACCTTCGTCGCCGTCGCGCTCCTCGCGCTGATCGCCTTCGCCTACGCGGCTCTGCCGCTCCTGTCGCCGCGCCACGCCGACCCGCTGCCCGACGACACCGACCCGGTCCTGGCCGGCCTCGAGGAGGAGAAGGCGGCGCTGCTGCGTGCGATCGCCGAGCTCGACGCCCGCGAGGACCTCGCCGCCGAGCGCCGCGAGCAGCTCAGGCGCCGCTACGAGGCCAAGGCGGCCGCGACGATCAAGGCGCTCGACGCCAGGCGCGCCGCGGTGGCAGCGCGGGGCCGGCGGGGCACGGCGCCCGCGGCCAGCGGCACGGCAGCCCCGAGCGGCGCCGGGGACGCCTCGGCCCTAGCCGGCGGATCTCCGGCCACTGTCGGCCAAGCTTCGGCCCCTGCCGGCGAGTCTCCGGCCCCCGGCGGCGAGTCTCCGGCCCCTGCCGGCGAGTCTCCGGCCCCTCCCGGCGAGTCTCCGGCCCCCGGCGGCGAGTCTCCGGCCCCTGCCGGCGGCGCGGCCCCGGCCCGTCCCCGCCGCGCCCCCGTCGCGGCGGTCGCGCTCCTCGCCTTCGCCGTGGCCGCGGCGGCGTTCCTCCCCTCCTACGTGCTGCCGCGCGTGGGCCTCGACGCGACCGTCACCACGACCGACGCCGAGGCGGCGCGCCTGATCCGCGACCTCAGGCGCGCCGCGGACCGCGAGCCGACGGCCGAGAACCTCGTCGCGCTCGGCGACGCCTACCTCTCGGTCGGCGAGCTGGAGGACGCCCGCGCCGCCTACCTGCGCGCGGCCGAGGCCGGCGACGCCTCCCTCCCCGTCTTCCAGCGGCTCACGGTGCTCGCGCTGCAGACGGACCTCGGCGAGGCGCAGTCCTGGCTGGAGCGCGCCGCGGCCGTCGCGCCCGAGGACGCCGAGACGCTCTTCCTCCTCTCCGAGGTCGCCTACGCCAACGGCGACATGGAGACCTCGGAGGGCACCCTGCGCCGCTACGTGGACCTCGTGGGCGGGCCGCCCAACGAGACGGTCGCGGCGCGCCTCGAGCTCTTCGAACGTGTCGACGGGCTCGCGGCCGCCGCCGAGGCCGACCCCAGCGAGGAGAACCTGCTCGCGCTGGCCGACCTCTACTGGCGCGCCGGCGACGTCCGCAGCGCGGCCGGCGCCTACGTGCGCGTGCTCACCGAGCTGAACCCGCAGCAGCCCGTCGCCCTGTCACGCATGGGCGAGGCCCTGCTGGCGTCGGGCGCGCCGAGCGACGCCGCGGCCCTGCTCGAGCGCGCGGCCGCGGCGGGTGGTGGCCTGGAGCCGTCGGCGCAGCTCGCCCTCGGCGAGGCGTACGTGCGCCTGGGCCGCTTCGACGAGGCCGTCGCCGTGCTCGAGGCCTACCAGGCCTCCGGCGGCGACGACCCGGTGGCCGCCGAGCTGCTCGCCAGCGCCCGCGCGGGGACGGCGCCGGGCGCCGCCGGCGGCGACCTCGCTGCGGTCGCGGGGGCCGGCGGCCAGGGCGCCGTCGTGTTCGCGGCCAACTGCGCCGAGTGCCACGGGCCCATGGGCGAGGGCGGGATGGGAGCGGCCCTCGCGGGCAACCCGCGCGCCGCCAACGAGGGCAACGTGCGCGACGCCGTGACGTTCGGCCGCGGCATGATGCCGGGCTTCGGCGCCACGCTGCAGCCGGACGAGCTCGAGGCCGTGATCGCGTACGTCGTGGAGGTCGTGTCGCAGCGATGAGCGGTGCGGACGACGGACGGGAAGCCGGCGCCGCCCGGGTCGGGGGAGGTCCGGCCGGCGAGGTCACCGGTCCCGGAGCGAGCGGCATGCCTGGCCCGGACGTCCGACCCGGCGACGGAGCGCGACCGGACCAGGGCCGTCGCCAGCTCGTCAGGTGGCTCTGGCGCCTCCCCGTCTTGGCGGCGGTGGGCGGCGGCGGGTACGGGCTGTACCGCGCCGTCGACGTCCACTTCTTCAAGCGCCGCCCCGACCCCACGCCCGAGTTCGAGGACGCGCCGGCCGTGACCGTAGCCCCCCTCGCCGCGTTCGCCTCCGACTGGGACTCCGTCGACTTCCTCCTCGCCTCGACCCCGGCCGTGGCCGTGCGCGTGCCCCGGCCCGTCCCGGGCGGCGTGAGCGCCGAGGGCGTGCACCTCGTCGCCTTCAGCCGGGTCTGCACTCACCAGATGTGCATAGCGACGTTGAACCGCGACGTGAACGCGATCAGCTTCGGCTTCAACTACGACACCAGGACCCCGGCGATCACCTGCCCCTGCCACCTGAGCGTGTTCGACCCGCTGCGCGCCGGACAAGCCGTGAGCGGCCCCGCCGTGCTGCCCCTGCCGCGCGCGCGGCTCGAGCTCCGCGGCGGGGAGGTCGTCGCCACGGGCTGGGAGCGGCCCCGCGGCTGAGGCCGGTCCGACCGCCCGCCTCGCCGTCGCGTCGGGCTCACCCCAGGTCGCCCCGGGCGAGGGCCGGGTCGTAACATCGGACCAGCACGCCAAGCGCCCGCCGCGGGCGCACGCGAGGAGCAGAGATGAACCCTCTCCTGAGGCTGAAGGAGCACGGCCAGTCCGTCTACCTGGACGAGATCCGGCGCTCGTGGCTCGTCGACGGCACGCTGCGCACGCTCATCGAACGCGACGGGCTCGCGGGGGTCACCTCGAACCCCGCGATCTTCAACAAGGCCATCGCTCGGTCCGGCGACTACCAGGAGGCCATCGCGGCACTGGCCCGCCGCGGCGCCACGGTCGAGCAGGCGTACGAGGAGCTCGTCGTCGAGGACATCCAGCGCGCCGCCGACCTCTTCCGCGACGCGTACGAGGCGTCGGGCGGCAGCGAGGGCTTCGTCTCGCTGGAGGTCTCCCCCGAGGTCGCCCACGACGAGGAGGCGACCTACGCCGAGGCCGTGCACCTCTGGCGGCGGCTGGACCGGCCGAACGTGTTCATCAAGGTGCCCGCCACCGTGGAGGGCCTGGGCGCGATCAGGCGGCTCATCGCCGACGGCATCAACGTCAACGTCACGCTGCTCTTCAGCCTCGAGCGCTACGAGCGGACCATCGACGCCTACATGGCCGGGCTCGAGGAGCGGCTGCAGAGCGGCGAGGACGTGCGCGGCGTGGCCTCGGTGGCGAGCTTCTTCCTCAGCCGCTTCGACGTCCACGTGGACCCGCTCCTCGACGCCTTGGGCACCGAGCAGGCGAAGGCCCTGCGCGGCCAGGCGGCGGTCGCCTACGCCAAGGTCGCCTACGAGGTGTACCAGCGCCGCTTCTCCGACGCCGACGAGCGCTGGCGCCGCCTGGCCGCGGCCGGGGCGCGCCCGCAGCGCCTCCTCTGGGCCTCGACGGGCACGAAGGACCCGAGCTACCCGGACACGAAGTACGTCGAGCCGCTCATCGGCCCCGAGACGATCAACACGATGCCGCTCGAGACGCTGGACGCCTACCGCGACCACGGCGACCCGGCGCCGCGCGTCACCGAGGGCCTGGCCGAGGCCAAGCGCGCCATCGCCGACCTGAAGGCGCTCGGCGTAGACCTCGAGGAGGTCGCGGCCAAGCTTGAGGCCGAGGGCGTCGAGAAGTTCGTGACGCCGTTCCGCAGCCTGCTGAGGACGCTGGAGGGAGCGCTGCGCGAGGCGTCGGTGTCGGCAGGCGGCTGAGCGGGCCCGGGAACGAGGCCGGGTGGGCGCGGTGCGTGCCGCGCCCACCCGGGGCCGAGGCGGAGCGTCGGGGTCCCCCAGGGCTGGTGCGCCCCGGGGGCCTGGAGGCTCCTCAGTCCTCGGTCGAGCACTGGGCCCCGAACCTCGGGCGCCAGTCCTCTCGCCAGCTCTCGGCGTTCGTATCGAAGTTCGCCGGCTTCGAGTCGAACTGTGGCAAGCACCACCCGCTGAGGTCCTGGTTGAAGCTCGTGGCGCCGCTGAACATCCGCGTCATCGACTCTACGTTGCTCACGTCCCAGCCTCCGATGTCCTGATCGAACGCTTGGGCGTGGTTGAACGTGCTGGCC
>ERZ777003.139-NODE-139-length-146422-cov-64.908087_pt1 | contig 146422 bp, 140 predicted proteins | sample MGYA00374956_ERZ777003 | MGnify/ENA primary metagenome ERZ777003 (study PRJEB29302, sample SAMN06268252) | bioreactor metagenome | isolation source: Joint BioEnergy Institute, California, USA | place: USA:Joint BioEnergy Institute, California, USA | collected... | reverse complement strand
TGTAGATGGCCGAGCGGTACTGGGTGCCGATGTCGTTGCCCTGGCGCATGCCCTGCGTGGGGTCGTGGGACTCCCAGAAGATCCTGAGGAGCTCCTCGTAGCCGATCCGCGCCGGGTCGAAGACGACGCGGACGACCTCGGCGTGGCCGGTGAGGCCGGTGCAGACCTCCTCGTACGTCGGGTTCTCGGTGTAGCCGCCCGCGTAGCCCACGGCGGTGGTCACCACGCCGGGGGTGCACCAGAAGACGCGCTCGGCGCCCCAGAAGCAGCCGAGCCCGAAGTCGGCGATCTCGGTGCCCTCCGGGAACGGCGGCACCAGGGGGGCGTCGAGCACGGCGTGGCGGGCCGGGACCGCCATGCGCTGGGGACGGCCGGGGAGCGCCTCCTCCTTGGTCACCATCCGCGTCTTGTCGTGGCCGAAGAACCAGCCCATCTCGTCCTCCCGTGCGCGTTCGCCGATCGCGTCACCGGGTGCAACCAGCGCGCCGCCCCGGATGTTCCACGCTTTAGCAGAGCTTAAAAGTGGACAAAGGAGTACTAATTTGTGATTAAGGGGCGTCAGGAGCAAAACTGGGTTTCATGCCTGAATACCGACGCGGGATCCTGTACGCCGTGGTGGCCTACGTGATCTGGGGCCTGTTTCCCGCCTACTGGCCGCTGCTGAAACCCGCCACCGCCGTCGAGATCCTCGCGCACCGCATGGTGTGGGCCCTCCTCGCGGTCGTCGCGGTGCTCGCCGTACGCCGCCACTGGGCGTGGTTCCGGGAGCTCGCGCGGCAGCCCCGCAAGCTCGGGCTGCTCACCCTCGCCGCGATCCTCATCGCGGCGAACTGGGGCACCTACATCTACGCGGTGAACATCGGGCACGTGGTCGAGGCGGCGCTCGGCTACTTCATCAACCCGCTGGTGAACGTGCTCTTCGGCGTCGTGCTGTTCCGCGAGCGGCTGCGCCGGTGGCAGTGGGTCGCGGTCGGGCTCAGCGCGGTCGCGGTGATCGTGCTCGCCCTCGCGTACGGCGAGCCGCCCTGGCTCGCGCTCATCCTCGCGTTCAGCTTCGGCTTCTACAGCGTGATCAAGAAGGGCGTGAACATCGGCGCGGACGAGAGCCTCGCCGTGGAGACGCTCGTGCTCTTCCTCCCCGCGCTCGGCTACCTCGGCCTGCTGGAGTTCCAGGGCGACGGCACCTTCACCGACTACGGCGTCGGCCACGCGCTGCTGCTCGTCGGCGCGGGCGTGGTGACCGCGGTGCCGCTGCTGTGCTTCGGCGCCGCGGCGATCCGGGTGCCGCTGTCCGCGATGGGCCTGCTCCAGTACATCGCCCCGATCCTCCAGTTCCTGTACGGCGTGCTGGTCAACCGCGAGACCATGCCGCCCGCCCGGTGGGCCGGGTTCGCCATCGTCTGGCTCGCCCTCGCCGTCTACACCTGGGACGGCATCCGGGCCGGCCGTACCGCGCGGCAGGAGCGGCGGGCGGCGGAGGCGGCACGGGCGGCGGTCGGCACCTGACCACGACACAGGGTCCCCGGACGCGCGGCGGCCCGCACCCTGCCGGGGTGCGGGCCGCCGCGTGTTTACCGCGTACGGGTCAGCCCGTGCGCTCCACCACGAAGTCGCACAGGGACAGCAGGGCCTCCCGTGCCGGGATCGCCGGAAGCTCGGCGAGGTCCGCCTTGGCCCGGTCGGCCCAGCGCAGCAGCTCGCCGCGGGCGCGGTCCATCGCCGGGTTGGCGCGCAGCAGGGTGAGCGCCTCCTCCAGGTGCTCCTCCGGGACCGGCCCCTGCAGCAGCTCGCGCAGCCGCGCGTCCGCCGGGTCGTCGGAGGCGAGCACGTGCAGCACCGGCAGCGTGCGCACGCCCTCGCGCAGGTCCGTGCCGGGGGTCTTGCCGCTCTCCCCCGCGGTCGCGGACACGTCGATCAGGTCGTCGCCGAGCTGCCAGGCGACGCCGATCGCCTCGCAGGCGCTGGTGATCCGCTCGACCACCGGCTCCGGGGCGCCGGACAGCAGCGCGCCGAACCGGCCCGAGGTGGCGATCAGCGAGCCGGTCTTGTCGGCGAGGACCTCGATGTAGTGGCGGATCGGGTCCTCCCCCTCGGCCGGGCCGACCGTCTCCCGGATCTGGCCGCGCACCAGGCGGGAGAAGGTCCGGGCCTGGATGCGGATCGCCTCCGGGCCGAGGTCGGCGAGGATGTCCGAGGCCCGGGCGAACAGGTAGTCCCCGGTGAGGATCGCGATCGTGTTGTTCCACCGCGCGTTCGCGCTGGGCGAGCCGCGCCGTACCTGGGCCTCGTCCATGACGTCGTCGTGGTAGAGCGTGCCCAGGTGGGTCAGCTCGATCACCACGGCCCCGGGGATCACGCCGGGGGCCGTGGGATCGCCGAACTGCGCCGCCAGCAGCACCAGCATCGCGCGGAAACGCTTGCCGCCGGCGAGGATGAGATGCCGGGAGGCCTCGGTGACGAACGCGTCCTCGCTCTCCACCGAGGCGCGCAGCATCCGCTCCACGGCCGCGAGACCGCTCGCCAGGTCCTCCGCGAGCCGCTCGTCAACGTGGGGCAGGCCAACAACCGGCGGCGCAGGCATCAGGCGTTACTCCTCGACTTATCGGACGAACAGCGACTCGGCGGCCAGGCTCGCGAGGTTGAGCACCGGCTCCGGGATCACTCCCAGCACAACGGTAGCCACCGCCGCGAGGCCGACCACGGCGGAGGTGCCGATCGTGGGCACCGCGATCGTCGGGCCGTCCGCGGCCGGGTCGCTGAAGAACATCAGCACGATGACGCGGACGTAGAAGAACGCCGCCACGGCCGAGGCGATCACCGCGACGACCACGAGCGGCCACGCGTCCGCGCCGCCCGCCGCCGCGAAGATCGCGTACTTGCCGAGGAAGCCCGAGGTGAGCGGGATGCCGGCGAACGCCAGCAGGAAGAACGCGAACACCCCGGCGAGCAGCGGCGCCCGCTTGCCGAGCCCGGCCCACCGCGACAGGTGGTTCGCCTCACCACCGGCGTCGCGCACCAGCGTGACCACCGCGAACGCGCCCACCGTGGCGAAGCCGTAGGCGACGAGGTAGAACAGCAGGCCGGTGAGCGCGGCCCGGTTCTGCTCGGCGTCGCCGACCGCGACCACGCCGACGAGCAGGAAGCCCGCGTGGGCGATCGACGAGTAGGCGAGCATGCGCTTGATGTCCGTCTGCGTGATCGCGAGGATCGCGCCGACGAGCATCGTGAGGATCGCGATGCCCCACATCACCGGCTTCCAGTCCCACTCCAGGCCGCCGAGCGCGACCCAGAACACCCGCAGCAGCCCGCCGAAGGCGGCCACCAGGGTGCCGGAGGCCATGAGCGCGGTGACCGGCGTCGGGGCGCCCTGGTACACGTCCGGCTTCCACGCCTGGAACGGCGCGGCACCGATCTTGAACAGCAGGCCCACGCCGAGCGTGGCGGTGCCCGCGAGCAGCAGGGTGTCCATGCCGCCCACGCGGGTGAGCGCCTCGGCGATGCCCTTGAAGTCGACCGTGCCGGCCACGCCGTACAGCAGGGCCGTGCCGTACAGGAAGAACGCCGAGGAGAACGCGCCGAGCAGGAAGTACTTCATCGCGGCCTCCTGCGACAGCAGGCGGCGGCGACGGGCGAGGCCGCACAGCAGGTAGAGCGGCAGCGACATGACCTCGAGCGCCACGAACATGATCAGCAGGTCGTTCGAGGCGGGGAAGAGCAGCATGCCGCCGACCGCGAACAGCGCCAGCGGGTAGACCTCGGTGTGCGCCGCGCCCGCGGTGAGCGACTCCTCCTCCTCGGCCGAGCCCGGCAGGGCCGACGCCTGGGCGACGAAGTGGTCCTCGTCGTTGATGAGCAGCACGCTCACCGCGGCGAGGATGAGGATCGTGCCCCAGATGAACAGCGTCGGGCCGTCCACCGCGATCGCGCCCATCGCGGCGGCGTTGTGCGGCGTCTGCGTGGCCTGCCACACGGTGAGCACGAACGCGCCGACCAGCGAGATCAGCGTGAGCGGCATGTGGATCGCCTTGCGCAGGTAGCGCGGCGCGAACGCCTCCACCAGCACGCCCAGCACGGCCGCGCCGAACACCACGAGCAGCGGCGCCACCTGGGCGTATTCGATGACCGGTGGTTCGATCTGGTTCACTGGCCGGCCCCCTTCTGCACGGCGACGTTGAGCGTCGGCTCAGGATCGGCGGAGACGCCGGCGATCGACAGGGACTGCGTCACCGCCGGGTTGATCACGTCGAACAGCGGCTTCGGGTAGACCCCGAGCGCCAGGATCACCGCGATCAGCGGGGCCATCACCCACTTCTCCCGGCCGTTCAGCTCGGCGAGCGACTTGACGCCCTCACTCGGCGGCCCGCCGGCGACCCGCTGGTACAGCCACAGCATGTAGATCGCCGACAGCACCACGCCGAACGTGGCGATCACCGCCGCGACCAGGTAGGTGCGGTTCTGGAAGGTGCCGATCAGCACGGTGAACTCGGACACGAACGTGGCCAGGCCCGGCACCGCGGTACCGGCGAGGCAGGCGAACAGGAAGCTGCCCGCGAGCACCGGGGTCACCTTCTGCACGCCGCCGTAGTCCGAGATGAACTGCGAGCCGCGCCGCTGGATGAGGAACCCGGCGACGAGGAACAGCGCGCCGGTGGCGAACCCGTGGTTCACCATGTACAGCGTCGCGCCCGCGCCCGCGGTGGTGGTCATCGCGAACACGCCCATCGCGATGAACCCGAAGTGCGAGATCGAGGTGTAGGCGATGAGCCGCTTGATGTCGGTCTGCCCGATCGCCACGATCGCGCCGTAGATGATGCCGATCACCGAGAGGGTGATCACCAGCGGCGTGAAGAACTTCGAGGCGTCCGGGAACAGCTCCAGGCAGAACCGCAGCATGCCGTACGTGCCGACCTTGTCGAGCACGCCGACGAGCAGCACCGCGGCGCCGGCCGGGGCCTGGGCGGCCGAGTCGGGCAGCCAGGTGTGGAACGGCACCAGCGGCGCCTTGATCGCGAAGGCGATGAAGAAACCGAGGAACAGCCAGCGCTGGACGCCCGGGTCGGTGATCGTGCCGATCAGCTCGGTGTGCAGGAACGTGTTCTTACCGGCGATCACGTAGAGCCCGATCACCGCGACCAGCATGAGCAGGCCGCCGAGCAGCGAGTACAGCAGGAACTTGACCGCCGCATAGGACCGCTGGGCTCCGCCGTACGACCCGATCATGAAGTACATCGGGATCAGCATCGCCTCGAAGAAGACGTAGAAGAGGAAGACGTCGGTCGCCGCGAAGACGCCGATCATCATCGCCTCGAGCACGAGGATCAAGGCGAAGTACGTCTTCACCGAGCGCTTCGCCGGAGCCTCGGGGGTGCCCGCCGCCTCGTTCCAGGAGGCGAGCACCACGATCGGCACGAGCAGCGCCGACAGCAGGATCAGCACCAGGGCGACGCCGTCGACGCCGAGCGCGAAGTGAATACCGAACGACGGGATCCAGCTGTAGGTCTCCGCAAACTGCAGCCGATCCCCGCCGGGGTTGAACTGCGCGGCCATGACCGCGGTGAGCGCCAGCACCACCAGCGACACCGCGAAGGTGAGCTGCTTGGCGAGCGTCTCGTTGCGCTTGGGCACCGCCGCCACGGCTACGGCGCCCACCGCGGGCACGGCCATCAGGGTCGAGAGCCAAGGCATCAGAAGCTCCCTACGGCCAGCAGAGCACCGACGACCGCGGCGGCTCCGAGGAATATGGACAACGCGTACGAGCGCACGAACCCGGTCTGGATCCGGCGCAGGCGGCCGGACGTGCCGCCGATCGCCGCGGCGAGGCCGTTCACGATGCCGTCCACGCCGCGGTTGTCGAAGAACACCGCCAGGCGGGTCAGCCACTGACCCGGGCGCATGAACAGCGACTCGTTCAGCGCGTCGCCGTACAGGTCACGCCGGGCGAACGTGGTGAGGAACGAGCCGCGCGGGGCGACCTCGGGCACCGGGCTCTTGGCGTACTTGGTCCACGCGTACGCCGCGCCCGCCAGGACGAGCACGATCGTGACGATGCCGGGCACGCTCACCGGGTGGAACGCGAGCGGCTCCTCCGGCGCGCCCACGGCCGGGCGCAGGAAGTCGGCGAACGTGCCGGTCGCGATGAGCAGGCCACCGCCGAGCACCGAGCCGACCGAGAGCAGGATGAGCGGCCAGGTCATGACCTTCGGCGACTCGTGCGGGTGGGCGTCGGCGGCCCAGCGCTTCTCGCCGAAGAAGGTCATGAACATCACGCGGGACATGTAGAAGCCGGTGATGCCGGCGCCGACCACCGCGACCCAGCCCAGCACCGGGTTCTGATGCATCGCCGCCTCGATGATGCTGTCCTTGGTGAACCAGCCGGACAGCGGCGGGATGCCGATGATCGCCAGGTAGCCGAGGCCGAACGTGGCGAACGTGATCGGCATGACCGTGCGCAGCCCGCCGTACCGGCGCATGTCGACCTCGTCGTTCATGGCGTGCATGACCGAGCCGGCGCCGAGGAACATCGCGGCCTTGAAGAAGCCGTGCGCGATCAGGTGCGCGATGGCGAAGGCGTAGCCGATCGGGCCGAGCCCGGCGGCGAGCACCATGTAGCCGATCTGCGACATCGTCGAACCGGCGAGCGCCTTCTTGATGTCGTCCTTGGCGCAACCGATGATCGCACCGGCGATCAGCGTCGCGGCGCCGACGATCGTCACCACGAGCTGCGCGGTCGGCGCGCCCTCGTAGATGGCCCCGGACCGGGTGATCAGGTACACGCCGGCGGTGACCATGGTCGCGGCGTGGATGAGCGCCGACACCGGGGTCGGGCCCTCCATCGCGTCGAGCAACCAGGACTGCAGCGGGAGCTGGGCGGACTTGCCGCACGCGCCGAGCAGGAGCAGCAGGCCGATCACGGTGAGCGTGATCTGCTCGGCCGAGCCCGCGTTCGCCAGCACGTCCTTGTAGCCGACGGTGCCGAAGGTGACGAAGATCGTGAAGATGCCGAGCGCGAGACCGAAGTCACCGACCCGGTTCACCACGAACGCCTTCTTCGCCGCGGTCGCCGCGGACGGCTTGTGCTGCCAGAACCCGATCAGCAGGTACGACGCCAGACCGACGCCCTCCCAGCCGATGTACAGGCCCAGGTAGTTGTCGGCGAGCACGAGCACGAGCATCGCCGCGACGAACAGGTTGAGATATGCGAAGAACTTCCGCCGCTTCTCGTCGTGGGCCATGTAGCCGATCGAGTAGATGTGGATCAGCGAGCCCACACCGGTGATCAGCAGGGCGAAGGAGATCGACAGCGGGTCGATCAGCAGGCCCATCTCGACGTGGAACGACCCGGCCGGCAGGAAGTCGTACAGCATCACCTGGCGGCGCCGCTCGGCCTCGTCGAAGCCGAGGAGCTCCACGAAGGCGAGCACCGCCACCGCGAAGGAGGCGAGCGACATCGCCGTACCGAGGAGGTGGCCCCAGCGGTCCGTGAGGCGCCCGAACAGCAACAGGATCGCGGCGCCGACCGCGGGCAGCGCGATCATGAGCCAGGAGGCGCCGATCACTCCACCGGTCTCCGTGATGATCTCAGCGGGTTGCACGGAACACCTCTTAGTTCTTCAGCAGGTTCGCGTCGTCGACCGATGCGGACCTGCGGGTACGGAACATCGTCACGATGATCGCGAGGCCGACCACGACCTCGGCCGCCGCCACGACCATGACGAAGAACGCGATGATCTGTCCGTCCAGGTTCCCGTGCTGCCGGGCGAACGTGACGAAGGCCAGATTGCAGGCGTTGAGCATGAGCTCCACGCACATGAACACCACGATGGCGTTGCGGCGCACCAGCACGCCGACGGCGCCGATGGCGAACAGCAGCGCGGAGAGCACCAGATAGTGAGTGGTCATTCGCCGCTCTCCTTCTCGACCGCGCGCTGGGCGCGTACGGCCTCGCGGACCCGCTCGTCGCCCGAGTCGTCGTCCGCGTCTCGGACCAGGGACCGGGTGACCGACAGCTCCGACGTCGTGCCGTCGGGCAGCAGCGCCGGCATGTCGATCGCGTTGTGCCGGGCGTAGGTGCCGGGGCCCGGCAGCGGGGTCGGGATCCTGCCCTTCTCCGCGAAGGCGCGGAACCTCGCCCGCGAGAGATCCTTCTGCGTCGGCTTCGGCGCGGAGCGCTCCCGGTGCGCCAGCACGATCGCGGCGAGCGCGGCGGTGATCAGCAGCGCGGAGGTCACCTCGAAGGCGAACACGTACCGCGTGAAGATCAGCTGGGCGATCCGTACCACGTTGTCGCCGATCGGCAGCGACGGCGCGGCCGCCTCGACGGCCGCGTTGCCGATGGCGAGCGCGATCAGGCCGGCGAAGCCGAGCCCGGCGACCCCCGCCCAGAAGCGCTGGCCGCGGAGCGTCTCCACCAGCGAGTCGGCGCTGTCGACGCCCACGAGCATCAGCACGAACAGGAAGAGCATCATCACCGCGCCGGTGTACACGATGATCTGCACCGCCGCGAGGAACGGCGCGCCCTGCACCGCGTACAGCACGGCGAGCGAGATCATCACCGTGCCGAGCATGAGCGCGGAGTAGACGGCCTTTCTGCTGAAGACGATCCCGAGCGCCGCGGCCACGGACACGACCGCGAGCACCCAGAACGTGATGGCCTCACCCATTGTCTCGTCCCAGGCGGTAGTAGTCCTCTTCGGTCTCGCCGAGGCGCATCGGGTGCGGCGGCGCCTCCATCCCCGGGCCGAGCGGGGCGAGCAGCATCTCCTTGGTGTAGATGAGGCTCTCCCGGCTGGTGTCGGCCAGCTCGTACTCGTTGGTCATGGTGAGCGCCCGGGTCGGGCACGCCTCGATGCACAGCCCGCACAGGATGCACCGCAGGTAGTTGATCTGGTAGATGCGCCCGTACCGCTCACCGGGCGAGTACCGCTCGTCCTCGGTGTTGTCCGCGGCCTCGACGTAGATCGCGTCCGCCGGGCAGGCCCAGGCGCACAGCTCGCAGCCGACGCACTTCTCCAGCCCGTCGGGCCAGCGGTTGAGCTGGTGACGGCCGTGGAAGCGCGGCGCGGTGGGGCGCTTCTCCTCCGGGTACTGGACCGTCACCGGCTTCTTGAACATGTGGTGGAAGGTGACGCCGAAGCCCTTGACGGGGTTCAGCCAGTCAGTTGCTCCCACTGGGCACCTCCTTACGAGCGGCCCCGTGGTAGTGCGGCAGATCCAGGGGCGGGACCGGGAACCCTCCGGCGGTGGGGTTCTCGCGAAGCTGCTCGAACTCTTCCTCGACGCGGGCCTTCTTCTCCTCGGCCGCCTTCTCGCTGACCGTCACGAAGCGCCAGGCCACCGCGAGCACGCCGATCAGGACGACGGCGGCGATGGTGAGCACCACCGGGCTCGTCTGCTCCTGCGTGCGGACCGCGCGCATCACCGCGACGAGCAGGATCCAGCCGAGGTTGACCGGGATCAGCACCTTCCAGCCGAACGCCATGAGCTGGTCGTACCGGACGCGCGGCAGCGAGGCCCGCACCCAGACGAAGAAGGAGAAGACGAGCGCGAGCTTGATGAGGAACCACAGCATCGGCCACCAGCCGGTGTTCGCGCCGTCCCACAGGGAGATCGGCCACGGCGCCCGCCAGCCGCCGAGGAACAGCGTGATCGAGATCGCCGAGACGGTGAACATGTTGATGTACTCGGCGATCATGAACAGGGCGAACTTCAGCGACGAGGAGTACTCGGTGTGGAAGCCGCCCACCAGCTCACCCTCGCCCTCCGGCAGGTCGAAGGGGAGCCGGTTCGTCTCGCCGAACATCGTGATCACGTAGATCAGGAACGACGGGATCAGCAGCACCGCGAACCACGACGGCGTCGGGATCGACAGCCCGAACACCTCGAGCGTGCCGCCGTGCGCCTGCTTGGCCACGATCTCCGAGGTGGACAGCGTGCCGGCGTAGAGGAACACCGCCACGAACGACAGGCCCATCGCGATCTCGTACGACACCACCTGGGCGCTGGACCGCAGGCCGCCGAGGATCGCGTACGGCGAGCGGGACGCCCACCCGCCGAGCACGATGCCGTACACGCCGATCGAGGCCATCGCGAGCACCATCAGCGCGCCGACCGGCAGGTCGGTGAGCTGCAGCGGCGTCTCCACCCCGAAGATCGAGACCTTCGGGCCGAACGGGATCACCGAGAAGGTCAGGAACGCCGGGATCGCGATGATCAGCGGCGCGAGCACGTAGACGACCTTGTCGACGGTGCGCGGGAGGATGTCCTCCTTCAGCGCCATCTTCAGGCCGTCGGCGATCGACTGCAGGATGCCGAACTTGCCCGCCCGGTTCGGGCCGTAGCGGTGCTGCATGCGGCTGATGAGCTTGCGCTCGTACCACACGGCGAACACCGCGCCCACCATGAGGAGGGCGAAGATGAACACCGCCTTGAGGATGGTGAGCCAGAGCGGGTCGTTGCCGAAGTCCTCAAGGGTGGGCCCGGTGGGCTCCGGGGCGGCGGTGAGCTGCGGGATCATGAGGCGCTCCCAATCTTGACGACGTCACCGGCGGCCGCGCGCAGGTCGCGGGTGACCGAGCAGGTGGCCGAGTGGGCCGGCAGCCACACCACGCGGTCGGGCAGCTCGGCGGTGCGCACCGGAACGGTGACCGAGCCGAGCCCGCTGCTGACAGTGATCTTGTCGCCGTCCGCGACCCCGATCTCCGCGGCGGTCGCGGCGGACAGCAGCGCGACGGTCTCGCGGGCGGTCCCGGCCAGGAACGGCTCGCCGTCCTGCATGCGCCCGGCGTCGAGCAGCAGGCGCCAGGTGGCGAGCACGGCCTCGCCGGCCTGCGGGGCGGCGGGCACGCCCGGGGCCACGTTCGGCGCCGGGGCGCGGGTGCCCTTCCAGGCGCCGAGCGCGGCGAGCTCGCGGCGCGCGGCGGCGGCGTCGGGCAGGCCCAGGTGCACGTCCATGTGGTCGGCGAGGGCGGTGATCGCCCGCAGGTCGCTCAGCACGCCCGACGCGGGCAGCGCCGCCTCGAACGACCGGCCGCGGCCCTCCCAGTCGACGAACGTGCCGCTCTTCTCGGCGACCGCGGCGACCGGCAGCACCACGTCGGCGCGGTCGGTGACCGCGCTGGCGCGCAGCTCGAGGCTGACGATGAACGGCGTGTTCTCCAGGGCGGCGAGCGCCGCGTTCGGGTCCGGCAGGTCGTAGGGGTCGACGCCGGCGATGACGAGGGCGTCGATCTCCTCGTTCACCACGGCGGCGAGGATGCCGGCCGTGTCGCGGCCCGGGGTCTCCGGCAGCGAGGCGACGTTCCAGACCCGCGCCACCTCGGCGCGGGCGGTCTCGTCGGTGACCGGGCGGCCGATCGGCAGCAGGTTCGGCAGCGCACCGGCCTCGAGCGCGCCGCGCTCGCCCGCGCGCCGCGGCACCCAGGCGAGCCGCGCGCCGGTGGCGGCGGCGAGCCGGAGCACCGCCGACAGCGCGCCGCGGCTGGTGGCAAGCCGCTCGCCGGCGAGGATGATCGCTCCGGGCTTGCGCAGCGCCGCGGCCGGGGCGCTCTCCTCGGAGATGAGCTCGCCGATCGCCTCGGCCTCCCCGCCGGGCACCACCGGGATGAGCGTGCCGCCCATCTTGACCAGCCCGGCGCTCGCGTACGGGGCGATCGAGTAGACCTTCAGGCCCTTCTTCAGGTACGCCTTGCGCAGCCGCAGGAAGACGATCGGCGACTCCTCCTCCGGCTCGAAGCCGGCGAGCAGCACCGCCGGGGCCTTCTCCAGGTCGGCGTAGGAGACCTCGATGCCCTTGCCGGCGACGGCGTGGGCGAGGAACTCGGCCTCCTCGGCCGAGTGCGGCCGGGCCCGGAAGTCGATGTCGTTCGTGCCGAGCGCGATCCGGGCGAACTTGCTGTAGGCGTACGCGTCCTCGACGGTGAGCCGGCCGCCGACGAGCACGCCGGCCCGGCCGCGCGCCCGCGCCAGGCCCTCGGCCGCGGCGGCGAGCGCCTCCGGCCAGGACGCCGGGACGAGCACGCCCTCCTCGTTGCGGACGAGCGGCGTGGTGAGCCGGTCCGGCTGGGTCGCGTAGGTGAACGCGAAGCGGCCCTTGTCGCAGTTCCACTCCTCGTTCACCTGCGGGTCGTCACCGGCGAGGCGGCGCGTGACCCGGCCGCGGCGGTGGTCGGTGCGCAGCGCGCAGCCGCTGGCGCAGTGCTCGCACGCGCTCGGCGTGGAGACCAGGTCGAACGGCCGCGCCCGGAACCGGTACGCCGCGCTGGTGAGCGCGCCCACCGGGCAGATCTGGATGGTGTTGCCGGAGAAGTAGGAGTGGAACGGCTCGCCGTCGGCGACGCCCACCTGCTCCTTGGCCCCGCGCTCGAAGAACTCGATGAGCGGGTCGCCGGCGATCTGCTCCTGGAAGCGCAGGCAGCGGGTGCACTGGATGCAGCGCTCCCGGTCGAGCAGCACCTGCGTGGACAGCGGCAGCGGCTTGGGGAAGGTGCGCTTGGTCTCGGTGAACCGGGACTCGCCCTGCCCGTTCGACATCGCCTGGTTCTGCAGCGGGCACTCGCCGCCCTTGTCGCAGACCGGGCAGTCGAGCGGGTGGTTGAGGAGCAGGAACTCCATCACCCCGCGCTGCGCCTTCTCGGCGACCGGGCTGGTGAGCTGGGTGTGCACGACCATGCCCTCGGTGCACACGATCGTGCACGAGGCGGCCGGCTTCGGCATGCCCTCGATCTGCACGAGGCACTGGCGGCACGCCCCGATCGGGTCGAGCAGCGGGTGCTCGCAGAACCGCGGGATCTGGATGCCGAGCTGCTCGGCGGCCCGGATCAGCAGGGTGCCCTTGGGCACGGCGATGTGGAAGCCGTCGATGGTGACGTTCACCATCTCGACCGGCTGCTCGGCCTTGGCGGCCGAGGTCGACTCAGCGGTCATGCGCACCCCCCAGCGACCGGGCCGCGGGTGTTGATGATCTCGCTTGGCGCGATCATTGCTTGCTCCATGCGGTGGATGCGGCGGGATCGAAGGGGCAGCCGCCGTTCTCGAAGTGCTGGATGTACTCGTCGCGGAAGTGCTTCACGGACGAGTGGACGATGCTCGTGGCACCGTCGCCGAGGGCGCAGAACGAGCGGCCCAGGATGTTGTCGGCGATGTCGGTGATCGTGGCCAGGTCCTCCTCGGTGCCCTGGCCCCGCTCCAGCCGCTGCAGGACCTGCTTGAGCCAGTAGGTGCCCTCCCGGCAGGGGGTGCACTTGCCGCAGGACTCGTGCGCGTAGAACTCGATCCATCGCATCGCCGCCCGCACCACGCAGGTCGTCTCGTCGAAGATCTGCAGGGCGCGGGTGCCGAGCATCGACCCGGCCTTGCCGACCGACTCGAAGTCGAGCGGCACGTCCAGGTGCTCCTCGGTGAAGATCGGCGTGGACGAGCCGCCCGGGGTCCAGAACTTGAGCCGGTGCCCCTCGCGGATGCCGCCCGCCATCTCCAGCAGCTCGCGCAGCGTGATGCCGAGCGGCGCCTCGTACTGCCCGGGCCGCTTGACGTGGCCGGACAGCGAGAAGATGCCGAAGCCCTTCGACCTCTCGGTGCCCATCGAGGCGAACCAGTTCGCCCCGTTGGCGATGATGCTCGGCACCGAGGAGATCGACTCGACGTTGTTGATCACCGTCGGGCTGGCGTACAGGCCGGCCACGGCCGGGAACGGCGGCTTGAGGCGCGGCTGGCCGCGGTAGCCCTCGAGCGAGTCGAGCAGCGCGGTCTCCTCGCCGCAGATGTACGCCCCGGCGCCGCAGTGCACCACGAGCTCCAGGTCGAAGCCGGAGCCGAGGATGTTCTTGCCGAGGTAGCCCGCCTCGTACGCCTCGCGGACCGCCTGCTGCACCCGGCGGATGACGTGGAGCACCTCGCCGCGGATGTAGATGAAGGCGTGGTTCGCCCGGATGGCGTACGCGCTGATGATCACGCCCTCGACGAGCACGTGCGGGTTCGCCATCATCAGCGGGATGTCCTTGCACGTGCCCGGCTCGGACTCGTCGGCGTTGACCACGAGGTAGTGCGGCTTGCCGTCGTTCTGCGGGATGAAGCCCCACTTCATGCCGGTGGGGAAGCCCGCGCCGCCACGGCCGCGCAGCCCGGAGTCCTTCACCGCCTGGATGATCGCGTCCGGGTCCATGGCGAGCGCCTTGCGCAGCGCCTGGTACCCGCCGTTGCGGTGGTAGCCCTCGATGGTGAAGGAGTCCGGCTGGTCCCAGGTGGCGGTCAGGACCGGGGTGAGGGTGGTCATTCCACGTCCTCCTTACGCGGCGCCGTCCAGCCCTTCTCCTTGGCGAGCCGCAGGCCCTCGAGCGAGGCGTCGCCCGCCGACGGGCCCTCGTGCGCCAGGCCGTCGGACAGGCCCGCGAGCACCCGCGAGGCCTCCTTGAAGGTGCACAGCCGCTTCGGGCCGCGGGTCGGGGCGACCGGCTTGCCGGCCCGCAGGTCCTCGACGAGCCGCTTGGCCGACTCCGGGGTCTGCCGGTCGAAGAACTCCCAGTTGACCATGACCACCGGGGCGTAGTCGCAGGCGGCGTTGCACTCCAGCCGCTCCAGCGACACCTTGCCGTCGGGGGTGGTCTCGTCGTGGCCCACGCCGAGGTGCTCCGACAGCGTCTCCCAGATCTGGTCGCCGCCCATCACCGCGCAGAGCGTGTTGATGCACACGCCCACGTGGTACTCGCCGGCCGGCTTGCGCTTGTACATCGTGTAGAAGGTCGACACGCCCACGACCTCGGCCTTGGGAATGCCGAGCATCTCGGCGCAGAACTCGTGCCCGCGGTCGGACACGTAGCCGTCCACCGACTGCACCAGGTGCAGCAGCGGCAGCAGCGCCGAGCGCGGCTTCGGGTAGCGGGCGATGATCTCCTTCGCCTCGCGCTCGAGCCGCTCGCGGACCTCGGGCGGGTAGCCCTGGTTCTCGCTCACCTGTCAACTCCCCCCATGACCGGGTCGATCGAGGCGATCGCCGAGATGACGTCGGCGACCATGCCGCCCTCGACGGTGGCCGGAAGCGCCTGCAGATTGGTGAAGGACGGGTCGCGGAAGTGCACGCGGTACGGCCGGGTGCCGCCGTCGCTCACCACGTGCGCGCCCAGCTCGCCGCGCGGCGACTCCACCGCCGCGTACGCCTGCCCGGCCGGCACCCGGAAGCCCTCGGTCACCAGCTTGAAGTGGTGGATGAGCGCCTCCATCGAGGTGCCCATGATGTGGGCGATGTGGTCGGGCGAGTTGCCCATGCCGTCGGGGCCGAGCGCGAGCTTCGACGGCCAGCCGATCTTCTTGTCCTCGATCATCACCGGCTTGCCCTTGAGCTCGGGACCGGTGAGCCGGTCGAGCGCCTGCTGGATGATCTTCAGCGACTCCTCGACCTCGGCCATCCGCACCAGGTACCGGCTGTACACGTCGCAGCCGGTCTCGGTGGGCACCTCGAAGTCGTAGGTCTCGTAGCCGCAGTACGGCTGCGACTTGCGCAGGTCCCAGGGCAGGCCGGCGGCGCGCAGCATCGGCCCGGTCACGCCGAGGGCCATGCAGCCGGTGAGGTCGAGGTACGCGATGTCGCGGGTCCGGCGGACGTACACCGGGTTCTCGTCGAGAACCTTGCGCATGTCCTTGACCCGCTTCGGCATGATCTTCAGGAACTCGCCGATCTTGTCGACCGCGCCGGCGGGCAGGTCCATCGAGACGCCGCCGGGCCGGACGTAGGCCATGTTCATCCGCAGGCCGGTGATGTACTCGAACAGGTCGAGCACCATCTCCCGCTCGCGGAAGCCGTAGATCATCACCGAGGTGGCGCCGAGCTCCATGCCGAAGGTGGCGATCGCCACCATGTGCGAGGAGATCCGGTTGAGCTCCATCATGAGCACCCGGATCACCTGGGCCCGCTCGGGGATGCGGTCGGTGATGCCGAGGAGCTTCTCCACGGCGAGGCAGTACGCCGTCTCGTTGAAGATCGGCGAGAGGTAGTCCATGCGAGTGACGAACGTGACCCCCTGGGTCCACGTCCGGTACTCCATGTTCTTCTCGATGCCGGTGTGCAGGTAGCCGATCACCGGCCGGGCCTCGACCACGGTCTCGCCGTCGAGCGTCAGCACCAGGCGCAGCACCCCGTGCGTGGACGGGTGCTGGGGACCCATGTTGACGACCAGGTGCCGGTCGGACGAGTCGCTGATCGCTTTGACGAGCTCGTCCCAGTCCTGGCCGTTGACGGTGTAGACCTTGCCCTCGGTCGTCTCGTCGTGCAGGGCGGTCATACGTCCTCCTTCGCGCCCGGCTGCTTCGCGCCCGCTTCGGTCGCCTCCGGCCGGCGGGCCGGCCTCATGACGGAGCTCACGAGTACGACCTCCTCTGGTCCGGGGCGGGGGTCGTGGCACCGCGGTACTCCACCGGGATGCCGCCCAGCGGGTAGTCCTTGCGCTGCGGGTGCCCCTCCCAGTCGTCGGGCATCTCGATCCGGGTCAGTGCGGGGTGGCCGTCGAAGATGATCCCGAAGAAGTCGTAGGTTTCCCGCTCGTGCCAGTCGTGCGTGGGGTATACCGACACTGTGGAGGGAATGTGCGGGTCGGCGTCAGGGCAGGAGACCTCGATCCGCAGGCGTCGATTGTGGGTGATGGAACACAGGTGGTACACCGCGTGCAGCTCGGCGCCCGTCTCATGAGGGTAGTGCACCCCGGAGACGCCGAGTGACAGCTCGAACCGCAGCTTCGGATCGTCCCGCAGGTGGCGCATGACCTCGACCAGCCGCTCACGCCTCACGTGGAACGTGAGCTCGCCCCGGTCGACCACGACCCGCTCCACGGCGTCCGAGAAGCCGTCGCCGAGCGCGCGCTCCAGCTCGTCGGCGATGACGTCGAACTCGCCGGGCTCGCCGGTCTGCGCCGGCCCGCCGTACGGCCGCGGGCTGGACAGCTTGGGCGGGCGGCGCACCACGAGGCCGCCGTAGCCGGAGGTGTCGCCGGTGCCCTTGACGCCGAACATGCCCTTGCGGGCGATCGGCAGCTCGATGGGGTTGACGGCGGGCAGGTTCTCCTGCGGCTTGTTCTGCTCTTCGCTCATCTGACGGCCCCCCGGTCGTCCACCAGCGGCAGCGGGTTGAGGGCGCGCCTCTCCAGCTCCTCGATCTGCCGTTCGCGGTGCACGCCGAACTTCATGTTCTGGATCTTGTCGTGCAGCTTGACGATCGCGTCGAGCAGCATCTCCGGCCGCGGCGGGCAGCCGGGCAGGTAGATGTCGACCGGCACGACGTGGTCGACGCCCTGCACGATCGCGTAGTTGTTGAACATGCCGCCGCTCGAGGCGCACACGCCCATGGCGATCACCCACTTGGGCTCGGCCATCTGGTCGTAGATCTGCCGCAGGATCGGCGCCATCTTCTGCGACAGCCGGCCGGCGACGATCATCAGGTCGGCCTGGCGAGGCGAGGCGGACGCACGCTCCATGCCGAACCTGGCGAGGTCGTGCTTGGGGCCGCCCGCGGCCATCAGCTCGATCGCGCAGCAGGCGAGACCGAAGGTGGCGGGCCACACCGAGTTCTTCCGTGCCCAGCCGGCGACCTGCTCGACGGTGCTCAGGATGAACCCGCTGGGGAGTTTCTCTTCCAGACCCATGTTGAACCTCTCAGTCCCAGTCCAGGCCGCGGCGCCGCCAGACGTACGCGTACGCGACGAGGACGGTGACGATGAACAGCACCATCTCGACCAGCCCGAACACCCCGAGCGCGTCGAACGCGACCGCCCACGGATAGAGGAAGATGATCTCGATGTCGAATACGATGAAGAGCATCGCGGTGATCATGTACTTGAGCGGGAACCGACCGCCGCCGGGCGGCTGCGGGGTCGGCTCGACACCGCACTCGTAGGCGTCGAGCTTGGCGCGGTTCCAGCGCTTAGGACCGGTGAACGGCGCGATGGCAACGGAGAAGACGGCAAATCCCGCGGCGAGAACCGCGAGCACCAGGATCGGCACGTAGAGGTTCATCCGCACGCATCCCGTTTCATGAGGCTAGGAACAACGATCATGGTCTTCGCTTCGGGGAGAGTCATGCCGGTGGCGTGACCTTGGACAGGGCATTGACGATCCGGTCCGTCGCGTCACCTCGCCGGTCCGTGAGATTAGCAAGCAGCTTGAGCAGGAATCTCATGACACGAGGGTGCGGCAGGCCATGGCGGGTGGCGAACCGCATCACGCCGGGCCGCCCGATCAACTGCACGAACAGCCGGCCGAGCGTGAAGTACCCGCCGAACATCTCTTTGAGGATCCCAGGATAGGTGCGCAGCACCCGCTCCCGTTGCGCGGCCGTCGCCCGGCCGAGGGCCTGCACGACGACCTCCGCCGCGATCTTCCCGGTCTCCATGGCGTAGGCGATGCCCTCGCCGTTGAAGGGGTTGATCATTCCGCCGGCGTCACCGACGAGCACCAGCCCGCGGGTGTAGTGCGGCTGCCGGTTGAACCCCATCGGCAGCGCCGCGCCCCGGATCGGGCCGGTCATGTTCTCTTCGACGAACCCCCATTCCTCCGGCATCGTGGCGACCCAGCGGCGCAACAGGTCGCGGTAGTCGATGTGCTGGAACGCCGCACTGGTGTTGAGCAGGCCCAGCCCCACGTTGGCCGTCCCGTCGCCGACACCGAAGATCCAGCCGTACCCGGGCAGCAGCTCGTCGCCGTCCCACAGCTCGAGCCACGACTCCAGGTAGTCGTCGTCGTGCCGCGGGCTGGTGTAGTAGGTGCGCACCGCGACGCCCATCGGACGGTCGGGCCGCTTGTGCAGGCCCATGGCGATGGAGAGCCGGGAGGAGTTGCCGTCGGCCGCGATCACCAGCCGCGAGCGGTAGACGACCTCCCCGCCCGCGCCGTCGTCGTGCCGGGCGCGCACGCCGACGATGTGCCCGCTGCGCTCGTCGATCACGGGGCCCACGACGTTGACCCCCTGCAGGACGGTGGCGCCGCCGCGCACCGCGTGGTCGGCGAGGATCCGGTCGAAGTCCTTGCGGGTGCGCACCAGCCCGAAGTCGGGATAGGACGCGAGTTCGGGCCAGTCGAGCTCCAGGCGGATGCCGCCGCCGATGACCCTGAGGCCGCGGTTGCGGACCCAGCCGGGGGCGTTGATGTCGACGCCCATCGCGAGGAGCTGCTTGACGGCGCGCGGGGTGAGCCCGTCGCCGCACACCTTCTCCCGGGGGAAGCGGGCCTTCTCCAGCACGAGGGTGGTCAGCCCGGACCGCGCGAGGTAAAAGGCGGTCGTCGAACCCGCGGGACCGGCGCCGACGACGATGACGTCGGCGTCCAACTCGCCCCGCTGTCCGGGTGCTCGCCCGCTAGTCCGCACGCTCACTGGACCTGTCCTGTCCTCGAGGCCGAGGCCCCAGGGGTGGTGGGAACCTTCGTGCCTTTGTGAACCCCTTCACAAACTTGTCGCGCCGAAGTCTAGTCCCTTTTACCCGGTGAGTGTGAGGGGCCCTTCCCCTGGTGCGACGGCCCCTCCCCGCAGCGCGCGGGCATCGGCGTCTCAGCGGATGAACACGCGTTCCCGAATCGTGATCGGAGACCCCCACCCCGGGTGGGACGCATCCATCGGCCGTGCACGAAACGCGCAGGTCGGCGCGCTCAGGCGCGCGCCCGGGCCTGCGCGGCAGCGTCCATCGGCGGCTCCCCGTCGGTCGGGCAGGAGCGGGGCGCGCCTCGGCGATCTGCGGGGATCACGGACGTGCGCCGCGCCGGCCATCGGCAGCGGATGCACAGTGGTTTATACCACTGCCCGATTTGTGATCAAGTTCGACACGGTGCCCGTGACCGAGGCGAGGCGGACCCGATACCGGCCGTCCGCCGCGCCGCGCGTCCCGGCGGGCCACGGGTACGGCGAGCGGAGGCCGGCCTTGCATGCCGTCGGCGACCGAGCGCAGGGCGGCGGGACGCCGCGACCGGACAGCGCGGCGGGACGCCGCGGTCGGGTACGGCCGGCCGGGACGGCGGGCGCGCCGCCGCCGGCCGAAGGGCGTGGGCCGCCGGGTCAGTCCGCCGGCTTGTACGCCCGGTGCAGGGCGACGATGCCGAAGGTGAGGTTGCGCCAGGCGACCCGGCTCCAGCCCGCGTCCCGGATGATGCCGGCGAGGGTGCGCTGGTCGGGCCAGGCGCGGATCGACTCGGCGAGGTACTCGTAGGAGTCGGGGTTGGAGCTGACCAGCCGGGCGATCCGGGGCAGCAGCCGGACCAGGTACTGCGAGTAGACCAGGTCGAACGCCTTCGTCGTGGGGTGGGAGAACTCGCAGACCACGAGCCGCGCCCCCGGCTTGGCGACGCGGAGCATCTCGCGCAGCGCGGCGGGGGTGTCCTGCACGTTGCGCAGCGCAAAGCTGATCGTCACCGCGTCGAAGGACTCGTCGGCGAACGGCAGCCGCAGCGCGTCCCCGGCGATGAAGGTCACCCCGCGCACCCCGCCGCCGTGGATGCCCGAGCCGCCCCGGCGCCGCACCCCGGTGCGCAGCATGCCGAGGGAGAAGTCGCTCGCGATCGCGCGGGCGCCGAGCCCGGTGAAGGCGTCGGTGCTGGTGCCGGTCCCCGCGCCGAGGTCGAGGACGAGCTCCCCCGGACCGGCGTCCACGGCCTCCGCCGTCGCCCTGCGCCAGTACCGGTCCCGGCCCAGCGACAGCACGTCGTTGACCAGGTCGTAACGCCGGGCCGTGCGGTCGAACATGGCCGCGACCTCGTGCGGTTTTTTGTCCAGCGATGCGCGCGTCATGGGACAAGCCTAGTGCGCCGTGACCATTTTCACTGAAAGTAGCCACACCGTTACGCGGCGAATGGTAGGAAGTTCTGCGTGCTTTCGCGGAACAGGAAGATCATCAGAGCCTTCGGAGCCTGCGCCCTCGGCGCCTGCACGGCCGCCGCCGCCACGCTCCCCGCCGCGCCGGGCGCCGCCGCGGCGCTCCCCGGCACCGGGCAGGGCCGGGCCCCGGCGATGGCCCGGGGTGCGGTGGCGCACGCCCGCGTGGTGTCGGCCGACCCGGTCGACTACACGCCGCACGTGCTCGACGGCATCGTCAACGCGTTCGCGCTCGTGGGCCGGAAGGTCGTGGTCGGCGGCTCGTTCACCCGGGTGCAGAACGCCGGTGAGTCCCGGGAGATGCGGCGTACCAACCTGTTCGCCTTCGACCTCTACACCGGCAAGGTCGATGAAAATTTCGCGCCGGTGCTCGACGGCACCGTGTACGCGCTCGCCCCCGGGGCCGGCGACACGGTTTACGTCGGCGGCGCGTTCGACACCGTCAACCACTGGCCCGCCCACGCGCTCACCCGGCTGAGCCTCGAGGACGGGCGGGCGGTGCACGGGTTCACGCCCTGGGTGCGCGGCGGCGAGGTCAACGCCCTCGTCGCGCACGGCGGCCACCTGTACGTGGGCGGCGACTTCCGCCGGATCGGCGAGGCCGAGCGCCCGGCGCTCGCCCGGCTCGACGCGCGCACCGGCGCGCTCGACCCGACCTTCACCGTCACGCCGGGCGATCCGCCGCGGCGCGCCCGGCTCCGGGTGTACGCGATGGCGCTCTCCCGCGACCGGCTCGCGGTCGACGGCGCGTTCACCACGCTCGACGGGCTGTCCCGGCCGCAGCTCGGCCTCATCGACATCGGGCGGAACCCGGCGAGGGTCGCCCCCTGGCGTACCGCAGCGTACGCGCCGGACTGCTGGTCGGCGTTTCCCTGGTACGTGCGCGGCCTGGATTTTTCGCCTGACGGAAAGTACTTTGTGGTCGTTACCACAGGGGGACCGAAACACCGTGGTGGCACCGGTCCCACATGCGACTCAGCGGCCCGTTTCGAAACCTATTCCAGAGGCAACAATATCCACCCCACCTGGATCAACCACACCGGGGGTGACTCGCTTTACTCGGTGGCGGTGACGGGTGCCGCGGTCTACGTCGGCGGCCACCAGCGGTGGCTGAACAACCCGCACGGTTCGGACACCCCGGGTCCGGGCGCGGTGTCGCGAAAGGGCATCGGCGCGATCCATCCGGTGACCGGCCGCGCGCTCGCCTGGAACCCGACCCGGACCCGAGGTGTGGGGGTGAAGGCATTCCTCGCGCATAAGGGCGGCCTTCTCGTCGGAAGCGACACGACCGAGCTCGGGCGCGAGTACCATGCCCGCGTCGGCATGTTCCCGCTGCGGAACTGAACCCGATTCACCGGTCCTCGCGGGACTCCCGTCTTCTGGCGATGGCTTTGCTCACCTCGTCACGTTGTCCGGACAGCAAGACATAGCTTGCGAGGCCACTGATGAGGAAGGCGGCCACAAGGAGCCAGAACAGGTCCCGCAGACCGGTCAGATAGAGCACGGCGAGGGCGACGGCGAACAGCCCCACCCGCGACAGGGTGTAAACCACAAGTGGACGCACAGCGTCGAGGTTACGTCACTCTCACGATGGAGCGGTCGCACTTCGCATGAGGCGCGAGCGCTGCTACTCTTACCCAACACGGCGCTTTCATAAAGAAACACCCATCAGCGCCCCAAAGAGGCTCTATCATATAACAATCGGGCAGTCAGCCGATAACATCACGTGATCTTTGTGAAAAGCACGGATAAATCAGGCTCCGCTCGGCACACTGGTTACCTGTCCGCCCGCAGCAGGACGCGGGATGCGAGGGGGAGAGATTGTGGAGAGTAGCAGCGAGCGTCTGCTGACACCCGGGGAGGTCGCCGCCCTCTTCCGGGTCGACCCAAAAACGGTGACACGCTGGGCGGCCGCCGGCCGAATCAGCAGCATCCGCACCCCAGGTGGGCACCGGCGCTTCCGCGAGTCGGAGGTTCACGCCCTCCTGCGCGGTGAGGAGGTCCTGACGGCCGAACGCCAAAACAGCGAGTCACCGCGCGTCTGACGTCGGCACCGTCACCACCGGTGATCCTGCGACCCCCGGAAGCCGCAGGGTCACTGGAGTGGGGGACCGGGACGCGCCGCCCGGCACCCCCCGACGACGCTCTTGGTCCTGCTGTGCCCATTGCACCCTCTCGTGCGCTGATTCTCGTTCGCGTCGTCATCCGCCGGGGCCGGCACACCCCGGCACGTTGAGGTTCCGCGCCGGACGCGCGACCGGCCCGCGCGGGCACGCCCCCAGTGGCGCGCCGCGGGTCCGGACCGCGGTGGGGATTCGGTTGTGGAGCCGCCGCCGTGACGGCGTCGCACCGACGGCCGCGACGGCGGCCGGCTGTGACGGCGCTGGTGGTGGCGCGACTGAGGTGCCCCCGGCACGGCGGAGTACCGGGGCGACGCCGGGAACGCGGCCGGGAAGGGGCGGGCCACGACGGCCCCGGCGGCCGGAACGCGATCCGGCCATGACCGCCGATCCCATCCGCGACACGTCCCGCGGCACCGGCGTGCGCCGCCGCCGGGACGCATGGTCCGGCAGCACGTCCGCCACGGCGTCGGCAGCGCCGTACACCCCGCCCTGCCCTGAGCACGACGTCGGCGACGCCGTTCCCGCCGCCACGACGTGCTCGTTCACCGGCCGGTCCGGTGGCCGGTACGGCACAGCGCCGCGGCGCGCCGCCGTTCCGCGGCGTCAACGGCGCCGCCCTCGGCCGGCCCGCGCCCGACGGCCCCCCGAAACGGACCGCGGAAGGGACACCGTCACCGGGCGGCAGGCGGCACCGTCGCCCGCGCCGCCGCACGCCATCGTCCGCGGCACGTCCCGCAGGCACCGCCCCCGATCGCGACCCGGGCCGTCAGCGCTCCTGCTCCGCCTTGAAGGCGAGGAACGCGGCCTCCAGCTCGTCGTTCTCCTCCCGCCAGCGCCGCCGCAATGCGGCGAGCTCCTCCTCGCTGACCGCCTCCGCCGACCAGCGCTCGTACTCCGGATCACCCGGCGCGACCTCCACGTACGCGTTGCCGATGAGGCGCCCGTCATCGCTGGCCAGGGTCTGCGGCACCCGCAGGGTCCCGTCCGCGAGCCGGATCACGTACATCTGAGATCACCTAGATTCCGTAACGCCGGTTGAAGAACAACATCACGTTGAGCGCGGTCCTGGTGTCCCCGCCGAGCATGTCCACGAGCGCGGGGCGCTGGCGCGAGGCGATGGCGGCGAACGCGTCGGCGAAGAACTCCTTCCGCCCGAGGCCGTTGCCCTGCTTGTGGAAGCCCGACACCAGATGCGGCAGGCACTGCTCGTAGAGCGCCTTGAACTCCGGGGAGTCCGACACCCAGTCCCCCGGCGGCGCGTCGACGTCGTCGAGGGCGTGGCCCACCTCGTGCATCATCACGTCCGGGGTGGGTGAGGGCCGGTCCCCCACCACGATCTTGCGGTCGCCGTAGGCGCCGGCGCAGATGTCCCAGGTCGCCCGGCCCGACGGCAGCGGGGCGCCGCGCAGGTACCCCATGTCGTCGAGGTCCGGCACGCCGCCGGGGCCGACGTAGATGCCCTCGAGCCCGTCGGCGAGCTTCTCCTTCAGCCGGTCGGGGAGCCGCGCGAGGCTCTCGATCGCCCGCACGATCTCCGGCGGGGGCGGCCCGTCCGCCGCGTCCCACTGGCGGTGCAGCACCCGCTCCAGGGCGCCGCAGTGCCGCCGCCCGTCACCGAGGTCGGGGAAGTCCGGCGGATGCGGCGGGGCCTCCGCCGGCCGGTAGTCGAGTTCGAAGTCCCGCCAGGTGTACACCGGCCGGTCCACGACCGGCGCGGTCACCGCGGTGCGGTAGGCGCGTTCCGGGCGCCTCGCCCGGTCACGCAGCTCGAAGCCGTTCCTCCGGTCCGGCGCCTCGCCGGACTCGACCCGCCGATCCCCGCGCTCGGAGCGGCGGAACCAGCCGAACCGTTCGGTGCGTTCCGGCCGCGGCGCGTCACCCCGCTCCGGGCGCACCGCGTGCCGTTCGGCCTCACCCCGCGACTCGACCCCGCCGCGCGAGGTGTACGGCCCGCGCTGCCACCAGCGCAGCCCCCGTCGATGACGACCTCTGTCGCCCAATTGCGCCATCGCGCCTCTCTGTTCTCCACGGTCGAGTCGGCCGCCCCCGTCCGCTCGACGCCGCCCGTCCCGTCGGGGCCACTCGCCCGCCTCCGCCCGTCCGGCGGCGTTCCCTCGGTCGGGTCCCGGCCTCCCCTCCCCATCCTCGCCGAGAAGTGCTGTCGCGTCCCACGGTACGACGAGGGTCTCTGCCGAGTCACCCGTTATGCGGGGTTCTTTCGGTGGCCGCATCGCCGCCGCCACGGCCCGGCGGGCCGTTCCATGCGCGTGCGGGGCCGCCGTCAGCACATCCGGAACTTCCTCATCCGGACGTTCCGAACCTTGCGCAGCCAAAGGGCGATCTATGCCTGCTATGCCGTACGCTGCGCATATGCCTGTGGTTATCGGTCTGGCGCTGCTGGCCTTCTGGCTCTACTGCCTCTTCGACGTCATCACCACGCCCGAGGACCAGGTCCGGAACCTGCCGAAGGTGCTCTGGGTGCTGGTCGTCGTGCTCCTGATGACGGTCGGCGGCCTGCTGTGGCTGCTGCTCGGCCGCCCGCTGCAGCAGCAGGCGCACACGCCCGGCGGCCCCGCCGTGTTCGGCGGCGGCTCCTTCGGCCGGGCCACGCGCCGTCCCCCGGCGCCGCGTGGTCCCGATGACGACCCGGAGTTCCTGCGCAGCCTGGATCGGCGCATCCGCGGGGAGGAGTGACCGGCGGGGTGGCGCCGGTGCGGCGTCAACCGGCCCGGCAACGGGTACGGCCCGGCGACCGGCCGGGCCGATGCATGAGAACGGGACGGGATGACGGTGCTCGCCCGGGCGGCCGAGCGGCCGCCCCGGCGCCGGTGACCACGGGCGGGATCAGCCCGGGATGTCCGCGTACGAGTGCAGGCCGCCGAAGAAGATGTTCACCCCGACGAGGTTGAACAGCAGGCAGCCGCAGGCGACGAGCTGGATGATGACGCTCCGCTTGCCCCGCCAGCCCGCGGTGGCGTGGGCGTGCAGGTAGGCGGCGTACGCCAGCCAGGTGATGAACGACCAGACCTCCTTGGGGTCCCAGCCCCAGTAGCGGCCCCAGGCCCGGTCGGCCCACAGCGCGCCCGCGATCACGGCGAAGGTCCACACCGGGAACGCGAGCACGATGGCGCGGTGAGCGATCCGCTCCAGGGTCTCCCGGTCCGGCAGCCGCATGGCGCCCGGCCGGCGCACCAGGTAGAGCACGCCGGTGACCGCGGCGAGGAAGAACAGGCCGCTCGCGATGATCGCGGCGCCGACGTGCAGGGCGAGCCAGTAGGAGTTGAGCGCCGGGACCACGGGACCGGCCTGGACGTACAGGTAGAGCACGGCGAAGCCGAGCCCGAGCGCCGCGGCGAGCATGAGGAACGCGCCAAGGAAGCGGATCCGCTGCCGCAGCAGGAGCACGAGGAACGTGGTCACGGCGGCGAAGCAGATCCCGACCGTGAACTCGTACATGTTGCCCCACGGCCACCGGCCCGACGCCACGCCGCGGGTGACGATGCCGCCGAGGTTCGCCGCCCAGCCCAGCCAGCTGATCACGACCGCGACGCGCCCCGCGGTCGCCGCCCAGGGCGCGTACGGCACCGCGGCCGTCCCGGCGTCCTCGCCGGTGCCCGCCTCGGCCCGGTCGCCGCCGCCCTCGCCACCGCCGACGGTGACCAGTTCGCGGGACCGCGGGGCGGGCGCCTGGCCACGGGGACGGCCGAACGCGAGCTCCAGGGCGTATCCGATCATGGCGCCCAGGTAGAGCAGGACCGTCACCAGGATGAGCTGGTCGCTCAGCTGGGCGAGTCCGGTGTTGACCTGATTGCCCACCGTGTCACTCCTTAGCGGTACGGCCGCGAACCGGCCGCTCGGTATCGGTTGCGGCCGCCACCGGCCGCTGCTCGGCATCGGATGCGGCCGTCGCCGGCCGCTCGTCGGACGCGGCCGCGAACCGGCCGCGCAGGGAGCCGACGATCTCGTCGAACTCCTCGGTGAAGTTCACGTTGCCCTCGGTGCGGGCGAGGCCGCCGACCTCGATCGTCGCCGGGCCGTCGGCGCGGCTCACCCGGATCCACACCCGGCGGCGCCGGACCACGAGCGACAGCACGAGCGCCACCGTCGCCACCACCGCGGAGACGAGCGCGGGCAGCCGCCCGGGATCGTAGGTGATCTGGAGCGTGATCCACTCCTTGACCCCGGTGAACTCGATCGTGCCCGCCCCGTCCGGCAGCGTGAGCCGCTGCCCCGGCTGCAGCGGATCGGACTGCATCACCAGCGGCTGCAGCTTGTCGGTGTCGAGCTGGTAGACCGACTGCGGCACGCCGTCGTCGAGGCCGAGGTCGCCGGAGAACGCCCAGATCTGCACCGTGGGGTTGATCGCCGCCGGGAACACCGACACGTAGCCGCCCTCGGCGCTCGCCGTGCTCGGCAGGAACCGGGCGAGGAAGCCGAGCTGCCGGGGCCGGGCGTCCGGGACCTTGATCACGCACTCGGAGGTGAGGGTGCGCTGGTCGACCGGGAGACACGGCACCGGTCCCTCGAAGGCGACCTGCCCCTCGCCGTCGGTGACCTTGACGACCGGCGCGTACCCGTGGTTGAGCAGGTACGTCTGGGTGCCGTCCACGTTGAGCGGCTCGTTCACCCGCAGGTCGTAGGCGCGCTCGGGCGCGCCCGGCCGGTCGGTCACCCCGAGCCTGGCCACGTAGTCGAGGGCCTGGCCCTGCCGCTCCCCCTCGGCCTGGTAGGTCGCCTGGAAGTCCCGCAGCGTGAACGTGAACGGCGCCAGCGAGTCGGCGGTGACGAGACGGCCCGGCTGGAACCGGTCGTACACCGCGACCGTGTTGGCGAAGCCCTCCCCCTCGACGACGAGCACGTTGCCGCGGTAGCCGTACACCGCGCCGACGCCGACCGCGACGAGGATGCCGATCAGCGCGAAGTGGAAGAGCAGGTTGCCGACCTCGCGCAGGTAGCCCTTCTCGCCCGCGACCCAGTCGGGGCCGGTGGCCACCCGGAAGCCCTTGCGGCGCAGGTGCGCGGCGAGCTCGGCCACCTCGGCCTCGCCGTGGAACGCGGCGTGGCGCGGCAGCCGGGACAGGTTGCGCGGCGCGGCCGGGGGCCTGCGGCGCAGCTCCCGGTAGAGGGTGACCGAGCGGGGCAGCACGCAGCCGAGCAGCGAGACGAACAGCAGCAGGTAGATCGCCGCGTACCAGGGCGCCTGGAACACGTCGAACAGGTAGAGCCGGTCGAGCCACTCGGCGAGCGAGGGGCTGTCCCGGAAGTACTCGGCGACCTTCTCCGGGCTCACCCCGCGCTGCGGGAAGATCGAGCCGGGCACCGAGGCGACCGCGAACAGGAACAGCAGGATGAGCGCGGTGCGCATCGAGGTGAGCGTGCGCCAGCCCCAGCGCAGCCAGGCCACCGGGCCGAACCCGGCGGGGCGGCGGGGCGGGGCGGCGGCCGTCTCCTCCGGCGCCACGGCCTCCTCGCCGGGCGCCGTGGCGACCGTGGCGGCCTCGGCCGCGGCGGCGGGCCGCTCGGCGCCGCTCTCGCCAGGGACGTGGGAACGACTCATTCAGATCACCGGCCTGAACCCGCCGATCCAGCCCTGCAGGCCCGCGACGAGCTCGGTCCACAGCCCGGTCACGAGCAGCAGGCCCACGGCGACGAGCATGCCGCCGCCGATGCGGGTGATGAGCTGCGTGTGCCGCCGCAGCGCCCGGAAGGCGTGCAGCGCCTGACGGTAGGCGAGCCCGGCGAGCACGAACGGCAGGCCGAGCCCGAGCGCGTACCCGAACGCGAGCGCCGCGCCGCGCGCCGCGCTGCCCTGGTCGAGGGAGAGTCCGAGCACCACGGCGAGGGTCGGGCCGATGCACGGCGTCCAGCCGAGCCCGAACACCACGCCGAGCAGCGGCGCCCCGGCGAGACCGGCCGCGGGCAGCCGCGAGATGCGGTAGTCGCGCTGCAGGCCCGGGATGAAGCCGAGGAACGCGAGCCCGAGCACGACGGTGAGCGCGCCGAGCACCCGGGTGATCACGTCCGCGTTGGCGTGCAGCGCCGCGCCCACGCCGCCGAACAGCGCGCCGCCGGCGACGAACACCAGGGCGAAGCCCAGCACGAACAGCGAGCTGCCGAGCACCATGCGGCCCCGCCTCGGGTCGCCGCTCATCCCGGTGACGTACGACAGATAACCGGGCACGAGCGGGAGCACGCACGGGGAGAGGAAGGAGACGACCCCGGCCGCCACCGCGATCGGCAGCGCCACGAGGAGGGAGCCCGCCGCCACGGTGTCGGCGAGCCCGTCAGCCGCCACCACTGCCCTCACCACTGATCTTCGTCACGACGTCGAGCAGCGCCGAGTGCTTCACCTCGCCGAGCGCGCGGGCGGCGATGCGGCCCTGCCGGTCGATCACGAGCGTGGTGGGGATCGCCGCGGGCGGCACCGTGCCCTGGAAGGCGAGCGCCACCTTCCCCGGCTGGTCGAAGATGCTCGGGTAGCCGACCTCGAAGCGGCGCTGGAAGGCGAGCGCGTCGGCCTTGCGGTCCTTGAAGTCCACGCCGAGGAACGTCACCCCCTGGTCCTTGGTCCGGGCGGCGATGTCCTTGAGCGTGGGGGCCTCGCTGCGGCACGGCGCGCACCAGGAGGCCCAGAAGTTGAGCACGACCACCTTGCCCTTGTGGTCGGCGAGCGCGACGCGGTCGCCCTCCAGCGTCTCGCCCTCGATCGCGGGGGCCTCGCGGCGCTCGGCGGGGGCGAAGAGCTGCACGCGTCCGTCACCCGCCACGTACCGGGTGTCGCTCGACTGGTCGGCCGTGGCCTGGCCGCCCGCGCAGCCCGACAGGACCGCACCGGCCAGCGCGGCGATCAGAACGATGGCTTTCCTGGACACGGCAGGACGTCTCCTTGCACTACACCCCGTAGAGCGCCACAGTACCCTGTGGCGGCGGCGGTTCCGGAACCGGGGGTTTCCCGATGGCGGTCAGGCCCCGGAGGGCGGTTCGGGCCCGCGCAGCAGCGCCCCCGCGGGCTCGCTGTAGCCGATGCTGATCAGCCGGTCGCCTTCGAAGGTGAGGGTGGTGAGGCTCGCCAGCGCGCACTGGCGGCGCCGCGGGTCGTGCCACAGCCGGCGGCGCTCCGCGGCGAGGCGGATGACCCAGATCGGGAGCTGGTGGGAGACGAGCACCGCCTCGTGCCCGCGGGCGGCCGCGCGCGACTCGTCGATCACCCTCTTCATGCGGCGCACCACGTCGATGTACGGCTCGCCCCACGAGGGTCGAAAGGGGTTCCACAGGTAGCGGTAGTGACGCGGGCTGCGCAGCACGCCGCGCCCGACGCCGATCCGGTGCCCCTGGAACACGTTGTCGGCCTCGATCAGCCGATCGTCGATCTTGACCTCGAGGCCGAGGCGCTCGGCGAGCGGCGCGGCCGTCTCCCGCGCGCGCTCCAGGGGTGAGCTGGCGATCAGGACGATGTCCCGGTCGGCGAGCGCCTTCGCCACCAGCTCGGCCATCTGCCGCCCGGTGTTCGACAGGTGGTAGCCGGGCAGGCGGCCGTAGAGGATGCCGTCGGGGTTGTGCACCTCGCCGTGCCGGAGCAGGTGAACGACAGTCGTGTCAGCCATGGTGGCTTCAGCTTACCCGCCGGTCGCATTTCCGCCGGTGGGCGACCTGCGCGGGCGGAACGGCCCCGCCACGCTCACCCGCCGGACGCCGCCGGCCTCCCCGTACCTCCGGCCGGCGCGGCGGCGAGGTCGTACGGCACGGCGTCGACGGCCTCGGCCGCGGCCCGGATCGCGGCGACCGCCGCGCGGATCGCGGGCCGGCGCGCCGCGTCGCTGCGCCACAGCGCGAACACGCGGCGGACCGGGCGGGGCAGCAGCGGCACCATGCGCACGCCCTCCGGCACCCAGACCCGGCCGAGCCGCGGCACGATCGCGCAGCCGTGCCCGGCCGCGACGAGGGCGAGCTGGGTGTCGTACTCGTTGGCGAAGCAGCTGAACTCCGGCTCCAGCTCGGCCGAGCGCAGCGTGAACACCAGCCAGTCGTAGCAGATCTGCCCGGGCTCGGTGCTGATCCACTTGTCCCCGCACAGCTCGTGGAGGTGCAGCTCGCGGCGGTCGGCGAACGGGTGGGTGGCGGGCAGCGCGACGTCGGCGATGTCCTCGAGGATCGGCGCGCGGGAGAGCCCCTCGGGGATGGCGAGCGGCTGGTTCGTCCAGTCCTGCGCCACGACGAGGTCGAGCTCGCCCCGGGACACCTCGCGGATCTGCCGGTCCGGGTCGCGCTCGTAGAGCACCAGGTCGAGGTTGGGGTGCTCGGCCTTGAGCAGGGAGAGCGCCCTCGGCATGATCCCCCGGGCCGCCGTGGGGAACGCGGCGATGGAGAGCCTGCCCACCACCGCGCCGCGCATCGCCTCGAAGTCGGCCTCCGCCTGCTCCACGAGCGCGAGGATGCGCCCGGCGTGCTCGGCGAGCACGCAGGCGGCGTCGGTGAGCCGTACCCCGCGCCCGTTGCGCTCGAGCAGCGGCGCCCCGGTCTCCCGTTCCAGCTTGGCGAGCTGCTGGGAGATCGCCGAGGGGGTGACCATGAGCGCCTCGGCGGCGGCGACGACGGATCCGTGGACGGCGACGGCGTGCAGCGCCTTGAGCCGGTTCAAGTCCAACATGTAGCAACTCTAAACCATACAGCCAAGGAAGTCTCGATTGTGCTTCACTGTTTAGCGATGGATGATTGAGGCATGCCGATCATTCACCATCTCTTCAAGAAGAGCCGTGTCAATGACCGTCCCCGCCCCTCCTATCTCGCGGCCCTCGCCGCCGAGGCCCGTAACAGCCGCGCCGCGTACCGCCGTCGCCGCCGCGAGGAGGAGGCCGACGAGCGCGGCCACTCCGGCCCAGCGCGCGGCCCTCGCCGCACCGGCCCGCCGCGCGCCCGCCGCTGACCGGGCCGCGGCCGGGCCGCCCGTCGCGGCCGGCCGTCCCGAGACGCGAAACGGCCCGGGGCCGGACGACCCCGGGCCGCGCCGTGTCAACGGGACGTAGCCGGAACGCGACCGGCGGGCTAGCGCCCGGTCGCGGCCGCGGCGGCCGCCTTCGCGGCGGCGGGCAGCGCCTCGACGACCTGGGAGATCGCCGCGTCGTCGTGCGCCGCCGACACGAACCAGGCCTCGTACGCCGAGGGCGGCAGGTACACGCCCTGGTCGAGCATGGCGTGGAAGAACGCGGTGAACGCGGCGGTGTCCTGCCGCCGGGCGGTGGCGAAGTCCGTGACCTCCTCGTCGATGAAGAAGATCGAGAACAGGTTGCCCGCCCGCTGCAGCCGGTGCGGCACGCCCGCGGCGGCGAGCGCCTCGGTCGCCGCGTCGCCGATCGCGGCCGCGGCGGCGTTCACCCGCGCGTAGGCGGCGTCGTCACAGGCGCGCAGCGTGGCGAGCCCGGCGGCGCAGGCGAGCGGGTTGCCGGACAGCGTGCCCGCCTGGTACACCGGCCCCTCCGGCGCGAGGTGGGCCATCACCTCGGCCCGGCCGCCGAACGCCGCGGCGGGCAGCCCGCCGCCCATCACCTTGCCGAACGTCATCAGGTCCGCGTCCACCGGGTCGACGCCGTACCAGCCCGACCGGGTGACCCGGAAGCCGGTGAGCACCTCGTCGATGATGAGCAGCGCGCCGTGTTGCGTGCACAGCTCGCGCAGCCGCCGGTTGAAGCCCGGCCGCGGCGGCACCACGCCCATGTTCGCCGGGCACGCCTCGGTGATCACGCAGGCGATCTCGTCGCCCACCTCGGCGAACGCCGCCTCCACCGCCTCCACCGAGTTGTACGGCAGCACGATCGTGTCGGCCGCCGACGCCCCGGTCACCCCGGGGGTGTCCGGCAGCCCGAAGGTGACCACGCCGGAGCCGGCCGAGGCCAGCAGCGCGTCGACGTGGCCGTGGTAGCACCCGGCGAACTTCACCACCTTCGACCGGCCGGTGAACCCGCGCGCCAGCCGTACCGCGGACATCGTCGCCTCGGTGCCGGAGTTGACCAGCCGCACCTTCTCCACCGGGGCGACCCGGTTGACGATCTCCTCGGCGAGCTCCACCTCGCGCGGGGTGGCGGTGCCGAACGAGGTGCCCTGCGCGGCCGCCTCGGTGAGCGCCGCGACGACCTCGGGGTGGGCGTGGCCGAGGATCATCGGCCCCCACGAGCAGACCAGGTCGACGTACCGGTTGCCGTCGGCGTCGAACACGTACGGCCCCGCGCCGGACACCATGAACCGGGGCGTGCCGCCCACCGCGCCGAACGCGCGGACCGGCGAGTTCACTCCGCCCGGCACGACCGCCCGGGCGCGCTCGAACAGCTCCTTCGACCTCTCGTCGCCCATCGGGCGCCCTCCGCTTCGCTCGCTCACCGCACCAGGGTACGGCGGGCCGCCCGCGGCCCCGCCCCCGCTCCGGCTACTCCAGGTAGTCCGCGAGGTGGTCGAGCACGCGCAGCGGGTCGGGCAGCGCCGCGCCGGCCGGCGGGCGCAGCCAGGTCACGGTGCCGCCGTCGCGCAGCGCGGACGGCGGGGCGAGCACGTAGCTGTCGCGGCAGTGCCAGCGCAGGCCCGGCTTGTCGTCGATCGTCTCCGGATAGCAGTCGAGCTGACAGGACCACCACTCGTCCTCGTCCTCGGGCGCGCCCCGGGTCGCGACGAAAAAAAGGACCCGGTCGCTCCTCTCGGCGACCGGGCCGATCTGGAGGCCGGCGGCCTCCATCCCGGACAGCGCCCGCAGGCCGGCGGCCCGGGGCACGTCGAACACGTCGAACACCCGGCCCGTCGGCAGGATCACGTTCGCCTCGGGGTCCCGTTCCCACCACCGCCGCAGCAGCTCCGGATCGGTCGTGGCCTGGATGGCCCAGCCCGGCGACAGCGGATGGCCGCCGGGATCGGGACAGCCCAGCCGGTCACAGGAGCAGGCCCGGCCGCCCTTGTCCAGCGGGTGCGCCCCCGGCACGCAGGCCCACCCCAGCTCGGCGTACTCGAGAACCGCGCGGATGATCTCCGCCGACCCATGCCTGCGTCGTTTGGAACGACGAGTCAGCGGAACCCCCACCATTCACGCTCCTCCCCGACTTTCCGCCGGCCCTCGCGCCCGGCGGATGAGATTCAGGATAGGACCCGCGCAATCTCGGTGGCCCAGTAGGTCAGGATCAGGTCCGCGCCCGCCCGGCGGATCGCGACGAGCGACTCCATGATCACGCGTTCCCGGTCGAGCCAGCCGTTCCGGGCGGCCGCCTCGATCATCGCGTACTCGCCGCTCACCTGGTACGCCGCGACCGGCACGTCGACCGCATCGCGCACCTGGCGCAGCACGTCGAGGTAGGCGAGCGCGGGCTTCACCATCACCGCGTCGGCCCCCTCGGCGAGGTCGAGCCGTACCTCGCGCAGCGCCTCCCCGATCGGCCCGGCCGGGTCCTGCTGGTAGGCGCTGCGGTCACCGAATTGCGGGGCGCACTCGGCGGCGTCCCGGAACGGGCCGTAGAACGCCGAGGCGTACTTGGCCGAGTAGGCGAGGATCGGGACGTGCGGGAAGCCGTTCGCGTCGAGCGCGGACCGGATCGCCGCGACCTGGCCGTCCATCATCCCGCTCGGCGCGATCACCTGGGAGCCCGCGGCCGCCTGCGCCACCGCGATCGACGCGTAGCGCTCCAGCGTGGCGTCGTTGTCCACCTCGCCGTCCGCGGTGAGCAACCCGCAGTGGCCGTGGTCGGTGTACTCGTCGAGGCACAGGTCGGTCATCACGACGAGCGCGTCCCCGACCTCGGCGGCGAGGTCGGCGACGGCGAGCTGCACGATGCCCTGCGGGTCGTCGGCGGCCGAGCCCCGGCCGTCCTTGACCGCCGGGACGCCGAACAGGATGACGCCGCCCACGCCCGCCTCGGCGGCCTCGGCCGCGGCCTTGCGCAGCGAGTCACGGGTGTGCTGGACCACGCCCGGCATGGAGGCGACCGGCTGCGGCTCGGTGATGCCCTCCTTGACGAACATCGGCAGGATGAGCTGGGCCGGGTGCAGCCGGGTCCCGGCCATCAGGCGGCGCATCGCGGCGCCGCGGCGCAGCCGGCGCGGCCGTACCGCGGGGAACGCCCCGCCCGGCGCCTCGCGCGCGGGAAACTCGGCACTCACTGCCATGTCACACCTCTCGCGACTGGTTCGCACTCTTCGGTACGGCCCTCGGTACGGCACGGCCGTGCCGGGACGCCGTCACTTGACGACGCGGCGCCGGGCGCCCCGCCGCATCTGGGACGGCTTGCGCGGCGTCTCCCCGGCGGCGAGCGCGGCCTGCCGCCGCTTTGCGCCGTACTCGGCGAGCGCGGCGGCGAGCGCGTACGCGGACGGCTTGTCGGCCATCACGTCGACCCGGAGCCCGAACTCCTCGGCGGTCTTCGCGGTCTGCGGGCCGATCACCGCGATCACCGTCACGTTGTGCGGCTTGCCGGCGATGCCGACGAGGTTGCGCACCGTGGAGCTGGAGGTGAACAGCACCGCGTCGAACCCGCCGCCCTTGATCGCCTCGCGGATCGGCGCGGGCGGGGGCGCCGCGCGCACCGTCCGGTAGGCGGTGACGTCGTCGCACTCCCAGCCCATCTCGGTGAGCCCGGCGACGAGCGTCTCGGTGGCGATGTCGGCGCGCGGCAGCAGCACCCGGTTGATCGGGTCGAGCATCGGGTCGTACGGCGGCCACTCGGCGAGCAGTCCCTCGGCCGACTGCTCACCGCTCGGCACCAGGTCGGCCCGCACCCCGAACTCGGCGAGCGCGCGGGCGGTGGTCTCGCCCACCGCGGCGACCTTGAGCCCGGCGAACGAGCGGGCGTCGAGGCCGTACTCCTCGAACTTCTCCCGGATCGCGCGGACCGCGTTCACCGAGGTGAACGCCACCCACTCGTACCGGCCGTTGATCAGGCCCTTGATCGCCCGGTCCATCTGCTGCGGGGTGCGCGGCGGCTCCACCGAGATCGTGGGCACCTCGACCGGGACCGCGCCGTACGAGCGGAGCTGCTCGGTGAGCCCCTTGGCCTGCTCCTTGGTGCGCGGCACGAGCACCCGCCAGCCGAACAGCGGCTTGGTCTCGAACCAGGACATGCGCTCGCGCGCGGGCACGTGGTCGCCCACGATGAGCACGGCCGGTCCCTCGAGGGCGGCGTGCTTGAGCTCGCGGGCGAGCCCGGCGAGCGTGGCGACGACGGTGCGCTGCTCGGTCGTGGTGCCGTTCACGGTCACCGCGATCGGGGTGGTGTCCGCCCGGCCCGCGGCCACGAGCGCCTTGGCGATCGCCACCGCCTCCTCCACCGGGGCGTGGATCACCAGCGGCCCGGCGCAGTTCGCGTGCGCCGACCAGTCCTCGACCCGGGAGGCGTCGACGACGCGGAACTCCACGGTCCCGGTGGTGGCCGTCGGGATGCCCGCGTACGCCGGGACGCCGGTCGCGGCCGGCACGCCCGGCACGATCTCGAACTCGACCTCCGCCTCGGCGCAGGCCGTGATCTCGGCGGTGACGTCGGCGAAGAACAGCGGGTCGCCGGGGCAGAGCCGGACCACGTTGCGGCCCGCCTTCCCGGCCTCGATCATGCGGGCGACCGCCGCCTCGTGGCCCTCGGCGAGGTCGGCGACCTCCACGCCGGCCCGGCAGTGGCGCAGGAAGCCCTCGTGTGCGGCCCGGTCGAGCACGACCAGGTCGGCCTTGGCGAGCAGGTCGGCACCACGCAGGGTGAGCAGGTTCGGGTCACCCGGCCCCGTGCCCACGAACGCGACCATCTGACATCCGGAGCTCAATGGATCCGCTCCCCCATCAACGTGCCGGCACCGTCCGCGATCATGGCGGCCGCGAGGTCACGGCCGAGCTCCATGGGGCTCGTGGCGGGTCCGGCGGTGGACTTGCGCACCGACCGCGTGCCGTCGATCGCGACCACGGCGGCGGTCAGATTAAGAGGTTTTTCCCTGTTTTGTTCCCTGTCGATCACCGCGAATGCGCCCACCGGAGCGGCGCATCCGGCCTCCAGCGCGGCGAGCACGGCCCGCTCGGCCGTGACCTCGGCCCGGGTCGCCGGGTCGTCGAGGACCGCGAGCAGCTCGATCAGATCGGTACGGCCTGCCGCGCACTCGACCGCGAGCGCGCCCTGGCCCGGCGCGGGCAGCACCTCGTCGAGCTCGAAGAGCTGCCCGATCTCGTGGCTCCGGCCGACCCGGTTGAGCCCGGCGGCGGCGAGCACGACCGCGTCGAGCTCGCCCGCGGCGACCTTGCCGATCCGGGTGTCGAGGTTGCCGCGGATGGGGACGTACTCCAGGTCCGGCCGCAGCGCCCGCAGCTGCGCGACCCGGCGCGGCGAGCCGGTGCCGATCTTCGCGCCGGCGGGCAGGTCGGCGAGCTTCACCCGGCACACCAGCGCGTCGCGCGGGTCCTCGCGGGGCGGCACGGCCGCGATCACCACGCGGGGGTCCGGCGCGGTCGGCAGGTCCTTCAGCGAGTGCACCGCGATGTCGATCTCGCCCGCGATGAGCCTCTCGCGCAGCGCGCTGACGAACACCCCGGTGCCGCCGAGCTGGGTGAGATGGGCCCGGGTGACGTCGCCGAAGGTGGTGACCCCGACCAGCTCGACCGGGCGGCCGGTGATCCTGGTGAGGCCTTCGGCGACCTGCCGGGACTGGGTGGTGGCGAGCTCGCTCTTGCGCGTGCCCAGCCTCAAGGCCTTCATCGCATCTCCTCGCGTGTCCCGCCCGGTGCGTCCGGACGCGGGCGGACCGACCCGGTGGGCCACCGCACGCCCCGGCTACGGGGGCGCGAGGCGGTGGGGGCCGCGCCGTCACGCGCGGGGACCGCGATGCCCGGCATCGCCCGCGGTCCGCGGGGGACGGGCGGGGCGGTCGGCCGGCGGCGCGACGCGAGGGCCGGCCCGCGCGGGCCGGCGTCCTCGGGTCGATGTCGTTGAGAGAACAACAAGCCTACTCCAGATCCGTGACCTGCCCGCCCGCCGCGCGACCGCCCGGCATCCCGCGCTCGGGCCCGTCGGCCCGCGACACCGCCTCCGGCGTCATCGGATCGAGGTCGAACAGTTCGCGCAGCGCCTGGGCGTAGTGGTCGCCGCCCGGCGCCGCGGCGAGGCGCTTCACCCGCACGGTGGGCTCGTGCAGCAGCTTGTCGACGACGCGGCGCACCGTCTGGGCGACCTCGTCGCGCATGCGCCGGTCCATCTCGGGCACCCGGGCCGCGAGCCGGCCCAGCTCGGCCTCGACCACCCCGGCCGCCTTGCTGCGCAGCGCGACCACGGTGGGGGTGACCCGCGCGGCCCGCTCGGCCTCGAGGTAGGCGGCGACCTCCTCGTCGACGATGCGCTCGGCCGCCTCGATCGCGGCCCGCCGCCCGCCGTCCCGGGTCGCCGACCCGACGCCGGACTCCTGCATCGACTCCAGGTCGACGAGGGTCACGCCGGGCACCAGCCGTACCGCGGGGTCGATGTCGTGCGGCAGCGCGAGGTCGAGCAGGAACAGCGGCCGGTCGGCCTCGCGGCCGCGCATCGCCGCGGCGACCATGTCGGCGGTGATCACGAGACGGCCCGCGCCGGTGCACGAGACGACGATGTCGGCCCCGGCGAGCTCGCGGGCGACGTGGCCGAACTCCACCGCCCGGCCGCCCACCGACTGGGCGAGCTGCAGGCCGCGGTCGAAGGTGCGGTTGGCGACGACGATGTCGGTCACCCCGGCGCGCACCAGCGTCGCCGCGGTGAGCGCGCTCATCGAGCCCGCGCCGATCACCAGGGCCCGGCTGCCCGCGATCGGGCCGCCGAGCACGGTCTCGGCGAGCTCGATGCCGACCCCGATGAGCGAGGCCCCGGCCCGGTCGATGCCGGTCTCGGTGTGCGCGCGCTTGCCCACCCGCAGGGCGTACTGGGTGAGCTCGTTGAGCGTGGTGCCGACCGTGCCCTCCTGCTGGCCGAGCTTGAGGGCCTGGCGGACCTGGCCGAGGATCTGCGCCTCGCCCACCACCATCGAGTCGAGGCCGCAGGCGACCCGGAACAGGTGCTGCACGGCCCGGTCCTCGTAGTGCACGTACAGGTGCGGGGTGAGCGCCTCCTCCGCCACCCCCGAGTGGGCGCCGAGCAGCCGGGTCACCGCGTTCACCGCGGCGTGGAACCGCTCCACCGCGGTGTACACCTCCACCCGGTTGCAGGTGGAGATCACCATGGTCTCGGCGACGTGCTCGTCCTGCTGCACGTCGTGCAGGAGCTTGGTCAGCGCGTCACCGCTGACCGCCACCTTCTCCAGCAGGGCCACCGGGGCGGTGCGGTGGCTCAGCCCCACCACGAGCACGCTCACGGTTCCTCCCTCACCACGGCCGCGTGCCCGCGGTCCTGCTCGCCGATCCGTCCACTCCACTCACGCACAGGGTTTCGCCTCCATCACGACCGTGTCCCGCCTGCCGGCGCCATGCCGTCACGGCGGTCGCGGACGGTCCCGCGTCGCCCGCTCACGTCGTCCGTCCCCCGATAACCGCCATGTCCGCTCACGTCGTGGCCGTCCCCTCGCCGCGTCCGGCACTCCGTCCCCTGGCGCGTCCGCCGCCGGGCCCGTTCGCGGGGCCGCTCGTCCGTGCCCGGCTCGCGGCCCGCCGTCCGGCGCCCCGCCCGTTCACGTCGTTCCTGCCCGGCGGGGCCACGGCCAGCGCGCCCGCTCCGGCGTCGCCGTCCGGAACGGTGCCACCCACCTCACCGTACGGCGCGGCGGCGGTGATCGCCGCCTCGCCCTGCACGGCCCGGGCGACCGCCTCGCCCGGCGCGGTGACCCCGGCGGCCCCGCCGCGCGGCGCGGCGGACCCGGCCTCGGCGCGTTCCGCCTTGCGCTGCTCGTGAAAGGCGAGGATCTGCAGCTCGATCGCGAGGTCGACCTTGCGGACCTCCACGCCCTCGGGCACCGCGAGCACCACGGGGGCGAAGTTGAGGATGCTGGTGACGCCCGCGTCGATGACCCGGTCGGCCACCTCCTGGGCGGCCTGGGCGGGTGTGGCGATGACCACGATCGACACGCCGCGCCGCCTGATCACGTTCTCCAGGTCGTCGATGTGCTCGACGACGAGGCCGGCGATCCGTTCCCCCACCACCGCGGGGTCGGCGTCGACCAGGGCGGCCACCCGGAAGCCACGGGAGACGAAGCCCCCGTAGTTCGCCAGCGCCCGGCCGAGGTTACCGACACCCACGATCGCGATCGCCCAGTCCTGGGTCAGGCCCAGCTCCCGGGAGATCTGGTAGATCAGGTACTGCACGTCGTAGCCGACGCCGCGGGTGCCGTACGAGCCCAGGTGGGACAGGTCCTTGCGGAGTTTCGCGGAGTTGACCCCGGCGGCCACCGCGAGATCCTCCGAGCTGACCGTCGCCGTGCCCCGCTCCGCGAGGCCGTTGAGGGCGCGCAGGTACAGCGGCAGCCGGGCCACGGTCGCATCGGGGATGCCCCGATCGCGCGGTTGCGGGGTTCGGCGTGTCACGTGCCGGAGCTCCTGGGGGACGGGCGGCCGGTGCGCCGTCCGGCCGCACTCGCGGATGCGACGGTTGTCGAGGTGAAGGCGCAGACATCCAGGTTAGTCCCTTTGTGAAGGGACGCACAAAGTGACTGCGCCGGTCCTCACCGTCCACGCGGGTGTCTTCTACCAGGGTCCCAGCCGGGGGTGCCGGTCCCGCGTCCGGCCCCGCCTCACCGCCGCCCGGCCGGTGCGGTGGCCGCGGCGGCCCCGCCGTACGCTTGCGGTATGGCTCCTAGCGATCACCACATCACCCTGTACGGCAAGCCCGGATGCCACCTGTGCGACGAGGCCCGCGAGATCATCGCGCGGGTGGCGGGCGAGCTCGGCGTGACCTGGGAGGAGCGCGACATCACGGCCGACGAGGAGGCCTACGCCAAGTACTGGGAGCTGATCCCGGTCACCCTGATCGACGGCGTGCAGCACGACTACTGGCGGGTGGACGAGGCGCGGCTGCGCGCGGCGCTCGCCCGCTGAGCCCGCCGTTCCCGAAGTCCCGCGGCCGGGCGCCGCGGGCTCAGATGCGGAACGCGGTGGGCAGCGGGACCACCTTGGCGCTGTTCACGTTGAGCTCGATGACGTTGGCGGCGAGCACGTGGTTGACCCGCTCGCTGGCGAACCGCTCCATGTGCGGCTGCCGCTGGTGCTCCAGGTAGGCGTGCTCGTCCCGGTACAGCTCGTACACGATGCGCTGCAGCGGCGCGGACTTCACCGAGTGGCAGGCGAAGACCAGCGTGTCCGGCTCGTTGCGCTTGACCGCCTCGACGGTCTCGGCGGCGAGCCGGTCGAACGCCTCGCCCGCGCCGTCCACCAGCGTGAACACGGTGAGCAGGCCGTAGATGCCGGGGGCGAGCCCGCCGTCGGGCGGCGTCTGCTGGGCGGCGAGATCGGCCGCGGCCTCCCGCGCCTTCAGGTCGGCCGGGGTGAACAGCGCGCCGGTCGCCGGCATGTCGTCGGGCGCCGGGCCGCCGCCGTGCCGCGGGCCCTGCGGCGCGGCGTGGCGGGCGCCGTTGGGCCCGGCCGGGGGCATCACCCCGCCGGTGGAGGGGCCGGAGAACGGCCCCGAGGCCATGCGGGCGGCGTAGTCGACCTCACCGCTCTCCCCCGCCCGGTACTCCGCGACCAGGTCGCCGAGGCCCGAGCGGCGCGGCGGCGCGCCGGGACCGCCGAAGGCTCCGGCGGGCGCCGGGGCCGGTCCCCCGCCGAGCGGAGGGCCCGGCGGAACCCCCGGGCCCGCGACCGGCCGTCCGGGCGGCGGCTGCGGCCCGCGCGGCCCCTGCGGTCCCTGCGGCCCTCGCGGACCGTGCGGTCCGTGCGGTCCGTGCGGCCCGCCGGGCTCGGGCGCGCGCGGCCCGGGGCCGCCCGGCCCCTGTTCGAACGCCGCCCGCACGTGCTCGTCCTGTCGTCCGCGCCGCGGGTCGGACTCCACCTGCCACTCCTCTCCGTCGACCTCGTCGTCCTCCTCCTCGTCCTCGTACGGCGCGAGCGGCCGGGCCATGACGTACCAGATCGCCCCGACCGCCGCGGTGAAGACGAGGGCGGCGGCGATGCCGGGCACCGCGAACCGCATCGACGCCTCCAGGCCGATGCCCGCGGGCACGAGCACCACCAGCGCGTGCATGTTGTCGGCGTCGAGGTCGTCGCCCTTGCGCCAGCGCAGCAGCGAGACGATCAGCGCGATCAGCAGGATGAGCAGGACGAGGCCGTGCGTCCCAATGATCAGGTAGGTGGGGATGACGTCCCAGTGGTCCTCGCCGACGGGCAGCCGCTTGCCGAACTTGTCGAAGCCGGTGATCGGGTCGGCGATGAGGATCACCGTCACGATGATCGTGAACGCGGTGCCGAACAGCCAGGCGAGGAACCGGGTGGGCGTCTTGAGCGCCAGGAGCTGGATCACCCCGATGGCGAGCCAGAGCGGGGCGAGCGCCGCGCCCGCGAGCTGGTAGATCCGGAAGGTCACCTCGCCGAACTCGACCACGTGTCCCGTGGCGATCGCGCCGAGCGAGACGCCCAGCGCCGCCGTCGCCACCGCCCATGCGATGGGCCAGCCCTGGCGGTCGTCCCGGATGCGGCCGGCGAGGACGACGATCGTGATGACCGCGAGCAGGGCGCCCGCGAACGCGGTGACAGCGACGAGTACTTCCATGGTGTGACCAATGCTGCCGGAGCCTGCCGTCGAACCGGTAGCCGGTCCCGAGACTCTAACGTCCAGGGCGGCACCGGCCGGGCCCCGTCCCGCCGCCCCCGTCCGGTCCGCGCGCCCGCCGTGCGGGCCGGAACCGAACGCGGTTCCACCGGATAAGAGATACGAAAAGGGTAGGCAACCACCAACTTGGATTGTGTTATTTCGCGAAGATTCTTAGAGTAAGCCCACGCCGTTTCCCCTTCCCCCCGGGATACCGGATGTCGAACACATGGCCGTTCGCCGGGTTGGCACCTCCCGCGGACGGAGTGGCCAAACCCATCCGCGACGGCGGCAAGGCCGTACGCGAACACGCCACACCAGAGATCAGCAGACTTCGCATACTCGTCCTGCGCGCGAAGATGGGCGACGCGGAGGCCTTCGGCACGCTCTATGACCGATACCTCGACCTGGTGTATCGCTACATCTACTTCCGGGTCGGTTCACACGCGCTCGCCGAAGACCTCACCAGTGAAACGTTCTTACGCGCACTCCGCGGTATCGGCGACTTCACCTGGCAGGGCCGTGACTTCGGCGCCTGGCTCGTCACGATCGCCCGCAACCTCGTGGCCGACCACTTCAAATCCGGACGTCACCGGCTGGAGGTGTCCACCGCCGAGGTGCTCGACACCCCGCTCGACGGCCCGCACATCCCGGAGAACGCGGTGGTCCGCAACATGATCAACGAGCGGGTGCTGCGGGCCGTCCGGGAGCTCGGCCCCGAGCAGCAGGAGTGCATCGTGCTGCGGTTCCTGCACGGCATGAGCCTCGCCGAGACCGCGCTCATCATGGGCAAGAACAGCGGGGCGATCAAGGCGCTGCAGTTCCGCGCGATCCGCGCCCTCGGCCGGGCGCTCGCCACCGACCTGCGGCCGTGAATCCGCGCTCATCGCACCGCGGCACGTAACCCCGCGGTGCCGCCCGTCGTTGGGTGTTGTGCGAGAAATCACCCAGGGGGGCAGGAGCGCTCATGGACGACAGGCGGTCCCGGCGATGCGCGTCGGGCGGATGCGCCGGCGCGCGGCACGCCCGCCGTACCGGCCGGCACGACGACCCGGCCGAGCCCCGGCACGGCGCCCCGCACGAGCCTCCCCGCGAGCGCGCCCGGGACGCGGCCCACGACCGGGGTCACGACCGCCTGCACCGGCCGCGGCGCACCGCGGCGCGCCGCCGGCCGGCCCGCGAGCGGCTGCCGGAGGACGCCGAGGAGGTCATCGCCCGCCTCGCCGAGCTGCGCGACGCGCTCGGCGGGCCGCGTCCGGAGTTCCGCGCCCGGCTGCGCGAGACCCTGCTCAGCGCGCACGAGGAGCTGCGCCGGTCCGCGTCCGGCGGCTCGGCCGGCCCCGCCGCGGAACGGGCCGCGGCGGCCCCCGCCGTACCGCCGCCGCCCGGGTTCCGGCCGTCGCTGCGGGTACGGCTGCGCTCGGCGGCGCTCGCCCTCGCCCTGCTCGCCGCGATGCTCGGCATGAGCTGGGGCGTGCAGCACGCGGTGCCCGGCGACACGCTGTACCCGATCAAGCGCGCCACCGAGTCCGCGCTCATCCGGCTGAGCGTGGACGAGACCGCCCGCGCCGAGCGCGAGCTCGACACCGCGCACAACCGCGCCACCGAGGTCGCCGTGCTCGCCGCCGATCCGGCGCGGGAAAAGCTGCTGGAGAAGACGATCGACGATATGGCGTCGACGACGCGGTCGGCGATCCGCACGCTCACCCGGGCGAAAGGCAACGCCCGCGACCACGGAAAACTGCGGCGTTTCGCCGCGGAACAACGGAACGTGGTCGAACCGTTGATCCCCGCGCTCAACGGAAGCAGTAAGGAAAAAGCGAGCGCCTACCTGCATTTTATCGCGGGATTCGAGGACCCCTGACGGTAACCGCGGCCATACGCCCGGCGATAAGCGCCGCGCCGCTCGCCGTGCGGTTTTCCGTCACCTGCGGCCGTTAAGCTGGATTGTCATGAGACGGCTATGGAGACGACGGGAACGTGCCGAGCTGGCGGGTGAGGCGGCCGCGGCCGCCACCCGGCCGGTGCCGAGCACCGACCCGGATCCCACTGCCGCGGCGTTCTTCGACGTGGACAACACGATGATGCGGGGCGCCTCCATCTACTACTTCGCCCGGGGGCTCGCCGCGCGCGGCCTGTTCACGACGAAGGACCTGTTGATGTTCGCGCTCGGCCAGGCCATCTTCCGGATCCGGGGCAACGAGAACCCGGACCACATCGCCAAGGCGAAGGAGACCGCGCTCGCCTTCGTCGCCGGCCTCAAGGTCGAGGACGTGGTACGGCTCGGCGAGGAGATCTACGACGAGGAGATGGCCGACCGGATCTGGCCGGGCACCCGTCAGCTCGCCCAGAACCACCTCGACGCCGGCGAGCGGGTCTGGCTCGTCACGGCGACGCCGATCGAGCTCGCCCAGGTGATCGCCCGGCGGCTCGGCCTCACCGGCGCGCTCGGCACGGTGGCCGAGACCAGGGACGGCGTCTACACCGGCCGTCTCGTCGGTGACCTGCTGCACGGCCCGGCGAAGGCCGAGGCGGTGCGCGCGCTCGCCCGCCGCGAGGGCCTCAACCTCGCGCACTGCTCCGCCTACAGCGACTCGGCGAACGACCTGCCGATGCTGCGGCTGGTCGGCAACCCGGTGGCGATCAACCCGGACGCCGAGCTGCGCGAGGAGGCGAAGGCGAACGGCTGGGTGATCAAGGACTGGCGGTCCGGCCGCAAGGCCACGATGATCGGGCTGCCCATCGCGGCCGGCGCGGGGGCGCTCGCCGGCGGCATCGCCGCGGGCATCGCGCTGCGGCGCCACTACCGGCAGGCCTGACCTTTCCCCGTCGTGTTCACCACCGTCTCATCGCACCCCGCCCTCTGCCGCGGTGCCGTACGGCCCGGCCCGCCGGTCAGCGTCCGGCGCGGGCCCGGCAGCCGAGCAGGAAGCCGCGCAGCTCCCGGTTCACCACGTCGGGGCGCTCCAGGGCGATCAGGTGCCCGGCACCCGCCACCACCGACAGCACCGCGTCCGGCAGCAGGTCGGCGATCCGCCGCCCGTGCACCGGCGGGGTGACCCGGTCGGCGGACCCCACCATGATCAGCGTCTCCACCCGGCGCAGCGCGGCGAGCGGTGCGGGGTCCTCGCGCAGCAGCAGGTCGTGGAAGTACCCGGGCAGCGCCGCCGGGGGCGCCGCCGCGACGCGTTCCCCGACCCACCGGATGTGGTCGCGCGTCGCCCGCGCCCGCGACTCGGCGCACCGCGCGTCGGCGCCGGGACGCTGCTCGGAACGCCGGTCGAGACGAGAACGCGGCACGCCGCGCGAGGCGGGTGCCGCGACGTGGGTCTGCGGGAGCGGGCACGGTGTCATCGGCAGGCCGCCCGAGGCCGTGGCCCGTGACGTGATCTGTGACACCGTGTGCCCGGCATGGCCGTACCTGCCGAGGCCGGGCCTGCTGCGCGGGAACGGGATCACCGGGGCGAGCCGTACCGGTCCCTCCGCCGGTTCCGGACAGGGCGGGCCGGAGGCGCCCGGCCACCGCCGGTCCGGCGGGGTGCCGGACACGAGGCGGCCGCAGGACGGGCCGAGCAGGGCGGCGCCGACGACCCGGCCGCCGAACAGCTCGCCGTGCCGGGCGGCGAGGGAGAGGATCGCGACCGCGCCCATCGCGTGCCCGGCGAGCACCACCGGCACGTCCGGCGGCACGGTGCGCTCGAGCACCGCGGCGAGGTCGTCGCCGAGCCGGTCCACGGTGAGCGAGCCCTCCGGGCCCGGCGCGGAGCCGCCGTGGCCGCGGTGGTCGTAGCGGACGAGGGTGGCCGTGCCCGCGAGCGCCCGGCGCTGGAACCGCCAGGCCCGGCGGTCGAGCAGCCAGCCGTGGGCGAACACGACGGCGAGCCGCGATCCGGGGCACTCGTCGACGTCCGCGGCGAGCCGTACCCCGTCGTCGGCGGTCACGGTGACGGGCCTGCCGCACCGGTCACGCGGCGCCCGGCGGGCGGCGATCCCGATCTCGGCGCCGGTCAGCAGGCCGGCCAGAGCGATCCTGCGCCCGGAACGGCGCGCGCTCCTGGATGCCTCCACGCCGCCTGACCATAGCGACGCGAAAGATTCACCGTGCGCGAAATAACCGGAAAAGATGGGATCACAGGAACGGCGGGAACGCGTGCCCCCGGCGCAGCCGCAGCGCGTTGAGCCGGTGCTGGATGATCTCCCGCACCTGGTCGGTGAGGTTGAACACCAGCAGCGGGTCCTCGGCCTCCTCCGGGTCGAACTCGTCGGTGCGCACCGGCTCGCCGAACTCGATCATCCACTTCGACGGCAGCGGGATGAGGCCGAGCGGCCCGAGCCACGGGAAGAACGGGGTGATCGGCAGGTACGGCAGGCCGAGCAGCCGGGCGAGCGGCCGCAGGTCGCCGATCTTGGGGTAGATCTCCTCGGCCCCCACGATCGCGCAAGGGATGATCGGCACCCCGGCGCGGATCGCCGAGGCGACGAATCCGCCCCGGCCGAACCGCTGCAGCCGGTAGCGCTCGGAGAACGGCTTGCCCACGCCCTTGAACCCCTCGGGGAACACCCCGACGAGCTCGCCCTTGCGGAGCAGCCGGTCGGCGTCCTCCGGGCAGGCGAGGGTGTGGCCGCTCTTGCGGGACAGGTGCCCGAGCACCGGAAGCTGGTAGACGAGGTGCGCGCCGAGCAGCCGGATCGGCCGGTGCGCGGGGTGGTCGTCGTGCAGCGCCACCTGGAGCATGAGCGCGTCGACCGGCAGCGTGCCGGAGTGGTTCGCGACCACGAGCGCGCCCGACTCGTCCGGAACGTTCTCCAGGCCGAGCGTCTCCACCCGGAACCAGTGCCGGTACAGCGGGCGGAGCAGCTCCAGAATGACCTTGTCGTTGAACTCCGGGTCGAACCCGAACTCATCGACCTCGTACTCGCCCGCGAGGCGCCGCCGCAGGAACGCGAGCGCCTCGGCGACGTCGATGCCGATCATCGCCGGCCACCCGCCCGGCCGACGCCGAGACCGGACAGCCAGTCGATCATCTTGACCGGCAGCCCTTCGCCCAGGCCCTGCGACCGGAGGAAGTCGTCGAAGGCGGCGGAGGTGCTGTACTTCGGCCGCCAGCCGAGCTCCGCCGCGAGCCGGGCGGTGTCCACCGCCCGGCCGTGGCTCATCAGCGCCAGCTGCTCAGGGGAGAAGTTCACCCGGCCGACGCTCCGCGCCAGCTCGCCCAGGATGCGGAAGGCCGGGGACGGCACCGGGATGGTCGGCTTCCCTGCCCGCCGTACGCACTGGGAGAGCAGCATGACGCCGTCACCCGCCACATTGAAGGTTCCGTTGTGGTCCTCCAGGGCCATGCGGCGCAGCACCTCCACCGCGTCGTCCTCGTGGATGAACTGCAGGCGAGGGTCGAAGCCGAGGACCGTCGGCAGGACCGGCTGGAGGAAGTACCGGGTGAGGGGGGAGTCGACCCCGGGGCCCATGAAGTTGGCGAAGCGCAACAGGCTCACCGTCACGTCCGGGCGCCGCCGGGCGAAGCCGCGCACGTACCCCTCGACCTCACACGCGTCCTTGGCGTACCCGTGCGTCGGCGGTTCGTGCGGCTCGGTGTCCTCGGTGAACATCGCCGGATCGTGCGGCGAGGAGCCGTAGACGGCCGTGGTGGAACGCACCACCACGCGGGAGACCGTCTCCGACCGCTGGCACGCGGCCAGTAACTGCATGGTGCCGATAACGTTGTGCTCTTTCATCAGCGAGCGGCTCGCGCCCTGGCTCGGGGCGCTCACCAGGCTCATGTGCACAACGGTATCGATGTCCGCCGCCGCGATGACCTGGGCGATGTCGGGGCTGCGCAGGTCGACCCGGACGAACTCGACCCTGCCGAGCTCGTGCGATGGCGGCGGCACCGTGTCGACTCCGATGACCCGGGTGATCTCCGGGTCCGCTGCGAGCACGCCGGCCAACCGCGCGCCGATATGGCGGGATACCCCGGTGACGAGCACGGTATGGGCCATCGACGCCTCGCAGACTCCGTTCGCTACTTCTTGTTACGCCGCTGGACTCGAGTGCGCTTGAGCAGCTTACGGTGCTTCTTCTTCGCCATCCGCTTGCGACGCTTCTTGATGACAGAGCCCACGGGACCCCCAGAACGGTAGTTGAGGATGTCGTTACGAGGATTCGGTGTAGAAGGACACCGACCAAACAGCCTACCGGCGTTCTCGGGCTGATCGCCCATCGGGAGGGCCCTGTGTTCATCACGACGCCGTGTAGCGACGGTCCGGTTATCGTCGCGGCGCGGTCAGCGCGCGTAAAGCCCGGCCGCCGCGCCGTCCCCGGGTACGGTGTGCCGTGATTGCGGCGGATGGCCTCGGGGCGGCTCGGCCGTAGGGCCGGATACGGCCGCGGAAAACGGCGGCCTGAACGGCACCGTGTCCGGAGCCGGCAAACGGCCCGGCGAGCGACGCGTATCGTCGGCCGCCGCTCCGGGTCGTACCGGCGCGCGCATCCGCCGCGCGGGCGACCGCCGTACTCATCGGCGGTGCACGCAGATCACCCGCGACGGCCGCAGGTGATCGCCGTACGCCTCCGGCGGTGCGCCGCGCCGCCACGCCGGCCCCTGGGCCGGCCGCCGTGGCGGTGGACCGCGGCCGTTCACCCCGCGGCGGTGGCGGGTTTCGGCGGTACGGGGGGTGGGCGCCGGCACGCCGCGGCGCGCCGGCGCCGGCCGCCTCAGTCGCTCATCCCGCCTCGATGAACGCGTCTCTGAGGTAGTCGTGCACCGCCTGCTCGGGCACGCGGAAGGATCGGCCGACCCGGATGGCCGGCAGCTCACCCGAGTGCACCAGCCGGTACACCGTCATCTTGGAGACCCGCATGACCGTGGCGACCTCCGCCACCGTCAGGAACTTCACCTCGCTGAGAGGTCTTTCGCCTGCACCCATCGGACGCCTCTCCCGCACGTGTTTCCGGGTTGTCCCCACCTGTGCCATTGCTCACGCACGTGTACTGCTGTCAGCGTAAGTCGCGAGTCCGATGGAGCAAACCCCCTATTCCATCAAGCAGCGGTGACCCGCGCCACCTAAAACGACAAAATCCCAGGCAGCGACCGGTATGACGGAAGGGATGGATCTTTGGAACGGACCAACTGCCTGACATTACAGTCATGCACTATTGTCAAAAAGTTGCCAACCGATCGGTGGTCACCAACAAACCGGGCCGCGTTGCCCATGTTCCGACATGTACTGATTGGACGTCGCGCGCCTCAGAGGTCACGTGTGATCCGGTGGATGAGGTACTCCGTGAGCGGGCGGTAGTACCGCGGCAGCACGTTGTCGTCGAGCGGCACCGCCACCGCGATCTTGCCCTCGGCCTCGCCGACGAAGAGCGCGGGGTCGTTGCAGTCGGCGAACCCGACCGTCTCGACGCCCGCCTCGCCGGCCGCGCCCGCCCAGCCGTGGTCGGCGATCACCAGGTCGGGCCGGGGCTCGCCGCGCCGGTCGAGCTCCGCCAGGATCGCCACCATGGGGTCGGCGTCGTGGGTGTGCACGAACGAGCCGCGGTCGTCGAGCATCGCGACGTCGTCGAGGTACCGGATGCGGCGCCGCCGCCCGTAGCCGCCGACGCACTCGCCGCCCTCGGCGGGCGTGATCACGGTCGCGCCGTACGCGGCCGCGGTCCGGGCGAGCGCGGTGTGGATGGCGAGCAGCCCGGTGGGGTGCCCGGTCGCGAACAGCACGCGCGCCGAGCCGCGGGCGAGCACCGCGCCGATGCGGTCGGCCATCGCCTCCAGCGCGTCGATCGTCCGGTCGGGGTCGATGGTGTCCTGGCCCTCGCGGTGCTCGGGGTCCGGGGAGACGCCGACCGACTTCGCCATGAGGGCGAGCACGTCGGCGTAGCTCCAGTCCTCGGAGATGTCGAGGCCGAACAGGTAGTACGGGTCGCGCAGGGCGAGCGAGCGGTAGTGGTCGAGGTTGTTCTCCCGCGGGGTGGCGACGTGCCCGGCGATCCTCGTGCGGATCAGATGCTCCCGCAGCTCCTCCCGGGTGGGGACGCGGCCGGTGCGCCCACCGGGGTCAGGCACGCTCGCGGCACCCATGTGCACTCCCGTCCGTCTCGTCGGTCGCAGTCCCGCCCGCCGCGGGCGGTCGGCCGCCTCACGCGGCTAGGGCAGAGGATCAAGGCCGCGCAGCGGGAAGATGGCGTTTCGCGTCGCCATGATCGCCCGGTCGACCGGATCCGCCGGGTCATAACCATCTGAGATATCACGAAATTCCGGATTTCGCCCGTCCGTCATGCTGAGCGGGGCGCTCTCGCACATGCGCTCTCCCACCAGCGCCCGCCAGCGCGGCGGCGTCTCGGTCTCCGGATCGAGCGGACGGCCCGCCGCCTCCGCGATCAGGTGGGTCCACGCCCGCGGCACCACCTGCACCAGGGCGTACCCGCCCCCGCCGGTGGCGAGCCACCGCCCGCCCGCGGTCTCGTGCGCCAGCCGGTGCAGCGCCGCGTACGCCGCGCGCTGGCCGTCCACCGAGAGCTTCAGGTGGGCGAGCGGGTCGAGCTCGTGGCCGTCGCAGCCGTGCTGGGTGACGAGCACCTGCGGGGCGAACTCCCGCAGCAGCGGCGGCACGAGCGCGTGGAACGCCCGCAGCCACTCGGCGTCGCCGCAGCCCGCCGGGAGCGCCACGTTCACCGCGGTCCCCTCGGCCCCGGTCTCGCTCGGGTACCCGGTGCCCGGGAAGAGCGTGCGCGGGGACTCGTGCAGGCTGATCGTGAGCACCCGGGGGTCGTCGTAGAACATCGCCTGCACGCCGTCCCCGTGGTGCACGTCGACGTCCACGTACGCGATGCGCTCGGCGCCGTTCTCGAGCAGCCAGGCGATCGCCACCGCCGGGTCGTTGTAGACGCAGAAGCCGCTCGCGGTCGCCGGCATCGCGTGGTGCAGCCCGCCCGCGATGTTGAGCGCGTGCTGCGCCTCGCCGGTCCACACCGCCTTCGCCGCCGCCAGCGTCGCGCCCGCCACGAGCGCCGACGCCTCGTGCACGCCGGGGAAGGCCGGGTTGTCCGTGGTGCCGAGGCCGTGCCGTACGTCCGGGGCGCCCCACTGGGAGACCTGCTTGACCGCCTCGATGTAGTCGCGGGTGTGCACCCGCGCGAGGTCGTCGTCCGTGGCGGGTGCGCACCCGGCCAGCTCCACGTGGTCGAGCACACCGAGCTCCTTGGCGAGGGCCATGGTGAGCTCGACCCGTACCGGGGCGAGGGGATGGCCGGGGCCGAAGTCGTAGCCGATGAGCCCGTCGTCCCACACCACGCGCACGGAATCGCTCATGTCGTGACGGTACCGCACCGAGTGGCACGTCCCGTACACGGCCCGCCACGATCGCCTCCCGGCCCCGCGCGGGTACGGCGCGCGGGGTGGGTCAGCCGGAGGCGAGCTCGCGCCCGCGGTCGCGCGCGGCGGAGATCGCGTCGAGGAAGGCGGCGCGCACCCGGTGCCGCTCCAGCTCGGCGACGGCCGCGATCGTGGTGCCGCCCGGCGAGGTGACCGCCTCGCGCAGGATGACCGGGTGCTCGCCGGAGTCGCGCAGCATGATCGCCGCGCCGACGAGCGTCTGGATCACCATCTCCAGCGCGGCGGCGCGCGGCATGCCGAGCAGGATGCCCGCGTCGACCATCGCCTCGACGAGGTAGAAGAAGTACGCCGGGCCGCTGCCGGAGAGCGCGGTGGCCGCGTCCTGCAGCGACTCGGGGAGGCGCAGCACCTTGCCGACCGGGGAGAACAGCTCCTCGACCCGGCGCAGGTGCTCCTCCTCGGCGTGCGAGCCCGCCGAGATCACGCTCATCGCCTCGTCCACGAGCACCGGGGTGTTCGACATCACCCGCACCACCGGCACCCGCTCCTTGATCCGCGCCTCGACGAACGCGGTGGTGATGCCGGCCGCCGCCGAGATCACCAGCGTGCCCGCGGGCACGTTCGGCCCGATCTCGTCGAGCAGGCGCGCCATGTCCTGCGGCTTCACGGCGAGGACGAGGGTGCTCGCGGTCTGCGCCGCCTCGACGTTCGACACCACCCGCACCTTGTACCGCTCGGCGATGACCTCGCCGCGCTCCGGGCGGCGCACGGTGGCGAGCACGCGGTCCGGCTCGAAGCCCGCGCGCAGCAGGCCCGACAGCAGGGCCTCGCCCATCTTCCCGGTTCCCAGAATCGCGATAGGCACGGCCTCACCCTACAAGCGCCGCAGCAGGTATCCGTACCAGGCCGTGCCGTACGGCACGTGCACCCGGACCGCCGCGCCGAGGCCGCGCAGCCGGCGCTGCTCGGCGGCCCGGACGCCGTAGGGCAGCTGGAACTCGCAGTCGCCCGGCTCGCGCTCGTTGAGGGTGGCGAGCACCGAGGCGATCTCGAGCATGCGGCCGTCGTGGGTGGCGACCGCCACGTGGCCCCGGCCCGCCATGAGCACCCGCAGGCAGCGCACGAACGAGCGGTCGATCCCGTGGCCGGTGCGGTACGCGAGCGCGGCCCCGTCGCGCGCCGCCGCGCCGGGCAGGCCCTTGCGCAGCCGTACCCGCCGGTCGGTGAGCAGGCGGCAGTGCTCCTCGGCGGCGCGCAGGCAGGCGGGGACGGTGACGCCCGCGTCCGGGTGCTCCCTGCCCAGCTCGGCGTGGAGCGCGATCAGCCGCCCGGCGGGCACCCGCTCCTCCGCCAGGTCGAGGGTGACCGTCGCCCCGGCGTCGCGGGCGGCCGCGCACAGCCGGGCCGCGGCGTCGAGCGCGCGCCGCTCGTCCGCGGGCAGGCCGAGCGCCCCGGCGTCCACGGTGAGGTCGGCGCCCCGGGCGAGGCCGCGGGCGGCGAGCCGGTCGAGCAGCCGCAGGTACTCCGCGACCGTGTGCTCGGCCCGGCGGCGGACCGCCTCGGGCCCATCGGTACGGCGCGGCGCCCGCGGGTCCCGGCCGAAGGCGTCGGGCTCCCCCAGGTACTCGATGGTCACCGGCAGCCCCTCGGCGGCGAGGGCGGCGGTGGCCCGCACCGCGGCGGCCGCGTCCGGGCCGGGGACGTACCGGCGCAGCAGGCGGTGGGCGAGCGGCGAGCCCGCCACGAGCCGTTCGACGTACCGGCCGGTCTCCTGCCGGGACAGGGCGGCGAGGACGTTGCGCACTCCCCCAAGCGTACGTGCCGGACCCGCCGCCGCCCGGGAGCCGCACCCGCACGTCGCGGGCGTACGACCGGCCCGGCGCGGCGTCCCCGCGCACCCGCGCCGACCTGCGCGGATGACGCCCGAGCGGTGCGGGCGGCGCGCGGTGAACCGGGAGGGCGCGCTCTCACGTCATTAGGGCTATGCGAAGGATTTGCCTGGCGGCGCTCGTCCTGCTCGTCGCCGCCTGCGGAAACCCGGCGCCGGACGACTCCTCGGCGCCCACCACGGCACGGCGGCCGGACGCCGCCACCCTTGCTCCGGACACCCCGGACTCCGGTTCGAACCACGGCTCGGGCGGCGCGGACGCCACCCCGTCGCCGAGCGCGTCCCCGGTGACCCCGAAGGGCGGCACGATCAAGCCGCGGAAGATCCCGTGGACGAGCGCCGAGCCCGTCGGCGACGGGCGGACGCTCCGCGTCGTGTGGACCTCCGGGGTCGAGCCGTGCGCCACGCTCGACCGGGTGGAGGTCGACGAGACCCGCGGCAAGGTCACCGTCACGCTCTACGAGGGTCCGTCGCGTGCCTCGCCGGACGCGGTGTGCATCGAGATCGCGATCACCAAGGTCACCGAGGTGCGGCTGGACGAGCCGCTCGGGGATCGCAAGGTCGTCGACGGAGCGCGCTGACGGGGGTCACCGGGAGCCCGGGCGCCGTCGGAAGGCCGTGCCGTAAGGCGGAGCGGTCCCCCGGGACGGCCGTTTCGGTCCGGGGCGGCCGTGGAATAGAACCGCACGCAAGAGAGTTGAGTCGGATAGGCTCAAGTCTGTTGACAAAGGTTGGCCGATCCGTAACATTGAGCCTGACAGACTCAACTTTGACTATAAGGACGTACTCATGGGACGTGCGGTAGGTATCGACCTGGGGACGACAAACTCCGTCGTCGCGGTCCTCGAAGGCGGTGAACCGACCGTCATCGCCAACGCGCAGGGCTCCCGGACCACTCCGTCCGTGGTCGCCTTCGCCAAGAACGGCGAGGTGCTCGTCGGCGAGGTCGCCAAGCGCCAGGCGGTGACCAACGTCGACCGGACGATCCGGTCGGTCAAGCGCCACATGGGGACCGGCTGGAAGAAGGAGATCGACGGCAAGACCTTCACGCCGCAGCAGATCAGCGCCTTCGTGCTGCAGAAGCTGAAGGCGGACGCCGAGGCCTACCTCGGGGAGAAGATCACCGACGCCGTCATCACCGTCCCGGCCTACTTCAACGACGCGCAGCGGCAGGCCACCAAGGAGGCCGGCCAGATCGCGGGCCTGAACGTCCTTCGCATCATCAACGAGCCCACCTCGGCGGCCCTCGCCTACGGCCTCGACAAGGAGAAGGACCAGACGATCCTCGTCTTCGACCTCGGCGGTGGCACCTTCGACGTGTCGCTGCTCGACGTCGGCTCCGAGGATGGCCACGGCTTCGTCGAGGTGAAGGCCACCAGCGGTGACAACCACCTCGGTGGCGACGACTGGGACCAGCGCATCGTCGACGAGCTGGTGCGGCGCTTCCAGAACGCGCACGGCGTCGACCTGTCCAAGGACAAGATGGCCATGCAGCGGCTGCGCGAGGCCGCGGAGAAGGCCAAGATCGAGCTGTCCCAGCAGTCGGAGACCACGATCAACCTGCCGTACATCACGGCCTCGTCCGAGGGCCCGCTGCACCTGGACGAGAAGCTCACCCGGGCCGAGTTCCAGCGGCTCACCGCCGACCTGCTCGAGCGCTGCAAGGGCCCGTTCCACCAGGTGATCAAGGACGCCGGCATCAAGGTGTCCGACATCGACCACGTGGTGCTCGTCGGCGGCTCGACCCGTATGCCGGCGGTGAGCGACCTCGTCCGCGAGCTGACCGGTAAGGAGCCCAACAAGGGCGTCAACCCCGACGAGGTGGTGGCGGTCGGCGCCGCGCTCCAGGCCGGTGTGCTCAAGGGCGAGGTCAAGGACGTCCTGCTGCTCGACGTCACCCCGCTGTCGCTCGGCATCGAGACCAAGGGCGGCATCTTCACCAAGATCATCGAGCGGAACACGACGATCCCGACCAAGCGCTCGGAGGTCTTCACCACGGCCGAGGACAACCAGCCGTCGGTGCAGATCCAGGTCTACCAGGGCGAGCGCGAGATCGCCGCGTACAACAAGAAGCTCGCCACCTTCGAGCTGACCGGCATCCCGCCGGCGCCGCGCGGCGTGCCGCAGATCGAGGTCACCTTCGACATCGACGCCAACGGCATCGTCAACGTGTCGGCGAAGGACCTCGGCACCGGCAAGGAGCAGTCGATGACCATCACCGGTGGCTCGGCGCTCCCCAAGGACGAGATCGAGCGCATGATGCGCGAGGCCGAGCAGTACGCCGAGGAGGACCGCAAGCGCCGCGAGGAGGCCGAGGTCCGCAACAACGCCGACTCGCTCGTCTACCAGACCGAGAAGTTCCTCCGGGAGAACACCGACAAGGTGCCGGCCGACGTCAAGTCGGAGGTGGAGAGCGCCATCGCCGACGTGAAGAAGGCGCTCGAGGGCACCGACATCAACACGATCCGCAGCGCCGCGGAGAAGCTCGCCACGGTCAGCCAGAAGATGGGCTCCGCGATCTACGCGCAGCAGAGCGCGTCCGGTGACGCCTCCGGCTCGGCGAGCGGCGCCTCCTCCGCGCAGGGCGGCAAGGACGAGGACGTGGTCGAGGCGGAGATCGTCGACGACGAGCCTAAGCGGGAGGGCGGCGACAAGTGACGACGCGCGAGAACGGCTCCGAACAGGGGCCGGTGATCCGCGACAACCGGAAGATCGACCCTGAGACCGGGCAGGTGCGCGAGCGCGCCATGCCCGAGCCCGGCGACATCCTCGACTCCGCGCCCGCGCAGCAGCAGGCCGGCGCTGAGCCGAAGGAGGACAAGGGCGCGGTCGACTCGCGCGTCGAGGAACTCACCAGGCAGCTCGCGGAACGCACCGAGGACCTGCAGCGGCTCCAGGCGGAGTACGCCAACTACCGCAAGCGGGTCGAGCGGGACCGGGCCGCGGTCCGCGAGCTCGCCGTCGCCTCCGTGCTCACCGAGCTGCTGCCCGTGCTCGACGACATCGGGCGGGCGCGCGAGCACGGCGAGCTCGTCGGCGGGTTCGCCAAGGTGAGCGAGGTGCTGGCGTCCGTGCTCGGCAAGCTCGGGCTGGAGTCCTTCGGCACGAAGGGCGACCCGTTCGACCCGACCGTGCACGAGGCCCTCATGCACAGCTACTCCTCGGAGGTGACCGAGACCACCTGCGTGGAGATCCTTCAGCTGGGATACCGGCTCGGCGACCGGATCCTGCGCCCGGCACGGGTCGCGGTGGCCGAGCCCGCCGAGCCCGAGCAGGATGCCACGTCCGCCGCGGATGCGGCATCCTCGGGTGAGTCGTCCTCAGGCGGGTCGTCCGAGACGCCTTCCGGCGGATCGGGCGAGTCCGCCTCGGGCGAGCCATCCTCGCAACCGGCCGGATCCGGTGACGGTTCCGGGGGCGCGACCGGAGATGATTCCGCCAAGGCCCCCGGGTCCGGCGACTGACAACCGAACATCACCTCCCTTGATCCCCTTGCCGCGAAGGACGCAATAGATGAGCACCAAGGACTACCTGGAAAAGGACTACTACGCCGTCCTTGGTGTGCCCAAGAACGCGACCGCCGAAGAGATCAAGAAGGCGTACCGCAGGCTGGCCCGGAAGTACCATCCGGACGCCAACGCGGGCGGCGACCCGGAGACCACCGCGAAGTTCAAGGAGGTCTCCGAGGCGTACGACGTCCTCTCGGATCCCAAGCGGCGCAAGGAGTACGACGAGGCGCGTGCGCTGTTCGGGTCTGGCCTCGGCGGTTTCGCCGGGGCCGGCGCCCGCGGCACCGGGTTCCCCTTCGATCTCTTCGGCGGCGTCGGCCAGCAGGGGGCGGGCGACCGGATCGGCGACCTGTTCAGCGGGTTGTTCGGCCGGGGCGGGCGCACCACCACCACCCGCCGGGCACGCCGCGGGCAGGACATCGAGTCCGAGGTCACGCTGTCGTTCAGCGAAGCGGTCCAGGGCACGACCGTCTCGCTCCGGCTGACCAGCTCCTCGGCGTGCCAGGCCTGTAACGGCACCGGCGCGAGGGCGGGCACCGTCCCGCGCGTCTGCCCCACCTGCGAGGGCACCGGGGCGGCCAGCCGGAACCTGGGCAGCTTCGCCTTCTCCGAGCCGTGCCGCGACTGCCGCGGGCGTGGCCTCATCGTCGACGACCCCTGCAGGGTGTGCGAGGGCAGCGGCCGGGGCAAGAGCACCCGCACCATCCAGGCGCGCATCCCGGCGGGCGTCGCCGACGGTCAGCGCATCCGGCTGAAGGGCAAGGGCGCCCCGGGCGAGAACGGCGGCCCGGCGGGCGACCTGTACGTCCAGATCCACGTACGGCCGCACCGGGTGTTCGGCCGCTCGGGGGACAACCTCACGATCACCGTGCCGATCACGTTCACCGAGGCGGCGCTGGGCGCCGAGATCAAGGTGCCCACCCTCGGGGGCATGCCGGTCACGCTCCGCATCCCGCCGGGCACGCCGAACGGCCGCACCTTCCGGGTCCGCGGGCGCGGCGCCGCGCGCAAGGACGGCACCAAGGGCGACCTGCTGGTGACCGTCGAGGTGGCGGTGCCGCAGCACGTCGACGACGAGATGCGCGCCGCCCTGGAGAAGCTGCACGACCCGAAGGAAGGGGCCGACCTGCGGGCCGATCTCATCAAGCAGGCCCAGAGCGAGTAGTCACGGAGGGAGGGCGACGAGGCATGGACCCCAACCACCTCGACATCTCGGACGACACTCCCCTCTACGTCATCTCGGTGGCCGCTCAGCTCTCCGGCCTGCACCCGCAGACGCTGCGGCAGTACGACCGGCTCGGCCTGGTCAGCCCCGGCCGCGCCCCGGGTCGTGGGCGCCTGTACTCGCTTCGCGACATCGTGCTGCTGCGCGAGGTGCAGCGGCTCTCCCAGGAGGAGGGCATCAACCTCGCCGGCATCAAGCGCATCTTGGAGCTGGAGACCGAGAACATGCGGTTGCGGGAGGAGGTGGCCCGCCTGCGCGGCGAGCTCACCCTGATGCGCGCCCTGATCCGCTACGAACTGCCCCCGCCCGCCTGATCGGACGACGAACGCGATGGATTACAAGCTTACGCAGAAGAGCCAGGAGGCGCTCTCGGGTGCCGTACGCCGCGCGGCGGCCGACGGGCACCCCGAAGTCCTCCCCGCACACCTGCTCGTCACGCTGCTCGCCCAGACCGGCGGCACCGCCGTACCGCTGCTCGAGGCGGTCGGCGCCGACGTGCGCAAGGTGCGCAGCGAGGCCGAGCGCATGCTCGACGCCCTCCCCCGGGCCAAGGGCGCCACGGTGAGCGCGCCGAGCAGCTCGCGCCAGCTCCTCGCCGTGATCAACACCGCGGCGGCCCGCGCCCAGCGGCTCGAGGACGAGTACGTCTCCACCGAGCACCTCATGGTCGGCCTCGCCACCGACGGCGGCCCGGTGGCCGACCTGCTCCGCTCGCAGGGCGCCACCCCCGAGGCGCTGCTCGACGCCTTCGAGAAGATCCGCGGGCACGCCCGCGTCACCAGCGAGAACCCCGAGGACACCTACCGGGCGCTGGAGAAGTACGGCGTCGACCTCACCGAGCGGGCCCGCGCGGGCAAGCTCGACCCGGTGATCGGCCGGGACACCGAGATCCGCCGCGTGGTGCAGGTGCTGTCCCGGCGCACCAAGAACAACCCGGTGCTCATCGGCGAGCCCGGCGTCGGCAAGACCGCCGTGGTGGAGGGCCTCGCCCAGCGCATCGTCGCCGGGGACGTGCCCGAGTCGCTGAAGGGCAAGCGGCTGGTCGCGCTCGACCTGAGCGCGATGGTGGCCGGCGCCAAGTACCGCGGCGAGTTCGAGGAGCGGCTCAAGGCCGTGCTCAACGAGATCAAGCAGAGCGACGGCCAGATCGTCACGTTCATCGACGAGCTGCACACCATGGTCGGGGCCGGCGCCGCCGAGGGCGCGATGGACGCCGGCAACATGCTCAAGCCGATGCTCGCCCGCGGCGAGCTGCGCATGATCGGCGCGACCACCCTCGACGAGTACCGCGAGCACATCGAGAAGGACCCGGCGCTGGAGCGCCGCTTCCAGCAGGTGTACGTCGGCGAGCCGTCGGTCGAGGACACCATCGCCATCCTGCGCGGCCTCAAGGGCCGCTACGAGGCCCACCACCAGGTGCAGATCTCCGACAGCGCCCTGGTCGCCGCCGCGACGCTCTCCGACCGCTACATCACCGCGCGGTTCCTCCCGGACAAGGCGATCGACCTCGTCGACGAGGCCGCCTCCCGGCTGCGCATGGAGATCGACTCCCGCCCGGTGGAGATCGACGAGCTGCAGCGCACCGTGGACCGGCTCAAGATGGAGGAGCTCGCGCTCGCCAAGGAGACCGACGAGGCGAGCCGGCAGCGGCTGGAGAAGCTCCGCGAGGAGCTCGCCAACCGGCAGGAGGAGCTGTCCGCCCTGGTGGCCCGCTGGGAGCGGGAGAAGGCCGGGCTCAACCGCGTCGGCGAGCTGAAGAAGAAGCTCGACGAGCTCCGCTCCGCCGCCGAGCGCGCGCAGCGCGACGGCGACTTCGAGGAGGCCTCGCGGCTCATGTACGGCGAGATCCCGGCCCTGGAGAAGGAGCTCGCCGAGGCGTCCGCGGCGGCCGAGGCGGCCGAGTCCGAGCCCATGGTCAAGGAGGAGGTCGGCCCCGACGACATCGCCGACGTGGTCTCCTCGTGGACCGGCATCCCGGCCGGGCGGCTGCTCGAGGGCGAGAGCGCCAAGCTGCTGCGCATGGAGGAGGAGCTCGGCAAGCGCATCATCGGCCAGAAGGAGGCCGTGCAGGCCGTCTCCGACGCGGTACGGCGGGCCCGGGCGGGCATCGCCGACCCCGACCGCCCCACCGGCTCGTTCCTGTTCCTCGGCCCCACCGGCGTGGGCAAGACCGAGCTGGCCAAGGCGCTCGCGGAGTTCCTGTTCGACGACGAGCGGGCGATGATCCGCATCGACATGAGCGAGTACGGCGAGAAGCACAGCGTGGCCCGGCTCGTCGGCGCGCCGCCCGGCTACGTCGGCTACGAGGAGGGCGGCCAGCTCACCGAGGCGGTGCGCCGCCGGCCGTACACCGTGGTGCTGCTCGACGAGGTGGAGAAGGCCCACCCGGAGGTCTTCGACATCCTGCTCCAGGTCCTCGACGACGGCCGGCTCACCGACGGGCAGGGCCGTACCGTGGACTTCCGCAACACGATCCTCATCCTCACCTCGAACCTGGGCTCGCAGTACCTGGTCGACCCCAAGCTCGACGGCGAGGCGAAGCGGGACGCGGTGCTCGCCACGGTGCGCTCGGCGTTCAAGCCGGAGTTCATCAACCGGCTCGACGACGTGATCGTGTTCGACGCGCTCGGCTCGGAGGAGCTGTCGAAGATCGTCGACCTGCAGGTGGCGCGGCTGGCCCGCAGGCTCGCCGACCGGCGGCTGCGGCTCACCGTCACCCCGGCGGCCCGCGACTGGCTCGCGCTCACCGGCTACGACCCGCTGTACGGCGCGCGCCCGCTGCGCCGGCTGGTGCAGACCGCGATCGGTGACCAGCTCGCCAAGGAGCTGCTCGCGGGCAACGTCCGCGACGGCGACGAGGTGGTGGTCGACCTCGACACCGAGCGCGACACGCTGACGATCCGCGCGGTCCCGGAGCCGGTCAACTGATCTCCGGCGATTGGCAAGGTCTGTTCCACCGTTTGTTCAACCGGCAACCGCCCCCGACGGGCGCTGATAGCGTCCTGCGACTGTCAGATGACGTCACGTAATCAGGGGGCGGAATGTCGAAGAACGCCTGGAGCACCGGGTACCGGTTCGTCGCGGTGGCCGCGCTCGCGGTCGGCGCGAGCAGCGCGGTGACGGGTACGGCCGCCGCGAACGACGGTGCCACGGCGCACACCGGCTGCCCGTCGGCGGTCGCGACGGGGGCAACGGGCTGCCACAAGGCCGCTGAGACGAAGTCGGAGAAGAGGCGGCCGGGCTACGGCCGCGCCTGGGCGAACCGGCCGAACCAGGAGTGGGTGCGGCGGCTCGACGCGTCCGTCATCCTCAGGCAGCTGCGGCGCGGCGGCAGCGGGCTGCCGATGACCGACCAGGCCGGCCTCGCCGCGAGCCGCGGGGTCGGCAACCCGATTCCGCTGCGCGTCGACCCGAGGCTCGCGCGGCTGCCGGGCACGCCGTCGTCCGGCACGCTCGCCGCGGCGCCGAGCCTCCCGAACGACGCGCACGAGCTGATCGTCAGCGGCAGCCTCACCGAGCGGACGCCCAGGACGGTCAACAAGACGGAGGGCACGGCGGTCGTGCGCGACCTGCCGAACACGGTCGACTCGGCCACGAACACCAAGCTCGGCGACCTGCTCCGCGTCGGCGACGACAGCGGGCTGCTGAACCCGGCCGCGTCGATGATCACCGGCCGCTGACCGACCCAGGTCCACCCTTCCCACCCGGCCGCACATCGGCCCCTCCGGCCCTGACCCGCAATCCCCGGGCCGGGCGAGGCGCGATCGGCCGGGAACCACGGCCGGCCAGGTCCTGACCCCGTGCGAGGGCCTGGCCGGTCGTGCGCGTTCCCCGGCGTACGCGCCGCCGCGGCGGTCGCCCCGCTCAGCTGTGCGTCACGTCGAGGAGCGCGTCGAGCTCGTCCTCGGGCAGGCCGAGATCGACGCGGATCCGGTAGCGGGCGCGGAGCAGGGCGTCCCGGACCCCGCTGTTCTCCGGGCAGGTCCGCACCCCCTCGGTCGCCCACTCCAGGGCCCCCTGCAGATCCCCGTAGGCCGCCAGCGTCTCGGCGACGCTGAGCGAGGTCAGCGGGTCGACGGGCCGGTCGGCCCGGATCGCCTCGATGACCTCACGGGCCTCGTCGGGCCGGTCGAGCTCGAAGAGCGTGTCCGCGATGCCCGCACGCGGGTCGACGCTGACCTCTCCCCCGTCGTCGAGGGCCCGCTGGTACCGGTCGAGCGCCATCGCCGGCTGCCCGGCCTGCCGCCACTCCTCCGCCGCGAGCAGGAAGATCGCCGCCCGGGAGACCTCACCGGATTCGTACGCGTACGCGAGGAAGTCCAGGCGCCGCGCGAGCATGTCGTGATCGTCGGAGAGCAGAGCCTGTTCGAGAAGTCGATCAAGGTGCTCACGTGTCACATGCGCCACGCCACCGAGCGTACCCAGCGAGGGTGTGATTTGCTCACACATTCCTCCGACTGACACGCAACGCGCATGACCGCCGGTGCGGCCGGTCGAGACGAGGTACGGCCGGCCGCACCGGCGGCCCGTGACGGCGGTGTGGAACGGCGGATGCGCGGACCCTGGCCCGCCCGGCCGCGGGCGTCAGGCCGAGGCCCGCAGCCGCCGGTCGAGACAGTCGCGCACGATCTGCTTCGCCTCGGCGATGATCGCGGCGTCGCCCTGCCGATCACGCCGGAAGGCGAGCTTGAGCACCGCGTCCGCCGCCTCCGCGGCCACCAGCATCGCCCGGTCGAGCTCCTCGCTGTCGGCGACGCCGTAGTCGGCGAGCAGCAGGGCGCGCAGCCGGCCGACGACCACCGCGGCCGCGTCGGCCACCGAGTCGAGCGTGTGCAGGTCGGCCACGTCGACGAGGTGGAGCGAGCGGAACCCGGGCACGGTCCGGTGCATGTCCACGTACTCGTCGATGATCGCGTCGATCGCCTCCCAGACCGTGGCGAACTCCTCGACCATGAAGCGGCGGCCGACCCTGGTGACGAACCGCTCGGCGTTCCGGGCGGTGAGCGCCTTGCTGATGGCGCGCTTGTCGGGAAAGAACTGGTACAGCGAGCCGATGGCGACACCGGCGCGTTGCGCGATACGCGTGGTGGACAGCGCCTCGTAGCCGACCTCGTCCAGCAGCTCGGCGCAGGCGTCGAGCATGCGCTCGACCCGCCGGGCACTGCGCCGCTGACTGGGCCGGCGTCGAAGCGGTGCGATCGCGATGCGGTCGAGTTCGTCGATCGTCGGGCTGGGCATTCCTCCATCTTGCCCGCCCGCCCTCCGCCGGTCAGGCGATTGCTCAGAGTTGCCGGTTAATTGCTATCCGGAATCAAGCCGCACACCTGTCCGCAACGCCGCCACCCCTCCGACCCCTCGAGCGCCCGCGCCCGCGACGGCGGGCCGGGCAAACGCCGGGCCCCGCCCGCTGCTCGGACGGGGCCCCTCGACACCGCGGTTCAGGCGCCGATTCTGCCGCTCTTCAGGCTGCTGACGAACGCACCCCACTCGGCCCGGCTGAACGCCAGGACCGCGCCGAGGGGATTCTTGCCGTCACGGATACCCACGCGGCCGTCTGCCAGAAGAGCCACTTCCACGCAGTTGCCGTTGGTACTCCGTACGCTCTTCCGCCAGACCGCCCCGGTGAGATCGATAGGCGACATCGGCGACCTCCACCCCAAAGACGACATAACCCATCATCAGGATGGAGGTGATTTTCGGGACACACAAGTGTGATACGCGGATCTACCGGATTATTTTTCCGCCTTCAACCCGCCGATGAAGGCCCGCCAGTCACCCGGCGTGAACAGGAGGACCGCCCCGTCCCGATTCTTGCTGTCCCGCACCCCTATGCGGCCGTCTCCTAAACGTGCGACCTCGACGCAGTTACCGTTGGAACTCCTGCTGCTCTTGGTCCACACCACGTCGTGCAGATCTATCCGCTTCATTTCTTTCCCAAATATCAATTCCAGATCCGCGTACCACCACCCGGTTGATCATTTCCACCGGTCCAGGTGCTCACGGATGCACTGTCGAGATGATTCTTCGTCCATGGCCAGCTCAAGCAGGTGATCAAACGCCCGTTCGTAGGCGTATACCTGCTCCGTGTCCTCGATATATCGTGCGCCGAAAAACTCCTCCAGATATACGACATCCGGGAAGTCCGGAAACTTGAGATGCAGGAACGGCCCCGTGGGCATGGGAGGCGGAGTGTCCTGCGCCAAAATGCGCATCTCGATGTGATCGGATTCGGAGACCTCCACCAGGTGCGCAAGCTGCTCCCGCATCACGGAGGCATCGCCGAACTGCCGGCGGAGCACCGACTCCTCGAACACCGCGTAGAACTTCACGGGATTGGAGTCGAACAACAGGATCCGCTGTCGTTCCATGCGCACCGCGACCCGGCCCTCAAGCCAGCGGTGGGGCACCTGCACGACGGGCTGGAAATGCGACAACAGCGCCCGCGCGTAGGGCTCTGTCTGCAGCAGCCCCGGCACCACCTGGGTTTCCCAGTTCCGGATCTCGGTCGCTTCTAGCTCAAGGCCCAGCAGAGGGATGACGTCCGGGGGCAGTGCCTCGCGGTACTCCTCCCACCACCCCTTCTGGGCCGCATCCCTCCTGAGACTGAGCAGCTCTTCCCGTGTGGCGCGGTCCGCGCCGTACAGGTCGAGCAGCGCCTCGACGTCGCTGATGGATGGCAGCGTCTTGGCGTTCTCGATCCGGCTCACCTTCGCGGTGGACCACCCCAGCCTGCTGGACGCGTCCTCGCCGATCATGCCGGCGCGTTCGCGGAGCCGACGGAGTTCCCGCCCCAGCCGGCGATGACGCAGGGTGGGGCTGCCACGCTCAGGCATCTTGGCCTACCCCCTCCAGGGAGTAGCAGTGGAGTGGCGCCAGGCACCTGCCTCTTGGGCCACCGGGTGCGACGTATAGTAGCGCAGTCTGCAACTTACACTGGTACGTACAGAGCAATGACACGGGAATCTTTCCTCTCGTTTGCGGACTAGGTTACGCCGACTCTTGCGTCGAAACTATTCCTGAGAGAGTATCCAAGTACGGGGAAGATTCCGACGAAGCGGGGAGGCCGCCAATGATCATGTGGCAAAACGCCTCTCAAGCCTCCCCCGCCACACCGGCAACACGACGACATCCGGATCCATCGGCGGCCCGTTGCCCGAGGCTTTCCACGCCACCTCACCAAAGGGGACGAATCACAACAAACGAGCACATTTCGCCATGTGAAGGCGCGACGAACGGACCGCTACACAACAGTGCCGGGCCGGCAGCCGCGAACTGCCGACCCGGCTACCACGAAAGCTCCTGCGTACAAAGCCACGGAAAGGAGTCGTGGTCCTCATGTCCCACGGTACCGCCAGGCCTGTGGCAGGCAAGACCCTGAAGGCCAGGATCCGCGGATCCCTTGACCGGGCCGACCGTTCCCTCTGCATCGACCAGGACTGGTGGGCGCACCGGCTGGGCTGGCAGGTCAGCCGGACCGGCTTCGGAGCGCGCCGCTACCGCGACCCCCGGTTCGACCTGCTCCGTCACATCAGAGGAGAGGTGGACGGCGGCGTCCGGGCCTGACCCGCGGCGCCGCGCCCCACCCTGGATGTCCACGCTCCGCCACGCCGACCGGCCAAGGCGGTGCGGCCATGCGATCGACGGTCGAGCGCGTCCTCGCGGCACCGGAACCGCCGACCACCTGCCGCTCGGTGCCCCTACCGATCCCCGTTTCCTAACACGGATGACCGGCACCGCCGTCCCTGATCATCACCGTTCGTCCGGCCGCCGACGGATGAGCCGACGAGACGAGCCCGCGTCGAGCACCATGGCCATCGGGTCGTACGCCCGCTCGCAGGCATACCGCCAAGGATCCACGGCGTCATGCGCAGTGAGAAACCCCATGGATAGACGCCGTCCGGAAATCCGGAAACGTGAGATGCGCGAAAGGATCCGCATCTGTCTGCCACATCATGCGGGCCCGCGCCCTGCCGCATGGCGATTCGCATAGGGTGCGGTCGACCCACCGCTTGCTCGCCGTAACGGCGTGACACATGCCGTGACCGGGGTGGCCCGAAAGGATCCATGGGTTCTCGGACGCATTCGCCGAATGATCACGGCCACGCTCCTCGGGCTCGAGCAAGTGGCCCAATGCCCGGCCGACCAGGCATCGCGGCGCGCTCCTCACACGACCCTCATCTCCTACACGGCTGGTGCGCCATGGTGCTCGCGTCGTTCCCTCCCTGCCGGAGCCGAACGGCTCGAGCCGCCCGCCCTTGCCGCAGGGACCGACACCGTGGCGGCGAACCACCCCACCGGAGAGAGCGCGCCTCACGGCTCAGGCCGAGGTGACCGCGTGGCCGACCGGTCTCGGACACACCGCAGGGACGGTTCCTCCCACTCGGACCTGCAAGGTCGGGTGCAAGTTGCACCGGTAGCTGCACGGCAAGGACACGGGAATCTTTCCCATCGTTTGCAATCTACCTTACGCCGACCCTTGCGCTGAAAACTTTCATCGGCGACCATCGGAATTACGAAGCCAGGTTTCGGAAGTAAGGAGGCAACGGCGAAGAATCGGTAATTCGTAACTCCCGTTTCTCTGGCCACATCGGGCAACGAAAGTCAGCGGCATCCATCCCCAACGACGACACCCGATTTTCCGGATGCCCCCACCGAGAAGGGAGGTACCCCGCGACGATAAGAGGCCCCTCGACCTGCGAAAAGGCCACGGACACCCCATACATGAAAGTGCCGGGCCGGCAGCCGCGAACTGCCGACCCGGCTACCACGAAAGCTCCTGCGTACGAAGCCACGGAAAGGAGTCGTGGTCCTCTTGTCCCAAGGTACCGCTGGACCGACGCCTGGCAAGAGCCTGATGGCCCGGATCCGCGAAACTCTTGACCGGGCCGACCGGTCGCTCTGCATCGACCAGGACTGGTGGGCCTACCGGCTGGGCTGGGAGGTGAGCCGGACCGGGTTCGGGGCGCGCCGCTACCGCGACCCGCGGTTCGATGTCCTCCGCCTGGCCCGAGGGGAGGTGGACGGCGGTGTCCGGGCCTGACCCGCGGCGCCGCGTCCCCCACCCCCTGATGGAGCACAACCCGCCACGCCGGACGGCCCTGCCCGTCCGGCTGTGGCGCCGGCGTACCGAGATCCTGTTGCTGACGGTTTTCGGGACGCTCTTCCAGCTGGTCTCCGCTGCGGCGCAAAACGGCGCGAGGTGGCTTCCCTACCTCGTCGCCGGGGCGATCCTCGCCCTCGTCGTCGCACGGCCCAGCCGGGACTGGCTCCATCTGCGGTTCCGGTGCGTGCACGTCCGGCACCGCCTGTACCGGCTCTTCGCCGAGCTGCGGATGTACACGCGCAAGGGACGCGTGCCGCTCGTGCTGTGGGTCACTCCCACCCGGCGGGGCGAGAAGGCGCTCCTCCTGTGCCGTGCGGGGCACTCGGGGGAGGCCATGGCCGAGCGCGCCGCCGAGTTCCGGGTGGCCTGCAAGGCAAGGGAGGTGCGCTTCGCCCGGCACGCACGGCGTCCGGACCTCGTGTTGCTCGAGCTGATCCGGCGCGACCCGCTGCCGGGTGACCGCAACCCCGGTCTGGAGGCCGCCTTCGGCCACGAGTGGATCCCGATCGCCCCCGAGCCCGAGCAGACGCCGGTGCTCGACCGATCGCACGGCTGATCCCACGGCCGACTCCCGGCCCGGGAGGCGTCCGCCTTCCGGGCCGTCCCTCTTCCGCGCCGCTCCTCCTCGGCGTTCGTTATCCGTGTTCTTCCGCCGTGTCCGGGTACCTGCCTCGGAGGGACCCAAAGGGGGGCGAGATATGTCGGAGGCGGTCAAACCAGGTCGGGGGCGGCTCCGCGCGTCGCTGGAACGCATCATGCCCGCCATCAACCTTCCGGACCGGCTGGAGCGGACCACCACCATGGACGGGCCGATCCAGCAGCTCACCCGGCTCATCCGCGGCAGGCTCCGCCAGGGCCGGTTGCGCGATCTGCTCCACGGGGTGCCGATCGGCCATCCCCTGCATCCGCTGCTCGCCACCGGCACCCTGGGCTGCTTCCTCGGCGTCGGGGTGCTCGACGCGACCGACGGCGATCCGCGGGACGCGCGCATCCTGCTCAGCGCGGGCATCGCGGGGACGATCCCCACCGCCGCGGCGGGCATCGCCGACTGGTCGATGCTCCATCGCGAGCAGCAGCGGGTGGGCCTGGTGCACGCCACCGCCAACATCGCCGCGCTCGGGCTCTACACCGGCTCACTCCTGCTGCGGCTCGCCGGGTACGAGCGGGCCGGGCGCATGCTCGCGTACGCCGGCCTCGGCGCGCTGGGGCTCGGCGGCTACCTGGGCGGCCACATGTCGTACCGGCAGGCGGCGGGCGCGAACCACGCCGAGTCGGTCACCCACCTGGTGCCGCTCGGCTGGCACGACCTGTGCCGCCTTCCCGACCTGCCGGAGGGACGCCCGGTGACCCGCCGCCTCGGCTACATCGACCTGTTCGTGCTCCGGCACAGCGGCGGGGTGAGCGTGCTCGCGGACCGCTGCGCCCATCTCGCCGGTCCGCTGCACCAGGGCAACGTCGTGATCGAGGGGGGCGAGCGGTGCGTCTCCTGCCCCTGGCACGGCAGCACCTTCCGGCTGTCGAACGGGTCGGTGGTGCACGGCCCGGCGACGGCCCCGCAGCCCGCGTTCGAGACCCGCATCCGCCCCGACGGGCTCGTCCAGGTCAAGCCCATCCACCTGTGACCGCGGTACGGCGGGCACGAAGCCAGGCCACCGTACGCGGTGCGGCTACTCCCGGTCCTCGCCTCCGGCGCGGCCGTCGCCCGCGGGATGCTCGACGAGGGCGAGCACCCGGTTGGCCATGAAGCGGGCGGTGCGGACCACGCCACCGCCCCTGGTCACCTCGCTCACCTCGACGATGCCGCGACCGGTGGTCACCTCGACGCGGCGACCGGCCTTGGTGGCGACGACCTCGTAGGTACGCGGGGTGCCGCCGGCGTCAATGACGATCTCTACCCGATCACCCTTCACAAAGGGTCACATACCCCGCACTTGGTACGGCCTAGCCGTACACCAGTTTGACTATCGCGGCGACCCCGATGCAGACGATGACCGCGCGGAGCGCGGTGGCGGGGAGCCGGCGGCCGATGCGCGCGCCGAGGAACCCGCCCAGCGACGAGCCGAGCGCGATCATCAGCACCGCCGTCCAGTCGACGTCGGCGAGCACGATGAACAGCACCGCGGCCACCGCGTTCACCAGCAGGGCCATCACGTTCTTCGCCGCGTTGAGCCGCTGCAGGTCGTCGTTGAGCATGATGCCGAGCAGGGCGATGAGGATGACGCCCTGGGCCGCGCCGAAGTAGCCGCCGTACACGCCGGTGCCGAGCACGCCGAGCCAGAGCAGGAGGCCGCCGTGCCGGTCGGCATCGCGCCGCCAGGTGTTGAGCCACCGGTTGATCCGCGGCTGCAGCACGACGAGGACGCAGGCGATGGCGATCAGCACCGGCACGATCACCTGGAACGCCTCCTCGGGCAGGCGCAGCAACAGCAGGCTGCCCACGACCGCGCCGATGAACGAGGCGCTGCCGAGCCGCAGCAGCCGGTCGCGCTGGCCCTTCAGCTCGGCCCGGTAGCCCAGCGCCCCGGCGACGCCGCCGGGCACGAGGCCGACGTTGTTGGAGACGTTCGCGACCACGGGCGGATACCCGAGCGCCAGCAGGGTCGGGAAGGTGATCAGCGAGCCGGAGCCCACGATCGTGTTGATGCCGCCCGCTCCCACCCCGGCCGCAAAGATCGCGGCCGCTTCCCACGGCGTCACGACTCTCCCCCCTACCTGGTACGCCAGGTAAGCGTACGAGGCGCCGTTCCGCCGCCATATGGGAGGGTCCCCTGCTCAGGTATCCCGAACCCGCAGGAGCGGGCGGCCCTCGTGGTACGGCAGCGCCCACGGGCGGCCTTCGGCGCGCGCTCGGCCCTCGCGTACGGGGCCGGCCCGCAGGCGCTCGGCCCGGCACCCCCGCCCACCGCCGCGACAGCGGGCCGGCCGTCGGCTCGGCGCCCGAGGGTCACCTTCTCGGCTGCACAAGCGCACGTACGTGCTCAGCGCGGCGCAGGCGCACCGCACGCCGGCCGGCGCCGTGCCGTACCGGCGGTCCGTCGGCTACGCCGCCCGCGCGTACCAGCGGCCGTTGGTGTCCCGCTCCAGCTTCAGCGGGAGGCCGAACGTCTGGGAGAGGTTGTCCGCGGTCAGCACGTGCTCGATCGGCCCCTGGGCGACCACCGACCCGTTCCGCAGCAGCAGCGCGTGGGTGAACCCGTTCGGGATCTCCTCCACGTGGTGGGTGACGAGCACCATCGTGGGGGCCCGCGGGTCGTCGGCGAGCGCGCCCAGCCGCTGCACGAGGTCCTCCCGGCCGCCGAGATCGAGCCCGGCGGCGGGCTCGTCGAGCAGCAGCAGCTCCGGGTCCGGCATGAGCGCGCGGGCGATCTGCACCCGCTTGCGCTCACCCTCCGACAGCGTGCCGAACCGGCGCCGGATCAGGTGCGCGCAGCCGAGCTGGTCGATCAGCTCGACCGCGCGGGTGACGTCGTGGGAGTCGTACTCCTCGTTCCACCGCCCGAGGATCGCGTACGAGGCGGTGAGCACGAGGTCGATCACCTTCTCGTCCGGCGGGATGCGCTCGGCGAGCGCGGCGCTCGCCAGGCCGATGCGCGGCCGCAGCTCGAACACGTTCGTCCGGCCGAGCTGCTCGCCGAGCAGCTCCACCACGCCCTCCGACGGGTAGAGCAGCGCCGCGGCCACCTGCAGCAGGGTGGTCTTGCCCGCGCCGTTCGGGCCGATGACGACCCACCGCTCGTCCTCATGAACGGTCCAGTCGATGCCTCGCAGCAAAGCCGCGCCGTCCCGGCGAACGGCGACGTCCTGTAGGCGCAGCACCTGACCGCCCATCCGCGATCCCCTCTCCGTGTCGAATCCGGCGTCTGCGTTCGCCAGTGAATCTCGCCCGCCTTGTGAGCAGGTGGCTCCAACCTATCGTTGCGGTGACGCGTATCGTTGACCGGTGCGCCATTCACCGGTGTCGGCGACGCTGGTCGCCTGGGGGAACGCCTGGCTCGGCGGGCACGTCGGCCTCGACGAGGCCGTCGACCGCGTCGAGCGGGCGGGCGGGCCGCAGCTCGTGGCCGCCGTGGATGTTTCGCCCGGCGCCGAGCCCCGGTACGGCACGGCGCCCGCCGCCGGCGGGGCCGCGCAGGCCGCAGAGGTCCCGCTGCGCGCCTTCCTCGCCGAGCTCCGGCCACAGGGCCTGGACGCGTTCCGCCTCGCGCTGCCGGTGCCCGGCGACCCGCTGGGCCTCACCGGGCCCAGGGAGTTCAACGCGCTCGCCCTCGACGCCGGTGAGGCGGTGATCGCCGAACTGCCCGGCAGGTGCGTCGGACTCGTGCCCGCCCGCGACGTGCGCGGCTCGTCGTACGGCGGCACCCGGTGGACCGCCATGCCGGCCGCCACCGCCGTGCCGGACCTGCCGGGCCTCGGGGAGGCCGAGCGGGAGCTGCACGAGGCGATGCGCGCCGCGACCGAGGCGCTGGCCGCGGTGCACGGGCCGTCGCCGGACCGGCCCGCGCTCGAGGCGGGGGAAGGGCTCGCCCCCGGCTATCCGCCGCGGGCGCACCGGCTCGCCGCCCTGTGCGACCTGCTCGCCGCCGTGCTCCGCGCCGCCGACGACCGGGGCCTCACCGCGGCCCAGATCGCCACCCGGCGCGCGGTGCTGCGCGACCTCGACCGCGCGGTACGGCGGGCCTGGATCGCCGCCCACCACGCCGTCCGCCGCTGAACGTTTCACCCGCCGCCGCGGGCCGGCCGGGTCGGGCGTCGGCGGGGCACGCGGCCGCGGCGGCCGGCCGTACCCGGTCGGGGTGAACCGCGCGTGAGGCCACGAGGTGAATTCGGACAATGGCGAGTATCACCGCACAGGCCAGGTCGAATCACCCTCGATTTTCGGTCGCGATCGGGTGCCCTGGCGCGCGAGCACGAATCCCGGGCAAGTACCTTTGATGGTGGTCGTCAACCTCGACCACTTTTTCGACACAATCCCATGACGCCGGCCGGGCCGTACGGTCCGCCGGTGCCCGGATGGCCGAAGGAAGCCCTCAAGGAAGCCTCGCCGAATGAATCAGCGCACCCTGTTGATCACGTTGACCGGTCCGGACCGTCCCGGGGTGACCTCCCGGCTCTTCTCCGTCCTGGCCGACTTCCCGGTCACGGTCGCCGACATCGAGCAGGTGGTGATTCGCGGCAGGCTCACGCTGGGAGTGCTCGTCGCCTACGCGGGCGGACCGCCCACCGGGACCGGCCGCACGATCGGCGCCCTGTGGACCGCGCTGGAGCAGGTCGCCGAGGACCTCGGCATGGAGATCGAGCTGTCCACCGGCACCCAGATCAAGGAGAAGCGGCGGCGCGGCAGGCTGCACGTCACCGTGCTCGGCATGCCGCTGCAGCCGGCCGCGATCGCCGGGATCGCCGGGCGCATCGCGGCGGCGGGCGCGAACATCGACCGGATCGAGCGCCTCGCCCACGACCCGGTCACCTGCATCGAGATGAGCGTGTCCGGCGCGCACCCGCAGGCGCTGCGCGCCGCGCTCGCCACCGAGGCCGCGCTCCAGCAGGTCGACGTGGCCGTGGAGCGGGCCGGCCTGCACCGCCGCGCCAAGCGGCTCATCGTCATGGACGTCGACTCCACGCTCATCCAGGCCGAGGTGATCGAGCTGCTCGCCCGGCACGCCGGCGTGGAGGAGGAGGTGGCGAAGGTCACCGAGGCGGCGATGCGCGGCGAGCAGGATTTCGCCACCTCGCTGCGGGAGCGGGTGGCGCTGCTCGAGGGTCTGCCCGAGGAGGTGTTCGAGCAGGTCCGCAAGGAGGTCGTGCTCACCCCGGGCGCGCGCACGCTGGTGCGCACGCTCAAGCGCCTCGACTACCGGTTCGCGCTGGTGAGCGGGGGCTTCACCCAGATCACCGACCACCTGGCGGCGGAGCTCGGCATCGACTACTGCGCGGCCAACACGCTCGAGGTGAAGGACGGGCGGCTCACCGGCCGCCTGGTCGGCGAGATCATCGACCGGCCCGGCAAGGCGCGGGCGCTGGTGCGGTTCGCCGAGCAGGCCGGGGTGCCGCTCAGCCAGACGATCGCGATCGGCGACGGGGCGAACGACCTCGACATGCTCGCCGCGGCCGGCATGGGCATCGCCTTCAACGCCAAGCCCATCGTGCGCAAGGCGGCCGACACCGCGGTGAACGTTCCGTACCTGGACGCGATCCTCTACCTGCTCGGCATCTCCCGCGAGGAGGTCGAGGCGGCCGACGCCGAGGACGCCGCGCTGAAGGCGAGCTGACCCGCGCCGCCGCGCATCACCGCGGGGCGGCGACCAGGCCGCCGGCTGGGGTCCAGCGGGCCACCGTACGGCCGTCGCCCGGCCACAGGCGCTCCCACGGGGCCTCGGTCTCGACGACCGCGAAGGCGCAGGTGGGGAACCCGGGGTCGGCCTCGGCCGGGGCCGCGGTGAGGCCGAGGAACAGCTCGTGGAGGCCCGGGTTGTGGCCGACGATCAGCAGGGTGGCCACGTCGGGGTCGGTGCGCTGCACCACGGCGAGCAGGTCCTCCGGGGACGCGAGGTACATCTCGCGCTCGTGGTAGACGGGCGCCTCGGGCGCGAGCGCGGCAAGGGCGAGCTCGGCGGTACGCCGGGTGCGCTGCGCCGGTGAGCAGAGCACCAGGTCGGGGACGAGCCCCAGCTCGCCGAGCACCTGCCCGGCGTGGCGGGCGTCGCGCTCGCCCCGGTCGGTGAGCGCCCGGTCGATGTCCGCCTGGCCGGGGACCTTCCCGGCCTTGGCGTGGCGCAGGATGATCAGTTTCCGCATCGGCATCCGTTCCGCGGCGATCGTCGGGACCGGAGCCCAGGATAGGCGGGCCCGGTACGGCCGGCGGCGGCCGCCGCGGAGCGCCCGGGCCGGCCGCCGCGCGGACACGCGTACGGCCGCCGCCCCGGGCCGGGACGGCGGCCGTACCGAAAGACGGGGTCACCCGCCGGGAGTGGCGATCGCCCGCGACCGGCGGCGCGCCGCGATCAGCGCGCGACCGGCTCGGCCGTGCGCTCCTCGACGCCCTCGGACGGGGCGATGCTCGACGAGCGCCGCTTCGCCACGACGATCGCGGCGACCACGATGAGCACGGCGACGACGGCGATGCCGATGCGGAGCGCGACGTTGTCCGCCCAGATCACCACCGCCGGGGCGATCAGCAGCGCGACCAGGTTCATCACCTTGATCAGCGGGTTGATCGCGGGACCCGCGGTGTCCTTGAACGGGTCGCCGACGGTGTCGCCGATCACCGTGGCGGCGTGGGCCTCGGAGCCCTTGCCGCCGTGGTGGCCGTCCTCGACGAGCTTCTTGGCGTTGTCCCAGGCGCCGCCGGAGTTGGCGAGGAACACCGCCATGAGCGTGCCGGCCGCGATCGCGCCCGCGAGGAACGCGCCGAGCGGGGCGTAGCCGAGGGCGAAGCCGACGGCGATCGGGGTCATCACGGCGAGCAGGCCGGGCGTGGCGAGCTCACGCAGCGAGTCGCGGGTGCAGATGTCGACCACGCGGCCGTACTCCGGCTTCTCGGTGCCGTCCATGATGCCGGGCTTGGTGCGGAACTGCTCCCGCACCTCGATCACGACCCGGCCGGCCGCACGGCCCACCGCGTTGATCGCGAGGCCGGAGAAGAGGAACACCACCGACGCGCCGATGACGAGGCCGACGAGCACGTCCGGGGCGTCGACCGAGAGGCTGAACACCTCCGAGCCGGGCAGCTCGCCCTCGACCGCGGTGCGGAACGATCCGAACAGCGCGGTCGCGGCGAGCACCGCGGTGGCGATCGCGATGCCCTTGGTGATCGCCTTGGTGGTGTTGCCGACCGCGTCGAGCGAGGTGAGGATCTGCGCGGCCTTGCCGTCCACGTCGCCGGACATCTCGGCGATGCCCTGGGCGTTGTCGGAGACCGGGCCGAAGGTGTCCATGGACACGATCACGCCGACGGTGGTGAGCAGGCCGGTGCCGGCGAGCGCGACCGCGAACAGCGCCACGGTGACGTTCCCGAAGCCGAGCAGGAACGCGGCGTAGACGGCGGCGCCGATGAGCAGCGCGGAGTAGACCGCCGACTCCAGACCGACCGAGATGCCGGAGAGGATGACGGTCGCCGGGCCGGTACGGGAGCTCTCGCCGATCTCCTTGACCGGACGGCGGTGCGTCTCGGTGAAGTAGCCGGTGAGCATCTGGATGGCGGCGGCGAGCACCAGGCCGATCAGCACGGCGCCGACCGCGATGAGACGCGGGTCGTGGGTGAGGGCCCGGATCTCCTCGTTGGTGGTGGACAGCTCGGCGAACGAGCTCGGCAGGTAGGCGAAGGCGGCCACGGCCACCAGCACCGCGGAGACCACCGCGGAGAGGAAGAAGCCGCGGTTGATCGCGGTCATGCCGGAGCGGTCGCCGCTGCGGGGCGCGGTGGCGAAGATGCCGAGGATCGCGGTGAGCACACCGATCATCGGGACGATGAGCGGGAACACCAGGCCCTCGGTGCCGAACGCGGCCTTGCCCAGGATGAGGCTGGCGACCAGGGTGACGGCGTACGACTCGAACAGGTCGGCCGCCATGCCGGCGCAGTCACCGACGTTGTCGCCCACGTTGTCGGCGATCGTCGCGGCGTTGCGCGGGTCGTCCTCCGGGATGCCCTGCTCGACCTTGCCGACCAGGTCGGCACCGACGTCGGCGGCCTTGGTGAAGATGCCGCCGCCGACTCGCATGAACATCGCGAGCAGCGCCGCGCCGAAGCCGAAGCCCTCGAGCACGGTGGGGGCGTCACCCCGGTAGAGGAGCACCACGATCGCGGCGCCGAGCAGGCCAAGGCCCACGGTGAACATGCCGGCCACACCGCCGGTGCGGAACGCGATCCGCATGGCCGCCCGCTCGGGGTCGGCACCGCCCTCGGTGCCACGTGCGGCGGCGGCCACCCGCAGGTTGCCGCGCACGGCGAGCCACATGCCCATGAACCCGGTCAGCGCCGAAAACGCCGCTCCCACCACGAAGAAGATCGACCGGCCGATCTGCACGCCGGTCGACTCGGCGGGGAGCAGCAACAGAACGAAGGGAATGATTACGACGAAGATGAGAAGTGTCCGGAACTGACGCGCCAGGTACGCGCCTGCTCCCTCCTGTACGGCTCGCGCGATGTTCTGCATGCGCTCGGTGCCCTGCCCTGCGGCCAGTACCTCGCGTACCAGGCCGCCGGCCACGGCGAGAGCGATGAGAGCCACCGCGGCCACCACGATCACGATCGTGAGATGGCCACCGCTCAGGGCGACCGCTGCGTCATCGACAGCGGCCAGGTAAGGCCCAGACATCCGTCCTCCTCGGCCAGACGGGTTGCTTGTGCCCGGGGCGCGCCCTGTCTAACCGAAGTGCGGCCTGCGTGGGCGCACCCGGGGCGATTGGCAGTGCCGCTTCCGGTTGCGCCCGTAGACCTCCCGCAGTGCGTGCGTGAGCGCTCCACGGGACAAAACCTTGGCCGGTGCCGGGAGTCTACGCAGGGGCGCAAGAGGATATGAAGCCCCAGGGGGGTATCAAGGCACAGGCGAGATCGATCAGTGACCTGATCTTTACATGACGAGGAAGGAAGTCTGACTGGAGCCGGAGACTTTTCCCGACCTTCCCCTTAAATACTGACCCAAACTATACGCGATTCCGGGACCGTGTCCGACACGCTGCTCCAGGCTTCGGTACGGCCCGGCGGCGCCGGCGCGCCCGCGGACCGCCCGGGCGGCCGTCTCGGCGGCCGGTTCACGTCGCCGGCCTGCGCGGACGTTCCCCTGCCCGGCCGTGCGCCCGCCGGTGCCCTACGGCGGCGGGACCGGCCGGAGGATGTCGGAGAGTGACGGAAGGCACCTGTTTCGGCACACCGGTGCCCTGCTGCCGGGCATGTCCGAAACCCGGCCCGGATGGGCCCGCCCGGCGCCGCGGGCCGCGCGGCGTCAGGCAGGCCGCGGGCTCCGTCGGGTCCGAGCCCGGCGGAGTCACGGCGGGCGGCCGTCAGGCCGAGGAGGGCAGGCCGTTCACGGCCGGCCAGCTCATCTTGACGCGCACGCCCTTCGCGCTCGGGATGACCTCGACGTCGTCGGCGAGTCCGGCGATGACCGCCAGGCCGAATCCCGACATGTCGGGAAGCAGTCCGGCGAGCTCGTGCCCGTTCGCCGTCGGCGTCTCCGGTCCTGCGGCGGCCCCGGCGAGGTCGGCGTCCTCGCTCGGCGCGACGTCGATGACCGTGACCTCGAACCGCCCCGAGTCGTCACACAGCTCGATGCGGATGGGCTCGTCCGGGCAGTGGAGCCGGTGAGCCTCCACCGCCCGGGAGCACGCCTCTCCCACAGCGAGCCGTACCTCGTCCAGCAGGTCCTCGGACACCCCGGCGCGACGCGCAACCGCGGTCGCGATGAGCCGGGCCGTGCGCACGTGCGCTGGGAGGGCGCTGAACGTCAGCTCGACGGTGGCCATGTCTACTTGTCTCGGCCGTGGGCTTCCTTGGCCTCCTCCACCGAGGAGTAGATGCCGAAGACCTTGGTGAGTCCGGTGATCCGGAAGATCTTCAGAATGCGCTCCTGGGTGCAGACGAGCTCCAGGGACCCGTCGTGCGCGCGCACGCGCTTGAGCCCGCCGACCAGGACGCCGAGCCCGGTCGAGTCGAGGAAGTCCACCTTCTCCATGTTCACGAGGAGGTGGAAGTTACCCTTGTTGACCAGGTCGATGAGAAGCTCACGCAGCCTCGGCGCCGTGTACACATCGATCTCACCCTCGACCTCGACGATGGTGAGCCGACCCTCGGTGCGATGGTCCAACTTCAGATCCACAGATCCTCCAGCGCCTTGCCTGCAGAATGATCCTCACGGGCCCGCCGCCCGCAGACCCATTGTCTCCGGTGGCACGACCCCGACGCGCGGCATTCAACCACGCTCCGCCTCCGTGTCTATACGAAATCACGACTCCGGGCGACTCTCCCCACAGATGCCAAACTGGAAACCAGTGACTTCGAATCCCTCACCTTCGCAGCACGTCGGCGCCCTGCTGACCCGGCTGCTCGCCGTGCCGTCCCGTCGGGGGCGGCTCACTCATGTGGAGCATGTTCCAGCACGTCAGGCGGGTCAAGCCAGATGGCCGGACTGGATCCCGGAAACGCTCGCCGACCGCCTGCGCAACCAGGGCGTCGAGGGCCTGTGGGAGCACCAGCTCGAGGCCGCGGAGCACGTGCGCCGAGGCCGAAACGTGATCATAGCCACGGGGACTGCGTCCGGTAAATCCTTGGCCTACCTGGTCCCGGCGGTTTCGGAGATCTTCGACGGGCGCACCGTGCTCTATCTCGCGCCGACCAAGGCGCTGGCCGCCGACCAGCTTCGTACCGTGCGCGGCCTGCGGCTCGCCCAGGTGAAGGCGGCGACCTACGACGGCGACACGCCGTTCGAGGAACGCGCCTGGATCCGGCAGTACGCGAACTACGTCCTGACGAATCCGGACATGCTGCACCGGTCGATGCTGCCGAGGCACGCCCAGTGGGCGACGTTCTGGCGGCGGCTCGGCCTGGTGGTCATCGACGAGTGCCACGGCTATCGCGGCGTCTTCGGCTCGCACGTGGCGCAGATCCTGCGCCGCCTTAGGCGGGTCTGCGCCAAGTACGGCTCCCGCCCGGTGTTCCTGCTCGCCTCGGCGACCGCGAGCGATCCCGGCACGGCGGCGCTGCGGCTCACCGGCCTGGAGGCGGCCGAGGTGACCAACGACGCCTCGCCCCGGGGCGCGACCACGTTCGCGCTCTGGGAGCCGCCGCTGACGGACCTGCGCGGGGAGAAGGGGGCGCCGGTCCGGCGCACGGCGACCGCCGAGACCGCCGACCTTTTGACCGACCTCGTGATCGAGGGGGTGCGCACGCTCGCCTTCGTCCGCAGCCGCCGGGCGGCCGAGACGGTGGCGATGACCGCCCGCAGGCACCTGGAGGAGGTGTCGCCGGAGCTGCCTGCCCGGGTGGCCGCGTACCGGGCCGGCTACCTCGCCGAGGACCGCCGGGCACTGGAGAAGGCGCTGCGGGAGGGCGAGGTGACGGGCCTCGCCACCACGAACGCCCTCGAGCTGGGCGTGGACATCTCCGGCCTGGACGCGGTGCTCATCGCGGGCTGGCCGGGCACCCGCGCCTCGCTGTGGCAGCAGGCGGGCCGCGCCGGCCGCGCCGGCCAGGACGCCCTCGCGGTGCTCGTCGCCCGCGACGACCCGCTCGACACGTACCTGGTGCACCACCCCGAGGCGCTGTTCGGCCGGCCGGTGGAGGCGATCGTCCTCGACCCCGACAACCCCTACGTCCTCGCGCCCCACCTGTGCGCGGCCGCGGCCGAGATCCCGCTCACCGAGGCCGACGTGCCGATCTTCGGCCCGTCCGCCCCCGAGGTCCTCGACGACCTGGTACGGCGTGGCCTGCTGCGCAGGCGGCCCACCGGCTGGTACTGGACCCGCCGCGAACGGGCGTGCGACCTCGCCGACATCCGCGGCTCCGGCGGCCCGCCGGTCCACGTGGTGGAGGGCTCGACCGGCCGCCTGCTCGGCACCGTCGACGAGCCCTCCGCGCACACCACCGTGCACGAGGGCGCGGTCTACCTGCACCAGGGCGACACCTACCTCGTCGAGACGCTCGACCTCGACTCCGGCGTCGCCCTCGTCGAGGCCGCCGACCCCGACTACTCCACGTTCGCCCGCGACGTCACCGACATCATGATCGTCAAGTCGCTGCGCTCCACCCCCTTCGGCCCGGGCGAGCTCCACTTCGGCACGGTCGAGGTGACCCGCCAGGTGGTCTCGTTCCTCAAGCGCGGCCAGACCGGCGAGATCCTCGGTGAGGAGCCGCTGGACCTGCCGCCCCGCACCCTGCGCACCCGGGCGGTCTGGTGGACCCTCCCGGACAGCGCCCTGGCCCGCCTGCCCGAGGGCGACCGGGCCGACCTGGGCGGCGCGGCCCACGCCGCCGAGCACGCCTCGATCGGCCTGCTCCCCCTCTTCGCCACCTGCGACCGCTGGGACATCGGCGGCGTCTCCACCGAACGCCACCCCGACACCGGCCTGCTCACCGTGTTCGTCTACGACGGCCACGCCGGCGGCGCGGGCTTCGCCGAGCGCGGCTACACCCGCGCCCGCGAATGGCTCGAGGCCACCCGCGAGGCGATCGCCTCATGCGAATGCGAACAGGGCTGCCCCTCGTGCATCCAGTCCCCCAAGTGCGGCAACGGCAACGAACCCCTCAACAAACACGCCGCCATCCGCCTCCTGGACATCCTGTTGTCCTCGTGACCCCGCAGAAGGCCGGAGCCGATCACGAGGAGCTCCCCCGGGAGCCCCACCGACGCTCGCTTGGAGAGCGGCCCTCGGTGTCCTCTTCGTCGGAGCGGCTCACGGCGCCGCCTGGTGGTCGGCGGGTCCGGCTCGGGCTCGGGCGTTCACCGTACGACGTCCCAGCAAGGGCAGCCGCACATCCGCCGCCACGACGACATCCGCGATCGGCCCTACGACCGCACAGCGCTCCAGCCGCGCGCCGTTCGCCGCCGCCACGGCCTCACCCCTCCGGCAGGCGTCCTCACCCAGCGGTACCGCTCGTGCCGCGACGGCCAGCGCGGTGAGGTCCGCCGCGGCTTGTGCCCGGTGCCGTACCACGCGGGCGCCGCCCACGGTGACGAGCCCCAGCGCGACCGTCCAGAGCACGCCGATCACGGCCACCGCCCACACGGTGGCCATTCCGGCCTCCCGTGTCCGCCTCCTCTCCGCGCCCCGGCCGCCAGGCCTCTCCTCGGCAGCCGGGTCACGGCATCTCCGGTTGAGCGTGAAGCACTCCCCCAAGACCCGGCAGCGGCGCCCTGGCGACGGACCGCGGGTGCTCGTCCCGACATTGCCGTCCGGACGTGGCCGTTGCAGGCGCAGGATCGGTCGCGACGGCACTCGCCGATTCCTCGTCGGCGATCTCGCCAGGACCACCGCCGGCAGCGGATTCGCCGGCAGAGAACGCGGTTGCGAACTCCGTGACAGGCAAGGTCGCTGCCTTCGGTCCGGCGGGATAACCGCAGAATCCACACGTTCGATCACGTCACTCTCCCTTGTCTGACCGCCCCAACGCCGTGGCGGGTGGGTGCGGGTGATGGAGTCGAGGCATCGGGTGATCAGGCGGCCGTATCGGGGGACGTCGGCACTCGCGATCACTCTCGATCAGGCGCCTGCCGCCGGGGGCCAGTACGCCGGGTATCGGACGTTGTGGAGCCCGGTGGCCCGTTGACCATGCCTCCCTGGCGGCAAGGCAGGCGGGGGCGGGATCCCGGTGATCGACGCGTCCGAGCGCGCTGGTCGCCGCGGAGAGGTCGAGAGTGGCGGTGGCACACCGTCCACGCACCGGCCAGGCCGGTCCCCGGGCCGCATCAGGGCGGGAGTCTGTCGCCGGAGCCGCCTACGAGGCGGTATCACCTGGTCCGTCACCTCCCTGGGGTCCTTGAGGTTCCACCGTGGCCTCGGATGCGGGGCCGGTGTTCGCCGCGTCGGCTGCTCGCCCCTCGCCCACCGGAGTCACCGGTGGGCCGTCGAGAGCGCCGGCGAGGGTGGATTCGCCAGGAGAGAACGCGGTTGCGGAGACTGTGATGGGCGGCAATACCCGCGCCCAGTTCGGGCGAACGACAGCCGACACCTCGACCTTGAAGAGGCCGCTCTCTTGCTCGACGGACGCGTTCGCCGCAGGAGGTGCCACCTTGGTCGCCGCCGCCCGGACGGCTTCGAGGGGTTCGCCGCGGGCTGCGGCCCGGGCACCGGCGCGGGCGGCGTCCACGCACGCGAGCTGGGCGGCGACGACGGTGATCGCCCACAGTCCTGCCGCAAGGACGAGGACGAGCGCGGGCAGTGCCATCGCGGCCTCTGCCGTGACGGCACCGCGGTCACCCGGTCCCGGTCTCATCCGGCGAGCTTGAGCGCGCGGTCGATGAGCCCCGTGATCATCTCCTGCACCCCGGGACTCGTCACGATCTTGTAGAGAAGGGCGGCGAAGGCGCAGGCGGCGATCGTGCCGACCGCGTACTCCGCGGTGGACATGCCCGCATCGCCGCGCGTCCGGATCCCGCGGAACGCGTCCCGTGCGCGCCGGATCGCCCACTGAACAGCCGACATGACAGTCCTCCGTTTCCGAGCCCGCGCCCTGCGGGCTCTCCACGGGACAGGGTCGCGTTCCGGCGCCGCCCTTGAGGCGCTCGAATCCGGTTCTGTGGATAACTCGGCTGGTCATGGCACGAGCACCTGGGAGGCGAGGCCGACGACGACAGGGACGATGCCGAGGCAGACGAACGCCGGCAGGAAACACAGGCCCAGCGGCGCTACGGCAAGGACCCCGACCTTCCGGGCGGCCGCGGCGGACAACGCTCGCGCCTCCTGGCGGGCGTCGGCGGACAGCCGGGTGAGGACGTCGGCGACCGGCGCACCGCTGAGCGCGGCACGGGTCATGGCACGGGCGAGCGGGGCGAGCGCGGGCTCGGCCGCCGCCACCGCCCATGCCTCCTCGGGGTCGGCGCCGAGCATGAGCCTACGCCCCACCGCCGCCAGGTTCTCCCCGAGCGGGCCGCCCATCGCCTCGGCTACGGCCTCGACGGCAGCCCGTGTCGGTTGACCGGCGCGCAGGCAGGCCGCCAGCATCTCCGCTGCGAAGGGGAGATCGGCGATCAGGCGCTCGCGTCTTCGACGCGTTTCGACGGGCTCGCGCCGACGTGCGAGCACCACGACGGCCGCGGCGACCGCCGCACCGGCCACGAGGCCGAGTACGCCGCCGATGCCGACGGCGCCGGCGACCCCGCAAGCGGCCGCCTGCACCCAGATACGCGCACCCCGCCCTTGCGGTCGGCCTCCGTCCGCTTGGTCCGTCCGCTCGCCCGGCGTGTCTGCCCGTGCTTCGGCGCGGAGTCTCAGGAGCCGGTCACGGGCAAGGTTCGGGGATGGCCAGACCAGCACCGCGGCCGCGATCAGGATTACGGCGAGTACTCCAGCGATGGTGCCCTCCCTTCTCCTGCTCCTCCTGGTCGTTCGTCTCGCTTCGCAGGAATGCGCCTGAACGCGGTGTCCGATCGGCGCGCGGCGAGCATCCGCCTCCCCGGACCGTCGGGCTGCGTCCCAGGCATCGGCACAGAGCCACAGCGGACCCCGGCCCTGTGTTGTGTGCCGATACGGCCAGATCTGCGCGACGCGCTATCCGCAAGGACAAAACCTCTGCAGCGCGGCACGCCCTAGGCCGGAACTCGGTCAGATCGAGGCGGTTCGTTCCGCCGCGGCCACCATGCGGCGGATCCACACGACGCCCGCCACGTCGAGGGCCGCTCCCGCCAGGAGACACGCGAAGCCGGCAGGGCCGCCGAAGAGGAATCCGAGGGGATCCATGCCGAGGCCGACGGCCATGAGGATGCCGAGCGCGGGAAGACCGGCGAGGAGCCGGACGGTGGCGCGCGGTCCGGCGAGCTGGGCGGCGAGGTCTCGGCGGTGGGACTCGGACTCGCGCAGTGAGGTGATCACACCCCCGACGAGCTCGGCCAGGCTCCCGCCGACCGTGGTGCTCACCCGCCAGCAGGCGGCGAGCCGTCGCAGGCCCTCGGCACCGGGCCTCCTGGCCGCCTCGGCGAGGGCCGCGGGGACGTCGCCGCCGTCCCGGGCGGCGGCTGCGACCGGGCGGAGAACCGCCGGATCGGGCGGCTCGACGGCGGTCACGGCGCGGCAGAGGGCATCCTCGGCGGACCGCCCTGCCGTGAGTTCGGCCATGAGCGCCTGGCACAGCTCGACGCAGGCCTTGCGCCACGCGTCCGCCTCCTTTCCGGCCCGCCCGGGCCATGCAAGACGCCGCAGCCGGACCGTCGCCCCGGCCGACCAGGCGCGCCAGACCGGCGTGGTCGGAGGAGAGGTCAGCTCCCGTAACCGCACCCGCACCGGCGATGGGCCGCAGGCCACCCACGCCGCGAGCCCGGCCGCCACGGTGGCCACAAGATCCATCACCGCCCGATGCCTCCCCACGCTGCGCGAGACCCGCTGATCAAGCGAACCCGGCCCATCGCGGTGAGGCGCACGCCCTTCGGCTCGCCTGTCTGGGGCGGTCCGATGCGACCGACGCTGAGAGCGGCGGCAGGGCGGCCGCACCGGCCGGTGGTGGTACGGGGTCGGCGCGGCACGGCCGACCCCCTCGGTACCTGCCATGCCCTCATCGCCCACGGCCTCCAGGCGGGCCGGATGGTGCTTCGAACAGCCTGCCGATCGCGGGCAGGCGGGTCGCCAGGGCGGGGAAGGCGGGGCCTGGTACGGGTGGACCCGATGGAGGGAAGGTCAGGGCGGGGGTGGCCTCGACGAGGCCGTCGGGGCGGCGGCACAGCAGGCAGATCTCCGAGAGTCGTCTGCGGCCGCCGCGGGGGTCGCGGACGAGATGGATGACGACGTCGAGGGCGGCGGCGATCTGGCTGTGCACCGCCTCGCGGGACAGGCCTGCGGCGCAGGCGAGTGCCTCCAGCCGGGCGGGCACGTCGGCCGCGGTGTTCGCATGGAGGGTGCCGCAGCCGCCCTCGTGACCCGTGTTGAGGGCACCCAGCAAGGTCACCACCTCGCTTCCGCGCACCTCGCCGACCACGAGGCGGTCCGGGCGCATGCGCAGGGCCTGGCGGACCAGGTCGTGCAGTTCGACACCGCCCTTGCCCTCCAGGTTGGGCGGGCGGCATTCTAGGCGCACCACGTGGGGGTGGACGGGGCGCAGCTCCGCCGAGTCCTCCACAATGACGAGACGCTCCGCCGGGTGGACGAGGGAGAGCATGCTCGACAGGAGCGTGGTCTTGCCGGTGCCGGTTCCGCCGGTGACGAGGAAGGCCAGCCGGGCCGCGAGGATCTCCGCGAGCACGCGTGCGCCCGGGCCGGGGACGAGCTCGTCCAAGGTGAAGACGCGGCGCGACGGCAGGCGCAGGGAGATGCAGGTGCCGTCGACCGCGATCGGCCGCAGCACCGCGTGCAGCCGGATGCCGCCGGGCAGCCGGGCGTCCACGTACGGGCTGGCGTCGTCGAGACGGCGGCCGGCGGTCGCGGCGAGCCGCTGGGCCAGTCGCCTCACGTCGTCGTCGCCGGGGAAGGTGATGGAGGTGCGGCGCAGGCCGCATCCATCGTCGGCCCACACCTCGCGTGGGCCGTTCACCAGGATGTCGGTGACGCCGGGCTCGGCGATCAGCGGCTCGAGCGGCCCGGCGCCGATCAGGTCGGCGTGCAGCGCCCGGGTCACGGCGAGCACCTCGGCGTCGCCGATCACCGCCCGTTCGGCCCGCAGGGCGGCGGCCACCTGGGCGGCCGTCGGCTCGGCTCCGGCACGCGCCAGCCGTACCCGGACCGCCTCGGCGAGTTCGGCGGGGATCAAGGGCGGCCGGTCGGCCCGCCGGTCGCGCTGTCCGGCCTCAGGATCGGTCATCACGGTCATACGGCGGCCTCCTCTCGGCGGAGCGTGTCGAGGAAGGCGGCGCAGAAGCCGCCGAGGGGCGTGCGCGGGGAGAGGGGCGGGGCGTCGCCGCGGTCGAGGGCGGCGGTGAGGCCGCGTTGGTCGGGTACGCGGCCCGCGCACGGTAGGTCGAGGCAGGAGGCGGCGACGTCGGGATCGAGCGGGCGGCCGCGCAGCACCGCCCGGATGTCGTGGGTGTGGCGGCGCAGCACGAGCAGGAGCTGGCCGGAGGCGAGGACGCCGCGCAAATCGGCGGGGACGACGAGCAGGGTGGTGCGGGCGCGGGCGAGCGCCTCGGCACCGCCGGGATCGATGTGGCGCGGAAGGTCGACCACGACCAGGTCGCAGCCGCGTCGCGCCGCGTCGAGCACGGTGCGCATCGCCTCCGCCGGGATGGGCGCCGGCTCGCCGCGGTGCCAGGACAGCACGGTCAGCGGCCCCAGGCTGGGCAGGGCCCTGCGGAGGGCGGCGAAGCTCACCCGTCCCTCCCGGCCGACCACGTCGGGCCACCGTGCTCCCTCCGCCCGCTCCTGGCCGAGCAGCACGTCGATGCCGCCGCCGAGCGGGTCGGCGTCGACGAGCAGGGTGCGCGCTCCGGCCCGGGACGCGCACAGCGCGAGAGAGGCGGCGAGCACGCTCGCGCCGGCGCCGCCGCGGCCGCCCACCACGCAGACGATCCGTCCGTTCCGCGCGGCGGGCTCGGCCGCCTCGGCGAACGCGTCCACCAGGTGCCGTTCGGCGGCGGGCAGCTCGAGCACCCCTTGGGCGCCGACCGCGACGCATCGTCGCCAGACGTCCGGGTTCTCCGGTTCGCGCGTCACCAGCAGCACGTTCGATCGCCGTGGCGGCCCGAGCGCGGCCACCGCGTCGGCGAGGTCGGCGCCGACCACCACGAGGGGCGCGGGCATCCAGTACGGCCGGGCGCGGGCGGCGGCGTGCGCGACGTCGAGTTCCACTCCGGCGGCCGCCGCGATCCGGAGAAGGTCGTCGAGCAGCTCCTGATCGTCGGTGATGACGAGGGGACGGTTCATCGGTGCCTCCCGGTGCGTGGGAGGTCCACCATCCGTCACCGCGGAAACGGCCGGAGTTCCCGAACCGGATTCTGTGGATAGTGCTTTACCTGTGGAAAAAGGGGCGACCCCCGCCGGGGGGGAGAGCGGGGGTCGCCGAACGGTCCGGCTCCGGGGGGGTAGAGCCGGTCCCGTTGTTAGAAGAAAGCTTTCAACACCTCACCACTACATGGCAAGACGCCTGCAAAGTCGTCGAGGCACAACCAAGGAACGCCATGACGCAACTTGTATGCTGCCCGATCCCCGGACGTTTCGTCGAGCGGCGTGCCGTATTTTCACCGCCTTTCCGTCTCCGGCGGCCCGGCCGACGGTAAAGGTCTTGCTCCAGGGGGTTCCCAAGGACCACGGGCCGACGTAGAAAGGTGGTACGGACAGAGCGTCCGGGTACGGCTACCGGGTACCCACGCGCGACCAGCCGCGGGAGGCGCGTCGAGCAGGGCTTGTCCCACTCAGACGGATTGAGGTGCACGCTTGGTAGCCCGGCCAGACGTACCGGCGACGGCGTCCCGCGCCAGGGACGCCGTTCGCCATGCCGACGCGCGCCCCATTGCACGGGCTTACCTCTCCCCCGTTCCACCGGTATATCGAAACGCCGTATCGGGGACCGCGTGGCCCTCTTCCCGCTCCCGGGCACACCGAGCCGGTCGGAACGCCAGGCCCCGGAGACCGCTGCATGAGCCGGCGACGGCAGCGTCGACGGCCGCGGTCCGGGCACCGCGCGACCGCGCGTGCCGGGGCACGGACCTGCCGGTTCGCTCACGACTCACTCCCTGACCTGCACGGACGGCTCGGTGGACACCGCATCGGGCGCGGACTCCGGGCGAGACGTGGGCCCGCACCGTTGATCATGACGGAAGGCGGCGGTCACCACCAACCGGGATGTCCACTATATGAGCACCAATCATCTTTGTCGCGTCAAGTGGCAAAACCCGGGAAGTCGCACCGTTCGGATTCACCGGCCGTGGTGGTTTCTCCCCCGGCCGGCCGTACCGCGACGCCCCGTACGGCCGGGATCCCGATCTCCAGGGAGCGGTAACGGTGCACGAATTCCGCGCCGTACGGTTAACCGAACTGAACCGGTGCAGCGACGTACGTGTTCCGCTTTCCGGCACCGCCCGTGATCGGTTCGCGTTCCGGCAGGAAGGGCCGGGAACAGGCGGGCGAAAGCGCCGCGCCGCCGTTACCCGGCAACCGTTCCGTCAGCGTGACATGGCCTCGCAGACGGCCGTCGCCTCACGTGCCCCGAGAACCACGGCCGAGGCGCAATGTTGTATCCAGGACGCCACGCCTTCCGGCGTTCCCGAGAGATAACCGCGAAGGTTTCGCGCGTACGCGTCGCCGAGTTCCACGTGCCCGACCTCCACCGCCACCAGCGACTTGGGGTCCAGCCCGAACTCGGTGTAGGTGAGCCGCTCCGCCGCCCGGGCCACCACCCCGTCCGCCACGCCGAACGGCCGCAGCACGACCAGCTCGGCGTGCACGATCGCGCCCAGCACGAGCGCGGGCGCGTCGTCGGCCTCGGTCACCAGCCGCGCCAGCGCGTCGACGCGCGCCGCCGCCGCCTCGGCGGAGGGCGCGGGGCCGAGCCCCAGGGGATCCGCGCCGGTGGGCCCCTGGCGGGGACGGCCCAGCTCCGGCTCGTCCGCGATCCCCACCGCGGCCACGGTGTGCAGCCGGGCCAGCACCTGCCGGGGAGCGGACCGCCAGGTCCTGCCGAGCCGCGCCGCCTCGGCCAGCGCGCGCAGCGCCCCCTGGGTCACCGGGTCCGTCGCCTCGCCGCGCCGTACCGACTCCAGCGGGTTGTCCACACCCTCCAGGGCGGCCGACGCCCGGGCGCCGCGCAGCACGGACTCGGCCGAGACCTCCGGGCTGCGCCGCCGCAGGGCGCGGTGCCGGTAGAGCCGGTCGACCGCCTCCCGGGCCTCGCGCACCGCCTCCGGCACCCCGGGCAGCGCGGCGACCGCCGCCAGCGGCCCACGTCCGTTCCCGCCACCCGTCCTCGATCGCCCGTTCGTCCCATCGCTCAGCACGGTCATCGACCCTACAGGTGCCGCTCACCGACCGGTTCATACCGTTGACCGAGGAGTGATGCTTGGTTCTTCCGTCCCTCTTCCATTTGTCATGGGATAGCGGGTATGACACTCGAACCGCTTCCGTTACGCCCTGCGGTCGCCTCGTACCGGCCGCCGGGCGCGGAGGCGGCCCTTGTCCGCCGCAGTGGGTAGCTGCTGGAGTGGGAGCCCCACCCACACCGCATACACGAGGCATGTAAGGAGTACGTCGTGGCCCCGGACACCCCTGGTCGCCAGACCCAAGAGACACTCTCCAACCTGCTGCAGGAGACTCGTCGATTCGACCCACCGGCCGACCTCGCGGCCCAGGCGAACGTCAAGGCCGACGCGTACGAGGAGGCGGCGGCCGACCGGCTGAAGTTCTGGGAGCAGGCGGCCGAGCGTCTGGACTGGGCGGAGCGCTGGCACACGGTGCTCGAGTGGAACCCGCCGTTCGCCAAGTGGTTCCTCGGCGGCAAGCTCAACGTTGCCTACAACTGCGTCGACCGCCACGTCGAGGCGGGCAAGGGCGACAAGGTCGCCTACTACTGGGAGGGCGAGCCGGAGGGCCACAGCCGGGTCATCACCTACGCCGACCTGCAGCGTGAGGTGAACAAGACGGCGAACGCCCTGCTGGAGCTCGGCGTCCGCAAGGGCGACCGTGTCGCGATCTACCTGCCGATGATCCCCGAGCTGCCGATCTCGATGCTCGCCTGCGCGCGGATCGGCGCGATCCACTCGGTGGTCTTCGGCGGCTTCTCGGCGGCCGCGCTCGAGGGGCGTATCAAGGACGCGGACGCCAAGATCGTCATCACCGCCGACGGCGGGTTCCGGCGCGGCAAGCCGAACGCGCTCAAGCCGACCGTGGACGAGGCCCTCGCCAACTGCCCCGGCGTCGAGCGTGTGGTGGTCGTCAAGCGCACCGGCGAGGACGTGCCCTTCGGCGAGAAGGACATCTGGTGGCACGACCTGGTGGACCGCCAGAGCGACAAGCACGAGGCCGAGCCGCACGACGCCGAGGACCCGCTGTACATCCTCTACACCAGCGGTACCACGGGTAAGCCGAAGGGCATCCTGCACACCACCGGCGGTTACCTCACCCAGGTCGCCTGGACCCACTGGGCCGTGTTCGACCTCAAGCCGGAGACCGACATCTACTGGTGCACGGCCGACATCGGCTGGGTGACCGGGCACTCCTACATCGTGTACGGCCCGCTCGCCAACGGCGCGACGAGCGTGATCTACGAGGGCACGCCGGACACGCCGCACCGTGGCCGCTTCTGGGAGATCGTCCAGAAGTACAAGGTCACCATCTGCTACACCGCGCCCACCGCGATCCGTACCTTCATGAAGTGGGGCGACGACATCCCCGCCAAGTTCGACATGTCGAGCCTGCGGGTGCTCGGCTCGGTGGGCGAGCCGATCAACCCCGAGGCGTACGTGTGGTACCGCGAGCACATCGGCGGCAACCGCTGCCCGGTGGTCGACACCTGGTGGCAGACCGAGACCGGCGCCATCATGATCACCCCGCTGCCGGGTGTGACCTCGGCGAAGCCGGGCGCGGCGATGCGGCCGCTGCCGGGCATCGTCGCCGACGTGGTCGACGACACCGGCGCCAGCGTGCCGAACGGCGGCGGCGGCTTCCTGGTGATCAAGGAGCCGTGGCCGTCGATGCTGCGCACGATCTGGGGCGACGACCAGCGGTACATCGACACCTACTGGTCGCGCTTCCCGGGCATGTACTTCCCCGGCGACGGCGCCAAGAAGGACGAGGACGGCGACCTGTGGCTGCTCGGCCGCGTGGACGACGTCATGCTCGTCTCCGGCCACAACATCTCCACCACCGAGGTCGAGTCGGCCCTGGTGTCCCACCCGAAGGTCGCCGAGGCGGCGGTCGTGGGCGCCAGCGACCCGGTGACCGGGCAGGGCATCGTGGCCTTCGTCATCCTGCGCGGCGACGCGGGCGAGGGCCCCGAGCTCGCCAAGGAGCTGCGTGACCACGTCGCGAAGACCCTCGGCCCGATCGCGAAGCCGCGGCAGATCCTGGTCGTGCCCGAGCTGCCGAAGACCCGTTCCGGCAAGATCATGCGGCGGCTGCTTCGGGACGTGGCCGAGAACCGCTCGCTCGGTGACGTCACCACGCTCACCGACAGCAGCGTGATGGATCTGATCAAGCAGAAGCTGCCCACCGCCAAGAGCGAGGACTGAGCAGCCTGATCCATAGCGGACGCCCGGGCCACCGAGAACCCTCGGGAGAGGCCCGGGCGTTCGTCTGTCCACAGGCCGGGCGGTTGTCCACAGATCGAAACGACCGGGTCGCGTCATCCCAGGGGAAGGGGTAGGTGTTAGGGCAGCCTGCCGCGGAAGCCACCGTTTTGCGCGCGTGCGCGTGACGGTCGTGACGCAGGATGATGTCCGAGGCAGCTTGTCGATAGGAGTCGGATATGGCCACACCGCCCTCCCAGCAGGAGGAGTCGCTCGGCACCCTCGTCGCCCAGGCGACCGAGCAGATTTCGGCGCTGGTGCGCTCCGAGATCGAGCTGGCGAAGGCCGAGCTGAAGTTCGACGCCAAGCGGGTCGGCACCGCGGCGGGCCTGTTCGGCGCTGCCGCGTTCATGGCCCACCTGTGCCTGATCCTCGCCTCGTTCGCCATCGCGTACGCGCTGGTGGCGCTCGGCGTCTGGCAGTGGGCGGCGTTCGCGCTGGTGACCCTCCTCTATCTGCTCGTGGCCGGGGTGCTCGTCCTCATCGGTGTGCGACGGCTCAAGGGCCTGACCGGCATGCGGCGCACCACCCGCACCCTGAAGAGCCTGCGGGGAGGGGGCGACGCCGTGGCGGTGACCTCGGGCACCGAGGAGCAGGTGAAGCCGTGATCGCGTCGGCTGCGGCATCGCCGGACGAGTCCGAGATCCAGTTCGACGGGCCGTGGACCCACCGCGCCGTGCACGCGAGCGGCACGCGCTTCCACGTGGCCGAGGCGGGCGACGGGCCGCTGGTGCTGCTGCTGCACGGCTTCCCGCAGTTCTGGTGGGCCTGGCGGCACCAGATCACCGCGCTCGCCGAGGCCGGCTACCGCGCCGTCGCCGTCGACCTGCGGGGGTACGGCGCGAGCGACAAGCCGCCGCGCGGGTACGACCTGCCCACCCTCGCCGCGGACGCGGCCGGGTTGGTCCGGGCGCTGGGCGAGACGCACGCGACGGTCGTCGGGCACGACTGGGGCGGGCTGCTCGCCTGGACGATGGCCGCGCGCTACCCCAAGGTGGTGCGCCGCCTGGTCGCGGTGTCGGCGCCGCATCCGCTGCGGCTGCGCGCGTCGCTGTTCACCGACCGCGGGCAGGGCCGGGCGCTGCGCCACGCGCTGATGTTCCAGCTTCCGTTCCTGCCCGAGCGCAGGCTCACCCGAGGGCTTGTCGAACAGCTGCTGCGCCAGTGGTCGGGGCCGGACTGGCCGGAGCCGGACGTCGCCGCGCGCTACGCCAAGGCGTTCCGCATCCCGCACGTCGCGCACTCGGCGCTCGAGTACTACCGCTGGTTCGGCCGCTCCCAGCTTCGGCCGGACGGCCGGAGCTACGCCCGCAAGATGCGCAGGCAGATCGAGGTGCCCACGTTGCAGCTGCACGGCGCGCTCGACACCTGCATCCTGCCGCGCACCGCGCAGGGCTCGGGCCGGTACGTCGCCGCCCCCTACCGCTGGCGGCTGCTGGAGGGGGTCGGCCACTACCCGCACGAGGAGCGCCCCGAGCGGTTCACCACCGAGCTGCTCGGCTGGCTCGCCGATCCGGAGCCGGAACGCTGACCGGCGACAGGTCCGGAACCGTGGCCCGGGCGGTGTGCGCTGCGGCGGGCCGTGGCTGACGCCGCTGGGCGTGTCGGCGCACCCGTCGGCCACGCGTCCGCCGCCCGACGCTGAGGAGGTTGTTTGGCGCCGGGTGCAAGGGCGTACGGCTGCGCGGGACGGGAACGGCCCGGCGAGGGTCGTGGCGGCACAGCACGGCGGCACCAAGGGTCGGCGCGAAGGCCGTCGCTCGATGGCGTGGCCGCGGGGACGGCCGGAGCCGGGGCGCAGGCCAGCGATCGTGATCGGCACCTGGGCGATGATGGCGAGGCTCAGGGGTCGCCGGGGAATGGCCCGAGGGCATGACCGCCGGCAGGGACGAGAGTCCGGCGGGGAACGGCGATGGACAGAGAATCAGGGGCGGACGTGGACAGGAACGCAGATCGGGAGGTCGCCGGGGAGACCGGCCGGACCACGCGCACGGACGCCTCTGGCGGCGGAACTCATCACGGCTCCGGTGACGGGAGCGTCGACCGGCCCAGCGGCGGCACGCATGGGAACCTGGGCGAGGACACCGCCGACTCCGGTGGCGACGTCACGGGCCGCGGCGGCGGGGGCCCGGCGAGCGGCACCGGCAAGGGCCGTGGCGGGCGGGTCGGGAGGGACCGGGACGAGACCGGGCGACCGCGGAACGCGCGCCCTCGGGACGCCTTCGGGCGCCCGCTGCCGCATGGCGCGAAGGGGATCGAGCGGGTGCCCGACGACTACGCTCCGAGCGCCGAGGAGGCCGTCACGGCCGCGATCGGTCATCTCGACGAGGGGCATCCCTTCCTCGCCCACGAGGTGTTCGAGTCGCGCTGGAAGTGCGGGCCCGCCGAGGAACGCGAGCTGTGGCAGGGCCTGGCCCAGATCTGCGTCGGCCTGACCCATCTCCAGCGCGGCAACGCGACCGGGGCCGCCGCCCTGCTCACCCGCGGGGCGGACCGGGTGGCCGCGTACGGATCGCGGGAGCCGTACGGGATGGATCTGGCCGAGACCGTCGCCGTCGCTCGCACGCTCGCAGGCTCGGCCACCACCGCGACGGACGCCATCGCCGCGATACGCCGCGCCCTCCGCCCGGCTACGGCAGAGCGTTGACGGTACGCCGTCGCGCCATGGCCCCGCCGTCCGACCGGGGGAACCGCTGCAGCAGGCGAGGAACCCAGGCCGCGATGCCGACACGCATCACGTCCCTGCCTCGGGCAGTGGGGTAAGCCACCGGCCGGCCAATGCGCGCGTGGCTCAGTCGCACTCCTGGGTGTCGACCCTCCGCACCGCGGTACGGCCGGCCTCGGCGTCGGGGGCGACCTCCTTGGCCGTCAGCGCGTAGCCGGTGTCCTCCCGGTCGGTGGCGGCGGCGAAGATCACGCCGTAGACCTCGCCGGTGGGGGTGAGCAGCGGGCCGCCGGAGTTGCCGGGCTGGACGACTCCGCGGATCGCGTACACCTCGCGCTCCACCTCGCGCCGGTGGTAGATGTCGGGCGCGGTGGCCGTCTGCCGCACCCGGATGCGGGCGGGACGGGCGGTGAAGCCCTTGTCCTTGGGGAAGCCGGCGATGATGGCGTCGTCCCTCGACTTGGCGGTGAAGTCGAACTTGAGGATCGGGGCCTGCAACGTCGGCACGTACAGCACGGCGACGTCGCGTGCGGGGTTGAAGAGCACCACCCGGGCGTTGTGCCGCCGGCCGGTGTGGTCGATGACCCGCAGCTCCTCCTTGACGCCCGCGACCACGTGGGCGTTGGTCATGACCCGCTGGTCGGCGTAGACGAATCCGGTGCCCTCGATGCGCTTGCGGCAGGCCGGGGCGTTGCCCTGGACCTTGACGATGGCGCGGCGGGCCCGGACCAGCTGCGCCCCCTTGAGCACGCTCCGGTCCGGCGGCGGCACCTCCACGAACCGGCCCCCGCCGATGTCGCTGAACACCTGCGGGAACTCGGAGGTGTTGACGAAGTCGCGGAAGGCGCCCTGCCAGTTCTTGGCGGCGCTCGGCATCATCTGGTCGACCGTCCGCAGCACGAGCGAGCCGTGGATCTGCTGGACGATCGGCTTGAACGGCGCGCTCACCAGCAGCGTGCCGATGAGCCAGGCGATGACCAGGACGGACAGCGCGCTGGCGAGCGTGCCGCCCAGCGAGTCGACGATGCGGGCGGGTTCCCAGGTGACGTGGCTGCGGACGATCGCGCCGAGCGTGGACGAGGCGAACTGTCCGATCGTCGCGGACAGGAACACCACCACGATGGCGAGCAGGGCCTGCTCGGTGGGGCCGTCCACGATCGCGTGGGCGATCGGCGGGGCGATGAACACGCCGAGGACGGCACCGCCGACGAAGCCGAGGAAGCTGAAGGCCCCGATGATGAAGCCCTGGCGATATCCGGATATGGCAAAGGCGATCACCAAGCCGATGAGGATCAGGTCGAGGAGATCACCTTGCACGGTTACCACGGTAGCCAGCCGGACCACGCCTCGCGCGCCTGTTATGGAACCTGAGAGCATCTCAGGATCGCTCCGGCGGCCGCCGATGTGCCGACGACGACCGCCGTGCGGCATTTGTCCCCCACCGCCCGGCCCTCACCCGCCGCATCCGGCAGGCGGCCCCCACGATCGATGGGACGTCGGCCGGGCTGCGGCCCGCGCCTGACAAGCGGAGCGGCCTCAGGCGGCGTCCGAAGGCCGGTGCCGGGCGACGGCTCCCCGGCCACGCTCGGCCGCCGGGACGTACCTCGCGCAATGGTCAGCGTGTGGCGAGGTCGAAGGCGTCGGGCGGGAGGTCCTCGACTCGCGAGCGGTCCCAGGGGCGCTCGAAGCCGGCCGCGGCGAGCACGCCGCTCAGCAGGCGGCCGGTGAAACCCCAGACGAGCAGCCCGCGGACCCGGAAGGCGGGGCCGATGTAGCCGCTGGGACTGCGCAGGCGCAGCCGGTTGCGCGGGTCGACCAGCTCGGCGATGGGCACGCGTTCCACGGCGTCGACCTCGTCCGGGGCGGCCGGGTGCACCGCGCAGGGCGTGTGCCACCAGCCCAGCACCGGGGTGACCCGGTTGGCGCTGCGCGCGACGTAGACCTCGGGCATGGTGCCCACGACGGTGACGCCCGAGGGATCGAGGCCGGTCTCCTCCTGGGCCTCGCGCAGGGCCGCGGCGACCGGGCCGTCGTCCTCGGGATCGACGCCGCCGCCGGGGAACGCCGGCTGGCCGGCGTGCACGCGCCCGCGGGCGCTGCGCTGGATGAGCAGCACGTCGGTCCCCTGCGGCCCCTCCCCGAACAACAGCAGCACCGCGGCCGGACGCCCGCCCGTGGCCGGGGGCCGCAGCTCGGCGGGCACCGGGAAGTTCGCGGCCCGCGCGGCGAGCTCCCGCAGCCAGTACGGCACGCCGCCGGGGCCGCCCGGCGCGGCGTCGGGCGGGACCGCACCGCCGGGAGCGGGAGCCGGGACCGCCGCGCCGTACGGCACGGCCGCGCCCGCCCCGGGGGCGCCGGGGCACGAGGCGCCCGGCCCGACCCGCGGGTGCCGGGGGCACCGGCCGGGCGCCGGGATCGAGGCGTTCACGTCGGTCATGAGAACGGTCCGCTCCTCACCAGCTTGGCCGCCTGGGCGGGGTCGGTGGGGCCGGTGCCGAACGAGGGGCAGAGCGCGGCGAGGGGGCAGACGCCGCACGCGGGCCGGATCGCGTGGCAGATGCGGCGGCCGTGCCAGATCACGCGGTGGGAGAAGATCGTCCACTCCTTCTTGGGGATGAGCTCGCCCACCTCCCGCTCGATCTTCACCGGGTCGGTCTGCCTGGTCCAGCCGAAGCGGGTGGTGAGCCGCTTGAAGTGGGTGTCCACGGTGAGGCCGGGGATGCCGAAGGCGTTCCCCAGCACGACGTTCGCGGTCTTGCGGCCGACCCCCGGCAGGGTGACCAGGTCCTCCATGCGCCGCGGTACCTCGCCGCCGAACCGCTCGCAGAGCGCCTGGCCCATGCCGATGAGGTTGTTCGCCTTCGCCCGGTAGAACCCGGTGGAGCGGATGATCTCCTCAAGCTCGGCGCGGTCGGCGCTCGCGTAGTCTTCGGCGCTCCGGTACTTCGCGAAGAGCACGGGGGTCACCATATTTACCCTTTTGTCCGTGCATTGCGCCGATAGGATCGTTGCTACCAGCAGTTCCAGTGGTGACCCGAAATCCAGCTCACAGTGGGCGTCCGGATAGGTTTCCGCAAGTATGCGGTTCATCCGGCGTGCGCGTCTGACCAGAGCAGGCCGGGACTCTCCGGCCGTAGGGGCGTTGCGGGGCACCCAGTTAGCCTACGCGGACCGGGGACGGACTGACCGCCGGTGGGGTGCGTCACAATTACTGATGACGTCCGGCCGCTCCCGGATCCGCGTGCGCGATCATACGCGAGGAGGCATCTGTGTCTGAGGATGTGCTGAGCAAGGCTCCGCTGTTCGCCGCGCTCGACCGGGAGAGCGCCGCCGCCCTGAGGACGAGCGTCACCGAGGTCCGCCTGGCCAAGGGGCAGACGCTGTTCAGCGAGAACGACGCCGGCGACCGGCTCTACGTGGTCCTCGAAGGCAAGATCAAGCTCTCCCGCACGGCCGCGGACGGCCGGGAGAACCTGCTGAGCGTCCTGGGCCCCGGGGAGATGTTCGGCGAGCTGTCCCTTTTCGATCCCCGCCCCCGTACGGCGAGCGCGATCGCCCTCACCGAGGCCCGCCTCGCCGGGCTCGGCCACGACGACCTCCGTCCCTGGCTGACCGGCCGGCCCGAGGTCGCGCTGCACCTGCTGCGCGCGCTCGCGCAGCGGCTTCGCCGTACCAACGACGTCATCGCCGACCTGGTCTTCACCGACGTGCCCGGCCGGGTGGCCAAGCAGCTCCTCGACCTCGCCGAGCGGTTCGGCCAGAAGACCGAGGAGGGGGTGCGCGTCCACCACGACCTCACTCAGGAGGAGCTCGCCCAGCTCGTCGGCGCGTCCCGGGAGACCGTGAACAAGGCCCTCGCCGACTTCGCCCAGCGCGGCTGGCTGCGCATCGAGGCGAAGGCGGTGCTCATCCTCGACAAGGAGCGGCTGCAGCACCGCTCCCGCTAGCCGGCGGCGCCGACCCCGCCGCGGCACCGCCATCGGGGCCCGACGCCGCACGCCGTACCGCGGGCCGCACGCCCGCGCCGACGGGACGCTCACACCCCGTCGAGGTAGTCGAGCTGCGCCCGCACCGACTGCTCCGCCGCGGGCCACAGGGACGGATCCACCTCGGCGTAGACGATCTCCACGATCTCCCGAGGCGTCCGGGCTCCCTGCTCCCGCGCCCGCCGGATCTGGTCGAGGCGCTCGCGCCGGTGCGCGATGTAGGCGTCGAGCACCCCCACCGGGTCGTCGAGCACCGGACCATGGCCGGGCAGCAGCGCCTTGGCCTCCACCGACTCCACCATCGCCCGCAGCCGGTCGAGCGAGCGCAGGTAGTCGGCGAGGTTACCGTCGGCCGCGATCACCGTGGTGCCCCGGCCGAGCACCGTGTCGCCGGTGAACACGGCGCGGTCCTCCGGCAGGTGGAAGCAGAGCGAGTCGAACGAGTGCCCGGGCGTGCCCGTGACGCGCAGCTCCAGGTCGCCCACCGGTATGACGTCGCCGTCGGCGAGGCCCTCCGAGCCGAGCCGGTGGCGAGGGTCGAGGGCGCGTACCGGAGCGCCGGTGAGCTCCGCGAACCGGGCTGCGCCGCCGCTGTGGTCGCGGTGCCCGTGGGTGAGCAGGATCGCCTCCACCCGCCGCCCCGCGAGCCGGTCGAGCACCCGCCGCAGGTGGCCCTCGTCGTCCTCCGGGCCGGGGTCGATGACGACCGCGCGGTCGCCGTCCGGGCGGCCGACGATCCAGGTGTTCGTGCCGTCGAGCGTCATCGGGGAGGGGTTGGGCGCCAGTACGGCCTCCGCGTTGGGGGTGCCGGCGCCGTCCGGCCCCGACGCCGGGATGCGCAGGCCGCTCACGCCCGCCCCTCCCGCACGCCGTCACCGGCCGGCTCGGGGATGAGCAGCCGGAACACGCCGTCCTCCCCGCGCACCACCTCGGGGGCGACGGTGACCACGGTGCGCTCGGCGGCGAGCACCTCCGCCACCCCCGGGTAGGCGGCGAGCTCGGCGATGGTGCGCCGGGTCGGGGGCATGAGGGTGATCTCGCCGCGATCCGCGGCGGCGAGCGCGTCCGCGGGCCGCATCCAGGCCACCCGGTCGGCCTCTCCCCCGACGTCCCGGGTGCGCTGCCCGGGCGGCAGCGCGGCGACGAAGAAGCGGGTGTCGTAGCGGCGGCTCTCCACCCGCGGGGTGATCCACCGCGACCAGGCGCGCAGCAGGTCGGTGCGGAGCACGAGCCCGCGCCGGGCGAGGAACTCGGCGAAGGACAGCTCCCGCCCGATCAGCGCGAGCCGGTCCTCCTCCCACTCCGCGGTGTCGGCGGCCACGGTGTCCGGCCGTGGCCCGGCGAGCAGCACCCCGGACTCCTCGAAGGTCTCGCGTACGGCCGCGCACACCAGGCCCCGCGCGGTCCGCTCGTCGGACCGCAGCACGTCCGCCCACCACGCCGGGCTCGGCCCGGCCCAGGCGACCTCAAGGTCGGCGTCGCGCGGGTCGACCGCGCCGCCGGGGAACACGTGCGCCCCGGCGGCGAACGCCATGCTCGACCGGCGGCGCAGCAGGTAGACCTCCATGTCGCCGGGCATGCGCTCCCGCAGCACGACCACGGTCGCGGCGTCCCTGGCGGGCACCGGCTCGGCCCGGCCCTCCAGCACGTCCCGGGCGCGTCCGGCGAGCCCGTCAGGAAGCACGATTTGCTCCACTTTGGGCACCCCCATCCGGAGTATCCAACCGGACGCGGCCCCGGTTGGGCAACGGTCAGGCCGGCCGTACCTCGGCGATGAGCTCCACCTCGACCGGGGCGTCGAGCGGGAGCACGGCGACCCCGACCGCGCTGCGCGCGTGCCGGCCCGCCTCGCCGAACACCTCGCCGAGCAGCTCGCTCGCGCCGTTCAGCACCTGCGGCTGGGCGGTGAACCCGGGCGCGCTCGCGACGTACCCGACGACCTTCACGATCCGCACGATGTCCGACAGGTCCCCGGCCACCGACACGACCGCGGCGAGGGCGTTGAGGGCGCAGATCCGGGCGAGGTCGCGCGCCTCGTCCACGCCCACCTCCGCCCCCACCTTGCCGGTGCGCGGCAGCTTGCCGTCCACGAACGGGAGCTGCCCCGAGGTGTAGACGAAGCCGCCGGTCCGCACCGCGGGCACGTAGGCGGCGACCGGCGCCGGGACCTCCGGCAGCGTGAGGCCGAGCGCGGCGAGCCGCTCGCGCGGGCCGGCGGGCGCCTCGCTCACTGCTTCTCCCGCTTCATGTAGGCGACGAGCTGCTCCGGGTTCGGCCCCGGAACCACCTGGACGAGCTCCCAGCCGTCCTCGCCCCAGTTGTCGAGGATCTGCTTGGTCGAGTGGATCAGCAGCGGAACCGTGACGTACTCCCACTTACGCATGGAAGAACCCTAACGGGCACGCTCCGCGGTGCGCCGCACCCTTCGGCGTGGCCGCGCGAACCGGCGGCGGCCCGATGCGTCGCCCGGTGCGCAGGTCCGCACGTATATCCCCACGTATCCCCCTGCGATCCGCTCGCGACGGTTGGGTAGCCTTCGAATGATGAGCGCTCGTGACACCGACTGGGAGGGCGTGCGGCTGCACGTCGTCACCGGGAAGGGCGGCACCGGCAAGACCACGGTGGCCGCGGCACTCGCCCTCGCCCTCGCCGCGGGCGGGCGCAAGGTGCTGCTGGTCGAGGTCGAGGGCCGCCAGGGCATCGCCCAGGTCTTCGACATCCCGCCGCTGCCGTACGAGGAGCGCAGGGTGGCGGTCGCGCCCGGGGGCGGCGACGTGTACGCGCTCGCCATCGACCCCGAGGCCGCGATGCTCGAGTACCTCGAGATGTTCTACGGCATGCGCCGGGCGGGCCGGGCGCTCACCAAGCTGGGCGTGGTCGACTTCGCCACCACGATCGCGCCGGGGCTGCGCGACGTGCTCATGACCGGCAAGACGAGCGAGGCGGTACGGCGCCGCGACCCCGCGACCGGCCGCCGCGTGTACGACGCGGTGGTGCTCGACGCGCCGCCCACCGGGCGAGTGGTGCGGTTCCTCAACGTCACCACCGAGGTGGCCGGCCTCGCCCGGGTGGGGCCGATCAAGAACCACGCCGAGCTGGTGCGCGGGGTGGTCGCCTCGCCGGAGACCGCCGTGCACGTGGTGACGCTGCTGGAGGAGATGCCGGTCCAGGAGACCCTCGACGGCATCGCCGAGCTGCGCGCGGCGAAGCTGCCCACCGGCGGCATCTTCATCAACATGGTCCGGCCGGAGGAGCTGCCGCAGAGCGCGCTCGAAGCGGCGCTGAAGGGCCGGTTCGACGTCGAGGGGCTCGCGCTCGGGCTGAAGGCCGCGAACCTCGCCGACGGGGCGGAGGCGCGGGCCCTCGCCGAGTCCCTCGCGGCCGAGGTGCTCGAGCACGCCCGCCGTACCCAGCTCGAGCGGCGCGAGCGGCGGCTGCTCGCGAAGACCGGTCTGCCGCGGTACGAGCTGCCGCTGCTCGCCGAGGGCGTCGACCTCGCCGGGCTGTACGAGCTCGCCGAGGTGATCCGGGAACAGGGCGCGGCCTGACCCGTCCTTGACCCTCGAGCGGCCGGTACGCGGCAAAACCGCCCGCCGTGTTGACCGGCCGTTTAAAAACTTGACCGAAGTACGCCGCGTCGCACCCGCCACCGCTGTTGAATGGAGGTGTGCGCGCGGGCCGCGGCGACGGCCTCGGCATCCGCGTCCAGGCGGGATGTGTTATGTCCCGAAACTTCCTTGTTGCCGGATTGTTGCCGGTTCATCCGAGCCCGGCGGCGGTTAAGCGGCACGATGAGCGGTAACAACGCGGTCAGCGGTGCGTGCGTGACGCACCCCGACCGCGGTGATCGAGCGACGATCGATGAGGACATCGGTGAGCGGAACGAGCGCGATGGCCGGTACGGCCGGGGGCCACACGACGCGGACGGCCCCGGACCTCGACATCGACGCCATCCTCGACGATCCGCAGACCCGCATCGTCGTCTGCTGCGGCTCCGGCGGGGTGGGCAAGACCACCACGGCCGCCGCCCTCGGCCTCCGCGCGGCCGAACGCGGCAGGCGCGTGGTCGTGCTCACCGTCGACCCCGCCCGGCGGCTCGCCCAGTCGATGGGGCTCACCGAGCTCGACAACACTCCCCGGCTCGTGGCCGGGACCCGGGGCTCCGGCGAGCTGCACGCGATGATGCTCGACATGAAGCGCACGTTCGACGAGATCATCGAGGCACACGCCGACCCCGAACGCGCCCGTCAGATTCTGACGAATCCGTTCTATCAGTCGCTGTCGTCGAGCTTCTCCGGGACCCAGGAGTACATGGCGATGGAGAAGCTCGGCCAGCTCCGCCGTGCCGACGAATGGGATCTGATCGTCGTCGACACGCCGCCGTCCCGGTCCGCGCTCGACTTCCTCGACGCGCCCGAGCGGCTCGGCCGGTTCCTCGACGGCCGGCTGATCCGCCTGCTGACGGCGCCGGCCCGGGCGGGCGGCCGCAGCGCGTTCAAGCTGCTCAACGCCGGGTTCGGCTTCCTGGCCGGGGCGTTGACCAAGGTGCTCGGCGCCCAGGTGCTCAAGGACATCCAGACCTTCGTCAGCGCCCTCGACGCCGTGTTCGGCGGCTTCCGGCAGCGCGCCGAGCAGACCTACCGCCTGCTCCAGGCTCCCGGCACCGCGTTCCTCGTGGTCGCCGCGCCGGAGCGGGACGCGATGCGGGAGGCGTCGTACTTCGTCGAGCGGCTCGCCGAGGAGCGCATGCCCCTGGCCGGTCTCGTGGTCAACAGGGTGCACCGCTCCCCGGCTGCGGCCCTCTCCGCGGCCCGTAGCGCCGCCGCGGCGGAAGACCTGGAAGCTCGTGGCGAGCATGAGCTGACCGCCGCGGTGTTGCGGCTCCACGCCGGGCGGATGCAGCTGGCCGCACGGGAACATCGCGAGCAGGAGCACTTCATCTCGGCGCATCCCACGGTGCCGATCGCACAGGTGCCCGCGATGCCGGAGGACGTCCATGATCTCGCCGGTCTCCGCGAGATCGGCGCGCTTATGGCCGCCTGATGGACGGCGGCAACTCCGGTCGGCCGGAACGGCGGCCACAATGGACGGCCATGCGGGAACGCGAGGGCGACCCTCTCCCCGTCGAGAGGACCCTCGCCGTATGTCAGCCGGCCATCAACGCGTTGTCCCGCTCGTACTCCTCCTTGGCGGTCGCGAGCAGGTCCCGCCAGGAGGTGACGTCGGGTCGCCGCCGCAGCAGCGCCCGCCGCTCCCTCTCGGTCATGCCGCCCCAGACCCCGAACTCGATGCGGTTGTCAAGCGCATCGGCGAGGCATTCGGTACGGACCGGGCATCCACGGCAGATCAGTTTCGCCCTGTTCTGCGCGGCCCCCTGGACGAACAGCGCGTCCGGGTCCACACCACGACAGGCGGCACGGGAGGTCCAATCCGTGATCCACATGTTTCGACCCCACTCCCCTTAGGTGGTCAGTCGTTCTTCGGCCGACGGGCGCGGGCGTCGAGCCTCCGTATTCAGTTGCCGCAGAGGAGAACGTACGCAACCGGGTGTTCGGTTCGACAGTCCCCGCCCGGGCCAATTTCCGGCATGGTCAAGTCGGGTCACGTGGCCGGGATTGACTAGTCACCCCCCGGGTACACGCAGCACAAGACGTATCGAATTGGACTTTCGGTACCAGTCCACGGTCGTACGCTTAAGGGCGTGCGAGCTCGAGGTTGGGGCAGAACTTTCATGGCCGTTGTGCTCCGTGTCATCAGGCTGGCCCTGGCGAGCGCGGTGGCGGGGGTGCTGATCGCCGCGATAGTGCTGCCCGCGGTCGGCGGGGCCGGCGTCACCGTGGTCTCCGTCACGAGGGAGCTGCGCATCGCCCCCGAGGAGCTCGACGAACCGCCGCTGCCGGAGCGGACGGTGGTGCTCGACAAGAACGGCAAGCAGATCGCGCAGTTCTACTACCAGTACCGGCAGTCGGTGCCGCTCTCGAAGGTCGCCGACGTGATGAAGAAGGCGATCGTCGAGATCGAGGACGCCCGGTTCTACGAGCACGGCGCGATCGACCCCGAGGGCCTGGCCCGGGCGCTGTGGAAGAACCTGCAGAGCGGCGGGGTGAACGAGGGCGGTTCCTCGATCACCCAGCAGTACGTCAAGCAGGTGCTGGTCAACAAGGCGAAGACGAAGAAGGAGGCGGCGGCGGCGATCGCGCCCACGGTCAGCCGGAAGCTGAACGAGCTGCGCCACGCCCTCGCCATCGAGGAGAAGTACTCCAAGGACGAGATCCTCGAGAAGTACCTCAACATCTCCTACTTCGGCGCCGGCGCCTACGGCATCGAGGCCGCGGCCAAGCGGTTCTTCGGCAAGCACGCCTCCGAGCTCAAGCTGCACGAGGCGGCCACGCTCGCGGGAGCCGTACAGAACCCCACCCTCACCGACCCCTCCCGGGGCAAGGAGTTCCGCGAGCGGCTGCTCGCCCGCCGCAACGTCGTGCTCGACGTGATGTACAAGGGCGGCAAGATCACCTACGAGGAGCTGGTCGCCGCCAAGAAGAAGAAGCTCGGCTACAAGGGCTACGACATCTCCGGCGGCTGCGAGCGGAGCAAGTACCCGTACTTCTGCCTCTACGTCCAGCACGAGATCCTCAACAACAAGGCGTTCGGCAAGACCGTGAAGGAGCGCCGCGAGCTGCTCACCCGCGGCGGCCTCACGATCCGGACCACGATCGACCCGCACATGCAGAAGGCCGCCGAGCGGGCGATCCGGCAGTACGTCAAGCCGTCCGACAAGCCGGTGGCCGCCGAGGCCCTCGTGGAGCCCGGCACCGGCAGGATCAAGGCGATGGCGGCGAGCCGGAGGTTCGGCAACAACAAGAAGAAGAACGAGTCGAACTACAACCTCGTCGCCGACTCGGCCCACGGCGGCGGCGCGGGCTTCCAGGCCGGCTCCACGTTCAAGGTCTTCACCCTCGCCACGGCCCTGGAGAAGGGCATGCGGTTCGGCGACGGCTTCGAGGTGGGCGGCACCTACCAGGCGGCCGGGTACCACACGTTCCGCAACTGCAAGGGCGACCGGGTCGGCGACCCGAACCACGTGGTGCACAACGCCAGCGGCGAGGGCGGCGGCGGGTTCAAGAACCTGCAGACCGGCACCTGGGGCTCGGTGAACACCTTCTTCATGAAGCTCCAGGAGCGGGTCGGCCTCTGCGACGTGGTCAAGATGGCCAAGCGGCTCGGCATCAAGCGGGCCGACGGCAAGAAGCTCGGCGAGTACGAGACGTTCACCCTCGGCATCAACGAGATGGACCCGGTGACCGTCGCCAGCGCCTACGCCACCTTCGGCGCCCGCGGCACGTACTGCAAGCCGATGGCGATCACCTCGGTCACCGACCGGAACGGCAAGAAGATCGAGTTCAAGCCGGACTGCAAGCAGGTGCTCGAGCCCGAGGTCGCCGACGCGGTGAACCACATCCTGTCCGGGGTGTTCACCAAGGGCACGATGAGCGGCGTGGGCGGCATCGGCCGCGACGCGGCCGGCAAGACCGGGACCACCGACGAGTACCGCGCGGCCTGGTTCGCCGGCTACACGCCCGACCTCGCCGCCGCGGTGAGCATCGGCGACCCGCGCGGCTCCTACAAGTACCCGCTGCGCAACGTCGTCATCGGCGGCCGGTGGTACCCGCAGGTGTTCGGCGCCTCGATCTCCGGCCCGATCTGGAAGCAGACGATGCTGCGGGCGCTGTCCGGCACCCCGGCGTCGTCGTTCATCCGGCCGGACATGTCCCGCTTCGGCGGCTGCACCGGCGGCTGCCCGAAGAAGAAGCCCAAGGACCGCGACGGCGACGGTGAGGACGACGGCGACGAGACCGGCACCGGCGACGACGCGGACGAGGCCGACGACGGCGACGGCTTCTTCACCCAGCGCAACCCCTTCGGCCGGAGGGGCGGCGAGCGGTCCGGCGGCCCGGGCCGCTGACCCGGCGCGCCGTACGGCCTGACGACCACCCGGCCCGCCGCCGACCGGGCCGCCGCCGAAGGCGCCCGCTCGGCCGGCGGGTCCTGCCGTCTCGTCAGCCGGAGAGGCGGGCGCGCACCGCGGCGGCGACCCGGCTGCCCTCGGCGCGCCCGGCCACCTTCGGGTTGAGGACCTTCATCACCTGGCCCATCGCGCGCGGGCCCTCGGCGCCGGTCTCCGCGATCGCCTCCTCCACGAGCCGGTTCAGCTCCTCGTCGGTGAGCTGGGCGGGCAGGTACTCCTCGAGCACCGCCTTCTCCGCCAGCTCCGCCTCCGCCCTGTCCTGACGCCCGGCGTTCGCGAAGGCCTCCGCCGCCTCCCGGCGCTTCTTCGCCTCCTTGGTCAGCACCTTGACGATCTCCTCGTCGGAGAGCTCCCGCGCGGCCTTGCCGGCCACCTCCTCGGTGCTGATCGCGGCGAGCGCCAACCGTATGGTCCGCGTCCGCACCTCGTCGCGGTTCTTCATGGCGGCCGAAAGATCGGCCTTCAGCTTGTCCTTCAGCGAACTCATGGGGACCATCTTGCCGCGTCGCATGGGGCATCATGTTCGGGTGAGGAAAGCCGTGGCCGTTCCCTTGTCCGTGCTGGGCGTCGGCGTCGCCGGTCTCGCCTACGCGTCGATCGTCGAGCGCAACTGGTTCCGGCTGCGCCGGTTCGACGTACCCGTGCTCGAGCCGGGACGCCGGCCGATCCGCATCCTGCACCTGTCGGACCTGCACCTCACCCCCGGCCGCAGGCGGCTGATCGAGTGGGTGCGGTCGCTCGAGGCGCTCCGCCCCGACCTGGTGGTGAACACCGGGGACACGATCGCCCACCCGGACGCGATCCCGGCCTACCTGCGGGCCGTCGAGCCGCTGCTGTCCCGGCCGGGCGTGTTCGTGTACGGCTCGAACGACCTGTACGCGCCGCGGTTCAAGAACCCGGCCCGCTACCTGTGGCGGACCTCCAAGCGCGACGTGCTCCGGGAGGAGCCCTCCCTGCCCTGGGAGGAGCTGGGCGCGAGCATGACCGCGGCGGGCTGGCTCGACCTGAACAACCGGGTCGCCCGCATCAAGGTGGGCGACCTCGACGTGCACGTCGGCGGCATCCACGACTCGCACATCGACCGCGACCGGTACGACGAGATCGCCGGCCAGGCGCCCGGGGACGCCGACCTGCGCCTCGGCGTGATGCACTCGCCCGAGCCGCGCAACCTCACCCGGTTCGCCGAGGACGGCTACGACCTGCTGCTCGCGGGCCACACCCACGGCGGGCAGCTCTGCGTGCCGTTCTACGGCGCCCTCGTCACCAACTGCGGAATCGACCGCGGCCGGGCCAAGGGCCTGCACCGGCACGGCTCCGCCTGGCTGCACGTTTCCGCAGGTCTGGGCACCTCGCCGTACGCCCCGGTCCGGTTCTCCTGCCCGCCGGAGGCCACCCTCCTCACCCTCGTCTCCCGCCCGCCGAAAAGGAGAGGCACGAGCACCTCCAGAGTCCGGTAGACTGTCGGAGGCAACAGCGCCGCACCGGGGTGTAGCGCAGCTTGGCAGCGCGCTTCGTTCGGGACGAAGAGGCCGTGGGTTCAAATCCCGCCACCCCGACCAGGTAAAGGCCACCTGTGATCCACAGGTGGCCTTCTGGTTTTCCGGACGCCGTCATGTGCGGCAACCCGCCCGCAAACCGATGTCCGCCACTTCACGGCAATGCACGCTATTCCTACTTGAATAGTGGATAATATCCTCGTGACCTTACTATCAGCGGATCAGGAAGTCGTTGTGCGATCTGCGGCGCCGTCGGACTCGCTGGTCGGGTTCACCGTCGGGGTGACCGCGACGCGGCGCGGTGAGGAGCTGGGCGCGCTGCTCGCCGGGCGGGGAGCGCGGGTCGTTCACGCGCCGGCGATCCGGTACGTGTCGGCCGCCGAGGAGGGCGGGCTGCTCGAGGCGACCCGGGCGTGCCTGGCCGCTCCCGTCGACGACGTGGTGGTCACCACCGGCGGCGGGTTCCGGAGCTGGCTGACCGCCGCCGAGGGCTGGGGCCTGGCGGACGACCTCCTCGACCGGTTCGCGGCCGCCAGGCTGCTCGTGCGCGGCGCGCAGGCGCGGGGCGCGGTGCACGCCGCCGGGCTGTACCCGGACGGCGCGCTGGAGCCGTCCACCACCCGGGAGATCCTCGACCACCTGCTGCGCGAGGGCGTGCGCGGGCGGCGCATCGTCGTCCAGCTGTACGGCGAGCCGCTCCCCGGGTTCACGGCGGCGCTGCGGGACTCCGGGGCGGAGGTCATCGAGGCGCCGGTGTACCGCTGGCGGCCCGCCGCCGATCTGGCGCCGCTGCGGCGGCTGATCCGGCTCGCCACCGCCCGGATGGTGGACGCGATCGTGTTCACCACCGCGCACGCCGTACGGACCGTGCTCGACGTGGCCCGCCGGGACGGGGTGGAGGACGCGCTGCTGGAGGCGTTCCGCGACTCGGTGATCGCCGCGTGCGTGGGCCCGACCGCCGCCGCCCCGCTGGAGGCGCGCGGCGTGCTCCCGCTGCGGCCCGGGTCGCCCCGGCTGGGCGGGCTCGTCCGCGACCTCGCCGCGTACCTGCCGAAGTACGCGGTGACCCGGGTGGTCGCCGCGGGCCACCACCTCGAGATCCGGGGGCACGCGGTCATCGTGGACGGCACGCCGCGGCAGATCCCGCCCGCGCCGATGGCCCTGCTGAAGCGGCTCGCGGTCTCGCCCGGCGCCGTGGTCACCCGCCCCGAGCTGCTCGCCCGGCTGCCCACCCGGGCGTCGGGATCGGCCGAGCACGCGGTCGAGATGGCGATCACCCGGCTCCGCCAGGCCCTCGGCTCGGCCCAGATCATCGAGACGATCGTCAAGCGCGGGTACCGGCTCGCGACCCCGGCCGCCATTGCGCCCGCGGGCCGCTGGCCGGGAAGCCGCCGAGCCGCCTCATGAGCCTCGAACGGGCCGATCAAGGGTCATCCCTCGCCCGAGGCAGAGAAAGGCCGCGAGCGGCGCGTACGGCTCGCGTCGCGGGACCTCACGGCCCGCCGCGGCGGCCGGTGACGGCGGCGAGACATGGCACGGCGGGGCCCTCGCGGCGTCGTGCCGATCCGGCGGGCGTGAGCCGGACGCCGCCGGTCATACCGCAACGGCGACCGCGACGGGAACACGCCGGAGTACACCGCCTCGGCGGTGGGCCGAGGGCGGTGCCGCGAGCGTGCGGGGTCAGCCGAACTCGATGACCTCGAAGGCGGCGGCGAAGCGGCAGCCGAGGCGGGTGCCGGTGGCGCGGGCCATCGCCTCCAGGAACTCCTCGGCGTCGGCCATGGGGTGGGCGTCGCCGAGGCCCTTCAGGTACGCCGCGTGCGCCTTGAGCGACGCGACGCCGGCGGCGAAGTGGTCGGTGACGTCGACCCCGTGCCGGGCGTACGGCGAGCCGCTCGCGAGCACCATGCGCACCCCGTTCCACGGCTCCAGGCCCTCGGTGAGCAGCTCGCGGAACACCCACCGGTTCGCCGCGTCCCGCACCGCGTCGATCACCGCCTGGCCCACGGCGATGTGGTCGGCCTGGTTGAGCCCGCCGCCCTCGAACGTCGGGTGGTGGTTCGTCATGATCACCACCTCGGGGCGGTGGCGGCGGATCGCCCGGGCGATGTCGCGCCGCAGCGGCAGGCCGTACTCGAGCATGCCGTCCGGGTGGCCGAGAAACTCCACGGCGGAGACGCCGACGAGGGCGGCCGCCTCCCGCTGTTCCCGCTCCCGCACCGGGCGCGCCTCCTCCGGAGGCATCGAGTCGATCCCGGCCTCGCCGCTCGTCACCAGGCAGTAGGCGACCGTCTTGCCCTGCGCGGTCCAGCGGGCGACGGCCGCGGCCGCGCCGTACTCCATGTCGTCCGGGTGCGCGACCACGGCGAGCGCGCGGCTCCACGCCTCGTCGACCGGTTGCAACCTGTCCACCTCGGCCCCCTCTCCGGCACGGTTCCGTGAGCTTCGGCTCACTTGCAGTCTGCCCCGCGGCCCCGGCATACGGCGGGGCATCGGCGGAGCGCCCGGGCGTACCCGGCGGCAGGGATCCGGCCATGCCCGCGACCTCGGCGTTCCACCGGGTAGCGACCCGCATCGACCCTCGCAGCACGACCACAGGGACTCACCACAACCTGTCAACCAGGGACGTGGAATATAACTTTTCAATCGCTTGCCTGTAAACTCGGCACACAGCAATTCCGAACGTGGCAAGATCCCTGCCGTGGGCTCAGGCAGCTCACAGATCCCCCGGACTTTCAGGAGATCTCATGCGTACCCGAAGCATCCTTGCCGCGACCATCGGTGCCGCCGCACTGCTGGCGGCCGTTCCGGTGGGGGCCGCCATGGCGGACCCCGGTGACCACCGCCACGGCCGTTCCCACTCGAGGCAGATCGCCAAGCCCACGGCGACCGCGAAGCCCACGGTCGGCGCGGGTGACACCTACACGCTCTGCGTCAACAAGTACAGCGGCACGATCCGCGTGCCCACCCGCTTCAAGCCGTGCAACCGCATGGAGAACAAGATCACGCTGCTGACCCAGCAGGCGGTCGGCAAGCTGGTCGGTCCGCAGGGTCCCCAGGGTCCGGAGGGGCCGCAGGGTCCGAAGGGCGAGAAGGGTGACCCCGGCCCGCAGGGCCCGCAGGGTCCCAAGGGCGACCCGGGTCCGCAGGGCCCGAAGGGTGAGAAGGGCGACAAGGGCGACACCCCGGTCATCAACAGCCTCGAGATCGACCTCGGCAAGATGCTCGGCCGGTACAGCTGCGCCAACGTCTCCACCAACCCGGCGGTGCTCAAGTTCGGCAACTGCAAGAAGGTCTGAGCCACACCGTCCGGCTGATCCGGCCGGGACGCCGCGCCCGCCCGGCCGGATCGGCCGACCACAGGCGGGAGATCACGGGTAATAGCATCCGCCCCGGCCTGACGCCGGGAACGGGAGCCGGAACGGGCTGGGCAAGCACGTCCCGTGATCTCCGCTGATGCACCCAGGTACAGGGATGGGGCCGGTTCCGCGCGACGGAACCGGCCTCACCTTTTGCGGGCCGGTGCGCTACGGCCGGACGCGGTCTCCCGGCCGGCTCGGCCGAGATGGTCTCGCCCGCCCGTCCGGTACGGCCCGGCGACGCGGGGGCCGTACGCCGCCCGGAACCGCCGCTGGGAGAATCTGGTGAGCACGATCGTCGGATCGACCACGACAGGGCGGTGTTCATGGTCATCGAGCATGCCGAGCTTTCGATCATCCCCGGGCGGGAGGCCGAGTTCGAGGCCGCGTTCGAGCAGGGGCACAAGGCGATCGCCCAGTCGCCCGGGTACCTGTGGGCTCGGCTGATCCGGCAGATCGAGAACCCGAGCAGTTACCTGCTGCTGGTCGGCTGGGAGTCGCTCGAGGCGCACATGGAGACCTTCCGCGGCTCCGACCTCTTCCACCGGTGGCGCGCCGCCGTCAGCCCGTACTTCGCCGCGCCGCCGAACGTGACCCACTACAACGGCGAGCTGACGCCCACCGAGAGCGCCTGACCCGGCACCGCCGAGGTCGGCCGCGCGGTCACTCCTCGGCGCGCCGGCCCGTCACTCGCCGCTGCGGATGTCGGCGAGCCGCTTCGGCGTGTGGGTGATCTCGCCGAACCGGACGGTGCAGCCGGAGCCGGTGGGTGACTGGGCGAGGAAGCCGACCTCGGGATCGCCGTCGAGGGCGAAGTAGCGGATCAGGTGCCAGAAGTCCGAGCCGACGGCCGCGTGGAAGGCGTACGCGGGGCCGAGCCGCGAGACGCGGAGGCGGACGTCGCCGCCGTCCACGGGGATCGAGTTGCAGTCGTCGGAGACGCCGCGGGTCACGACGGAGACGATGGTGGGGCGGCCCTGCGGGGAGAGCTCGAGGCAGAGCTTCGCCCACCGGTCCTCGTCCGCGTACAGCAGCAGGACGCCCGCGTCGTAGGTGGCGGTGAGGTCCGCGGTGATCCGGGCGCTGAGGGTGAAGTCGCCGTCGAGGCGGCCGAGGAGGGCGGGCGCGTTCGCGTAGCGGCCCGGGCCGCCGGGGTCGGTGAACAGGTCGGTGCGGGGGCCGGCGGACAGGACGAGCGCGTCGTCGCCCTCGATCCGCCAGTCAACGGGCTCGTTCAGCCGGCGCAACGGGGCCGGGAAGGCGGGCAGGACTGCGGGCTCGGTCATCCGGATCAGCGTAACCATGCGGGGACGACCGCCAAGATGGTCGCCGCGAAACCCCTGGCTCCCCCGCCTGCGGCGAAGCCGAGGCCGGTCCGCGTTCGCCGGCGGCAGCCCCGGCCCAACGGCTCCGGCCAGCGGAAACGCGGGCGGCAACGGCGTGCGGCGGGCCATGACCCGCGCCCCTCACCGGCCCCTCGTGCTGAAAGAAACGTGCAACGGCGTTCACCGCGACGGGACACGACGACGGCGTTGTGCGCCGGATCGCCGGTCCCCCAGCCGCGGATACGGCCACGGCTCGTGGGATCGTCGGCTGAACACCGGACCGGGCACGGCCGGGTGGCGTGGACGCATCCAACGGCCGCGTGCGCAAGTCCGGCATGGCACCGGGCATCTCGTCCCCGGGGCATGGCCACGCGGACCCGGTTGAACGCCGTGGGCCCGCCCGGCCGCCGGCGCGGCGGCCCGCATCGCCGCGGCCGTACCTTCGCCTGCGGAGCACGTGCCGGACGGCCATGATTGCCTGTCGGGAAGGCGCAGGCGTTCTCCCAGCGGCGCGATGAGGAGGGTGGCGTGGCGATCCAGGTGGCGGTGTGCGGGCCGCGCGACTGTACGCCGGAGGAGCGGCGGAACGCGCACGAGCTGGGGCGGCTGCTCGCCGGGCGCGGCGCCGTGGTGGTGTGCGGCGGCTACACCGGCGTGATGGAGGCGGTGGCGCAGGGCGCGCACGAGGCGGGCGGCACGGTGGTGGGCGTGCTGTCGCGCGCCGACCGGGAGGGCGCGAACCCGTACCTCACCGTCGCCATCCCCACCGGGGCCGGCGAGGCCCGGAACGCGATCATCGTGAGCTCGGCCGACGCGGTGATCGCCGTCGGCGGGTCGTGGGGCACGCTGTCCGAGCTCGCCCTCGCGATGCGGCGCGGCCGCGTCCCCGTGGTGCAACTCGGCGGCTGGCGCGTGTACGACGAGCACGGCGAGGTCGTCCCCGGCATCCGGTACGCCACGAGCCCGGCGCACGCGCTCGAACTCACCGGCCTGTGGCCGTGAGAGGGGTCAGGCGAGCCGCCCCAGGTACGCCCCGGGCGTCCGGCCGAGGTACCGCCGGAACGCGAGGATGCCCCTGGTGCCGGTGAAGCCCGCCCGGGCGCTCTGGGTGGCCGACCGAGCCCTCGGCCTTCCTCCGAGCGCGCCGCCGAGCCGGGACGGCCCCGCCGTACAGCCGCAGGGGATGGAAAGAAGGAGCATCCAGGCCACGCTGCCCTGATCGGCCTGGATGCTCCGGCTCGTGGGGTACGGCCCGGCGGTCAGGATGCGTAGGGCGGGTAGCCGTAGCCCACGACCTGCCACTTGGGGCGCACCCGGCGTTCGACTTTACCGTTTCCGGTGTTGCCCTCGATCGTGGTGATGGTGCCGTCGCCGTTGTCACGTTCCACGAGGCCGACGTGGTCGATCTTCTCGATGTCGTCGCTGCCGGACCAGTCGAAGAAGACGACCGCGCCCGGGGTGGCGGCGTCGGTGCCCCAGTGGCCGTTGGCCCGGAACCACTTGGCGTAGGTCACCGTGTAGGCGTCCCAGCCCATGATCGGGCGGATGCCGGCCTGCTCGCCGACCCAGGAGACGAACATGGCGCACCAGGGAGCGTTCTTGTAGTCCTGGAGCGTGCCGCCGTCGCGGGCGAGGGTCTCCAGCGCGCGCGGGGAGTTCATGTACCACTCGTGGAACTCGGTGCCGCCGCCGTAGGCGTTCTCGGTGACGCCGATCTTGCTGGCCGCGATCCGCAGCACGTCCTGGGCGGTGACCTTCGGCAGGTCCTTGGCGATCCGCTGCAGCGGGGTGAGCCTCGCGTCGTCCGTCTCGGGCGCGCGGCCGTCGTGCTGTGCCGTACCGCTTCCGGAGTCGGTGGCCGCGGCGAGACCGGGGGTCGCGGGGAGAAGCGCGCCTGCGGCGATCAGGGTGCAGGCGATGGCGTGGGAAAGGTTCGCGCCGTTACGCGCCCAGGAAGGACGAAACATGGACATCGGGGGCTTTACTCCTTCTTCCATGCCGCCTACCGGGTTAGCTGACGGGTTCGGGCCTGGAAGCCGGCCCTACGGCGCACGCCGGGAGACGCACGCCGATTCACCCCAGGGAGAGGTGGGTCCCCGGCTCCGCGAGGGTCGCGGACTCGGCGGCCGCGCCCGCGGCATGCGAGCATGCCGACGGGACGACGGACAGGTTGTAAAGGGCGGGCCCGGGCCGGCCGGATCACCGGGCCGTCTGCCTTGCGCAGAAAGGTAAACGATTCGGACAAACCCCGCAAACAGGTCGCAAGAAGGATCTTCCGGACTCTCGATAACGATGGCGTTTCGGGCCGGAAATTTTACCTTTGCCCAGGTCAGCCACTCTGCCCCGGCGGCGCCGCCGTACCGTCCGGCCCGGCACCACCACCCCGCACCGCCATCGCCCGATTGGTCCGGGAGTTTTCCCGTTGACCACGAAGGGTAGCGTAGCAACTGCTATCAGTAGCCAATCCGGCTCGGGGGACTTGGGATCATGCGTCAGCTCATCGTGTGCTGCGACGGCACCTGGAACACGGCGGAGGACCGGACCATCACCAACGTGCGACGGCTGTACAACGCCCTCGCCGAGAAGGACGAGAACGACAATCCACAGCTCGCCTACTACCAACCCGGTGTCGGGACCGTCCGCAACCGGCTGCTCGGCGGCGCCACCGGGTTCGGCCTGTCCCGCAACGTGATGGACGCCTACCTGTGGCTCACCACCCGGTACGAGCCCGGCGACCGTATCGCCCTGTTCGGCTTCAGCCGCGGCGCCTACACCGCCCGCAGCCTCGCCGGCATGATCTCCGCCTGCGGCCTCATCGACACCTCGAAGATGCCGGAGCACACGATCTGGCCGCGGATCAAGCGGCTCTACCGCGAGGGGTACCGGCGGCGGGACCGGCGCGCCCCCGAGTGGCGCGACGGGTTCACCTTCCGCTGGGACCCGGACGACGCGGAGAACATCCCCGTGCACTTCATCGGCGTCTGGGAGACCGTCGGCGCCCTCGGCGTCCCCGACCACCTCGGCCTGCTCAACCTGCTCGACCGGCCGCAGCGCTTCCACGACCTGCGGCTCAACCCGCACATCCGGTACGGCCGGCACGCGCTCGCCATGGACGAGCGGCGCGAGCCGTACCGGCCGGCGCTGTGGACCGGGCCGTTCGGGCCGAACCAGGACGTGCAGCAGGTGTGGTTCCCCGGCGGCCACATGGACGTGGGCGGCGGCCACCCCGAGCGCGGGCTCAGCGACGGCGCGCTGCGCTGGATGATCGACGAGGCCCGGGAGACGATCCGGCTCGGCTTCCACAAGGCCACCGTCGAGGAGCAGATCGAGCCCAACCCGTTCGACGTCATGCACGACGACGAGCTCGGCGCCATCGGCGTGCTCGACCAGGTGGTGGATCCGATGCTCAAGCCGGTGCGGGAGATCCTGCTGCGCCCGCGGCCGCGCGCGGTGCCGCGCATCGACCCGCAGCGGCCCACCCGGGAGCTGCACGAGTCGGTCTACGAGCGGCACCAGAAGCCGCCCATCACCGGCGGGCCGTACCGGCCGACCCGGGTGCTCGCGCCCGGCCAGGAGCGCACGATCGAGGTGTTCGCGCACGAGCCGTGGAACGAGACCGGCCTCTACCTGGAGCCCGGCGAGTACCGGTTCATCGCCGACGGCATGTGGCAGGACGGCGACATCCTCTCCGGCCCGGAGGGCACGCAGGGGATGCGCGGGCTCAACCCGATGCGGGAGCGGCTGCGCATGCTCGGCAGCCTGCTCGGCGGCGGCGAGCGCCTGCTGCGCATGCTCACCGGCAACGAGCTGGCGAGCCTGGTCGGCGCCCGGCGGGAGAGCGACCTGCCGTGGATGTTCCTGGTCGGCGTGATCGCGAACGACGCGGTGGCGGTGAACGGCGTGCACCACGCGCACGAGCGCATCGCGATCGGCCGGGGCACCCGGTGCCGGGTGACCAAGGGCGGCTACCTGTACGCGTTCGCCAACGACGCCTGGGGTTTCTACGGCAACAACCAGGGCAGCGTGCGTCTCACCGTGGCCCGGCTGGTCGTGGGCACCCCGCACACCGTCCTCACCGCGGGCGGGCTCATGCACCCGCTCACCGAGGACGCCGCGCCCGTCGGGGCGAACTCCGGCGACGGGACCACCCGTGCCACCACAGGCTCGCGCCGGGCCGGCGCGGGCGCAGGCCGCATGCGCCGCGAGGTGCAGGAGGCCTGAGCCGCCGGCTCGGTGCGTGCAGGCCCGGCATTTGCGGGGGGAATGCCGGGCCTGCGTCACGCCGGAGGCCGTGCCGTACGGCGGGCCGGAGGGCCGGGCGAACGTGAGCACGCGGCGGATCGGGGTAGGGCAGGCGAGCACCGGGACAGTCGCCGGGGCCGGTCCGGCGGCGGCGCAGGCCCCCGCTTCCCGGCGCACGGCGCCCGCAAGGAGGCTCAGTGAAGGTCAAGGAGATCATGACCGCGCCGGTGATCACCGTGCGGCGGGACACCACGGTTCCCGAGATCGCCGCGCTGCTGCGCTCCCGCCGGATCAGCGCGGTCCCGGTGGTCGACGACGGCGACGCCGTCGTCGGGCTGGTGAGCGAGTACGACCTGCTCGCCCGCGAGGGCCGGACCGCCGCCGACGTGATGACCACCGCCGTCATCTGCGTCACCGAGGACACCGACGTCGACGAGGTACGGCACCTGCTCGTGGAGCGGCGCATCCGCCGGGTGCCGGTGCTCTCCGGCGGGCGCATGGTGGGCATCGTCAGCCGCTCGGACGTGATGGCGCTGCTCACCACCGAGTGGGCGTGCTCCGTGTGCGGCGAGGTCGTGCACGGCGAGCGGCCGCCCGCGCGCTGCCCCAAGTGCCAGGCCGAGGCGGACCGGTTCACGCTGCAGGAACCCGCCCCGGGGAGCTGAGCCCGCACACCCCACCCCACACCCCGTAGGAGGCGCGACGATGGCATCCACCCAGCCCGGCCCGCAGGGCGAGCGCGAGCCCGGGGCCGAGCCCGGACGGCACGGCCGGACCACCGCGGCCGAGGACCCCAAGGTGCTCGTCGGCTACTACCGCCAGATGGCGCTGATCCGGGCCTTCGAGCTGCGCGCCGCCGAGATGTACACCCGGGCGAAGATCGGCGGCTACTGCCACCTCAACCTGGGCGAGGAGGCCACGGTGGTGGGCCTGATGGCGGCGCTGCGGCCCACCGACTACCTGTTCACCACCTACCGGGAGCACGGCTACGCGCTCGCCCGCGGCGCCGACCCCGGCGCGGTGATGGCCGAGCTGTTCGGCCGGGCCACCGGCATGTCCGGCGGCTTCGGCGGCTCCATGCACCTGTTCGACTGGAACCTGCGGCTGCTCGGCGGGTACGGCATCGTGGGCGGCCAGCTCCCGCCCGCGACCGGGGCCGCGCTCGCCATCGCCTACCGCGGCGGGCCGAGCCCGGACGGCGAGGCGGTGATGTGCCTGCTCGGCGACGGCACCACGAACATCGGCGCGTTCCACGAGTCGCTCAACCTCGCCGCGATCTGGAACCTGCCCATCGTGTACGTGATCGTCAACAACCTGCTCGGCATGGGCACCCCGGTCGAGGCGGCCTCCGGCGAGCCGGAGCTGTACCGGCGCGGCTGCGCCTACCGCATCCCGGGCGAGCGGGTGGACGGCAACGACGTGCTCGCCGTACGGGACGCGGCGAAGGCCGCGATGGACCGGGCCCGCGCCGAGCACAAGCCGTACCTGCTGGAGGCGGTGAGCTACCGGCTGCGCGGCCACTCGGTCGTCGACCCGGCCCGCTACCGGTCGGCCGAGGAGACCCGGCGGCTGCGCGAGCTCGACCCGCTGCCCGCGTTCCGCGCCCGGCTCATCGACGACGGCGTGCTCGACGAGGAGTCGGCGGCGCGCATCGACGACGAGGCCGAGCGGGAGGTGGCCGCCGCGATCGAGTTCGCGGACAACAGTCCCCCGCCGCCCGTGGAGTCGCTGTTCGCCAACGTGTACGCCACGCCGGTGCCGAACGCGCCCCGCGAGCTGCCCGGGGACCCGCTGCCGTGCGGCGGCCCGGCCACCGGGGAGGAGTGAGCGGTGGGGCGGGTCATCACCTACCGGCAGGCGCTGCGCGACACGCTCCGCGCCGAGCTGCAGCGCGACGAGAACGTGCTGCTCATGGGCGAGGAGATCGGCGTCTTCGAGGGCTCCTACAAGATCACCGCAGGGCTGCTGGAGGAGTTCGGGCCGCGCCGGGTGCGGGACACCCCGATCAGCGAGGAGGGGTTCACCGGCGCCGCGGTCGGCGCGGCGATGCTCGGGCTGCGGCCGATCGTCGAGATCATGACGATCAACTTCAGCCTGCTCGCGATCGACCAGATCGTGAACCACGCGGCGAAGATGCGCGGCATGTTCGGCGGCCAGGTGTCGGTGCCGATGGTGATCCGCACCCCGGGCGGGGGCGGGCAGCAGCTCGCCGCCACCCACTCGCAGAACCTGGAGGTGTTCTACGCGCACGTGCCCGGGCTGAAGGTGGTCGCCCCGGCCACCCCGGCCGACGCCAAGGGCCTGCTCGCCAGCGCGGTGCGGGACGACGACCCGGTGCTGTTCCTGGAGAACCTCGCCCTCTACAACACCAAGGGCGAGGTGCCGGACGGCGACCACACCGTGCCGATCGGCACCGCGGCCGTGCCCCGCCAGGGCGAGGACCTGACGATCATCGCCTACTCGCGGGCCACCGTGGTCGCGCTCGACGTCGCCCGCCGCCTCGCCGAGCAGGGCATCTCGGCCGAGGTGGTGGACATCCGCAGCCTGCGCCCGCTCGACCGGGCCACGATCTGCGCCTCGGTGCGCAAGACCGGACGCGCGGTCGTGCTCGAGGACGACTGGCTCAGCTACGGCGTGGGTGCGGAGATCGCCGCCACCGTGCAGGAGGGCGCGTTCGACTACCTCGACGCCCCGGTACGGCGGGTGGCGAGCGCCGAGGTGCCGCTGCCGTACGCCAAGCCGCTGGAGCTCGCCGCGATGCCGGACGCCACGGCCCTCACCCGGGTGGTGCACGAGATCCTCGACGCCACCCGCTTCACGCCCTCCCCCACCGGCCGACGCTGACGGTCCAGGAGACTGCCATGCCAGAGATCATCATGCCCCGCCTCTCCGACACGATGGAGGAGGGCACGCTCAGCCGCTGGTTCAAGCGGGAGGGCGACATGGTGCGCCGGGGCGACGTGATCGCGGAGATCGAGACCGACAAGGCCTCGATGGAGCTGGAGGCGTACGACGAGGGACGGCTCACCCGCATCCTCGTCCAGGAGGGCGACACGGTCCCGATCGGCACCCCGGTCGCCGTGATCGGCGACGGCGAGCCCGAGGCCCCGGCCGGCGAGGCGCCGCCCGCCGAGGCCGAGCCCGGAGAGCGTGCCGAGCCCGCGGCGGAGGCCGGTCCCCCCGCCGCCGAGCCGCCGCCGGAGCGGGAGGGCGAGGCCGCGCCGCGCGGGCACGCCGTACCGCCGCAGGCGCCGCCCGGGCGCGGGCCGGGCGGCCGGGTGCCCACGTCGCCGCTCGCCCGCCGGATCGCGCGGGAGCACGGCATCGACATCACCACGGTCAAGGGGAGCGGCCCGCGGGGGCGCATCGTGCGCGCCGACGTCGAGGCCGCGATCGCCCGCCGGGAGCAGGAGAAGGCGGCCCTTCCCCCGGCAGCGCCCACGGAACGGCCCGCCGAGCCGGCCGCCGCGCCCGCCGGGCGGGGGCCGATCGTGCACGAGACGGAGGCTCCGAGCCTGCCGGAGGACGCCGACGAGGTCCCGCTCAACCGGATGCGGCGGCTCACCGCCCAGCGCCTCACCCGGAGCGTGCAGGAGGCCCCGCACTTCTACCTCACCTCGGTCGTGGACGCCGAGCCGCTGCTCGCCTACCGGGCCGAGCTCAACGCCACGCTCGCCGACCGCGGCCCCAAGATCAGCGTCACCGACCTGATCCTCAAGGCGTGCGCGGTGATGCTGCGCGAGCACCGGGCGCTCAACGCCTCGTGGGCGGAGACGCGCATCCTCCGGCACCACCGGGTGAACCTCGGCCTCGCCGTCGCCCTCGACGACGGCCTGATCGTCCCCGTCATCCACGACGCGGACCGCAAGACGCTCACCGAGATCGCGAACGAGGCCCACGACCTCGCCCAGCGGGCGCGTACCGGCAGGCTCACGCTCGACGAGCTCGCGGGCGGCACCTTCACGGTGAGCAACCTCGGCCCGTTCGGCATCGACCACTTCACCGCCGTGATCAACCCGCCGCAGGCGGCGATCCTCGCCGTGGGCGCGGCCAAGCCGCAGCCCGTGGTACGCGACGGCGAGGTACGGCCGGGCGTCACGATGGCGCTCACGCTCTCCATCGACCACCGCGTACTCGACGGCGCGACCGGCGCCGCCTTCCTCGCCGACCTCAAGACGCTGCTCGAACAGCCGATCCGCATCGTCGTGTGACCGCCGCGCCTTGGCCCGGACGGACCGGTAGCGCCGCCCAAGCCCACAACATCGAACCCGGCCGGACCGGATCTCGGCAGTGACCCGTACAGCGGCGATCATGAATGCGACCGCCCGAGCGCATGGCTCTAGCCATGCGCTCGAGCAGCACGCCTAGGGAGCGCCGCGCCGACCGCAGGCGGGCGCGTGGGCGAGCCAGTCGGCGAGCACGGCTGCCTGGCTGTGTTCGACGTCCCGGGTGGCGGTGAGCAGGGTGAGCGGGCCGCGCGCGGCGAGGTCGCGGAGGTGGCCGAGCGCCTCGCGGCGGGCGGGGTCGGCGAGCTCGTCGAGGTAGCGGCGGCGGAACTCGTCGAAGCGGGCCGGGTCGTGGCCGTACCAGCGGCGCAGCTCGGTCGACGGGGCGACGTCGCGCAGCCACTCGTCGAACGGCGCGTTCTCCTTACGCAGGCCGCGCGGCCACACCCGGTCGACGAGCACCCGGGTGCCGTCCTCCGGCGCGGGCTCCTCATGGATCCTGCGGAAGCCGATGCGGTTCACCATGACGCTCCCTGGTCCGGTACCGGCCGATCCTCCCTCAGGCCCGCCTTCCCCGAAGGCGTCCGGGCAACCACCCGTGTCCAAACAGTCGGTTTTCGCGACAATCGTCCCCATGGACCACCAGAGCCCGGTGCCGGTCGTGCTCGACTGCGACCCCGGTCACGACGACATGTTCGCCATCCTGCTCGCCGCCGCCCACCCCGGCATCGACCTGCTCGCCGTGACGACGGTGGCGGGCAACGGGCCGCTCGACAAGGTCACACACAACGCCCTGCGCATCTGCACCGCGGCCGGGCTCCACGGCATCCCCGTGGCGGCGGGCGCCGACCGCGCGCTCGCCGGCGGCCAGGACACCGCCCCGCGCATCCACGGGGACAGCGCGCTCGACGGCACCGAGCTGCCCGAGCCGGAGATCCCGCTCGCCGCCGACGACGCCGTCACCGTGACCGCGCGCCTGCTCGAGACCGCGACCCGCCCGGTGACGATCGCCGCGACCGGCCCGCTCACCAACGTCGCCTCGCTGCTGCGCGACCGCCCCGACCTCGCGGAGAAGATCGAGCGGATCGTGTTCATGGGCGGCAGCACCGGCCGGGGCAACCGTACCCCGCTCGCCGAGTTCAACATCTGGGCGGACCCCGAGGCGGCCGACATCGTGCTGCGCAGCGGCCTGCCGCTGCTCATGTGCGGCCTCGACGTGACCCACCAGGCGCTCGCCGGGCCGGAGGTGTTCGCCCGGCTGCGCGCCATCGGCGGCGGCCTGGCCGCCACGTGCGCCGCGTCGCTCGAGTTCTACGGCAACGCCTACCGGGAGGTGTACGGCATGCCGGCGCCGCCGCTGCACGACCCGGTGGCGATCGCCGCGATCGTCGCGCCCGAGGTGGTGCGGTGCGTCGAGGCGCCGGTCGCGGTGGAGCTGACCGGCGAGCACACCCGCGGCGCGACCGTGGTCGACCTGTACCGGGTGACCGGCGCCCGGCCGAACGCGCAGGTCGCCCTCGAACTCGACCGTGAACGTTTCTGGGACCTCATGCTCGACGCCGTGCGGACGCTCGCCGACCGGCCGGTCAGCCCCGATCGGCCACCGGCGGAGCGGAGATCAGGCTAGCCTTTCCCGCACCCCTCCCCGCTTCTTATCGGGGCATTAGCCCCGGAAGTGCATGATCGAGCGTTAGGGGATGTGGTGACCGGGGGCGCACACGACCGCCGAGGACACGGGGAGTTTGCGTTGACATCCTTTCCGGGAGAGGTACGGCACGGCGCGCGGCGGCCGCTGTGGCGGGCCGTCCTGGCCGCGACCCTGCTCGCCGTGAGCCTTGCTTCCTGCTCTTCGGAACCCCCGCAGCCCTCCGGCGAGCCGGCCGCCACGCCGAGCACCGAGCAGCCACCCGCCGAGCCGCCGCCGGTCGCCAAGGACTGGCCGCGCTGGGGCTTCACGCACACCCAGTACAGCGTGGACAACGAGACGACGACCGCGGCCGAGGGGGTGACCCGGGCCTTCCGGCGGGCGCCGATGCTGCAGAACCAGCACATCATGGGCTTCGGGGCGGACAACCCCGAGCCGTCGCCCGGCCGGTATGACTGGCGCAGCCTCGACTCGCGCATCCAGGTCATCGACCGCTCCGGCGGGCTGCCGGTGATCACCCTGTGCTGCGCCCCGGACTGGATGAAGGGCGGCCGGCCCGGCGAGACCGACTGGCACCGGCTCACCGAGGCGCCGCTGCCCGAGCACTACGACGACTTCGCCAACCTCGCCGCCGAGGTGGCCAAGCGCTACCCGCACGTCCGCCACCACCTGGTGTGGAACGAGTTCAAGGGGTTCTACCGGCACGGGCGGCCGGACGCCGAGGCGTACACCGCGCTGTACAACAAGGTGTACGCCGCGCTGAAGGAGGTGGACCCGGACATCCAGGTCGGCGGGCCGTACCTGCCGATCAACAGCCACACCGACGGCCCCGACCGGCGGCTGCGCGGCCCGTGGGGCGTGGTGGACGGCGCCACGCTGGACGCGCTCGAGTACTGGCTGGAGCACAAGGCGGGGGCCGACTTCATCGTGGTGGACGGCGCCTCGGTGACCGAGGAGCACGACCTGCTCCCCGACGAGTTCGGGGCGCTCGCCAAGTTCGACGCGGTCACCCGGTGGCTGCGGGAGAGGAGCGGCAACCTGCCGGTGTGGTGGGCCGAGTGGTACGTCGAGCCGGAGGAGGAACGGTGGGACGAGCGGCACCGGCTCGCCGTGCAGACGGTCGCGATGATGGAGTTCGCCCGCAGCGGCGCGGCCACCGCCCTCTACTGGAGCCCGCAGCGGCAGGGCGGCGCCTGCCCCGGCTGCCTGTGGCGGCCGCGGACCGCGACCCCGCTGCCCACGTACCAGCTGCTCGGCAACTTCGTGCGGTGGTTCCCGGCCGGGGTCGCGCTGGAGCCGGTGACGTCGTCGAACCCGGCGATCCGGGTGCTCGCCCAGCGGCACCGCATGGTCATGGTGAACACCACCGGCAAGGCCGTGGTCGCCGACGTGGACGGCAAGACCCACCGCTTCGAGCCGTACGAGATCATCTGGAGCGAGCGCACCACCTGACCGGGCCCGTCACCTGCGCGCCGGTCAGGCCCGGCCGATGCGGCCGGCGGCCGGCGCGCGGCGGCCCCGGGCGCCGGGCCGGGCGGTCACGCGCAGTGAGGCGAGGCAGGGCCGTTCCCGCAGCCGTACGTCGCACACGCGGACCGGCGCGGCGCCGTCCTCGACGAGGAACTGGAGCAGGGCGGGGCTGGGCGGCGCGGTCGCCACGAGGCGGCGCTGCCGCTCCAGCCGCGACCACGCGGTGTGCATGATCTGTGCGGCCATCCGGCCGAGCACCGGCACCGGCTGGTGCTTGTGCACCCGGTACCCCAGGTCGACCTGGGCCATCGCGTCGAGGCCGACGAGCTCCAGCAGGTCGACGAGGAGGCCGAGCTCCACGCCGTAGTGGGCGACGAACGGCACGAGCTCGAGCACCTCGCGGCGGCCCGCGTACTCGCCCGCGAGCGGCTGCACGAAACCGGCGAGCTCCGGCCAGAACATGTTGATGAGCGGCCGGGCCACCAGCTCGGTGACGCGGCCGCCCGCCCCCTTCTCGACCCGGCCGTCGACGCGCAGCGGACGCTCGTACGCCCCCTTGACGAAGCTCACCGTCGGGTCGGTGAGCAGCGGCCCGAGCAGCCCGGTGACGAAGTGCGGGCCGAACTCGCGCAGGTCGGCGTCGACGAACACGACGATGTCGCCGCGCGTCGCCGCCAGCCCCTTCCACATCGCGTCGCCCTTGCCGGGCAGCGGCGGCAGCTCCGGGAGCACGGCGTCCTGGTGCACCACGCGCGCCCCGGCCTCGGCCGCCACCGCCCCGGTCCGGTCGGTGGAGTGGGAGTCGACCACCAGCACCTCGTCCACGAGCGGCAGGCGCTCCACCAGCTCCCGGCGGATGGTGGCGACGATCAGGCCGACGGTCGGCTCCTCGTTGCGGGCGGGCAGGATCACGCTCACCCGGGTATCGCCCTTCGCCGCGACGAGCCGATCGGGCCGCCAGTCCGCGGCCCTGCTGGTCCGCCGCCGCAACCACCGCTGCGCCGCGGCGATCCCCCCGCCGTGGCTGCTGACCGGCACATCTGCCATATCGCGCTCCTCGGGGTGCGTAGGGGTGCCGAATTCGCTCTGCCCCCAATTCCGGGTCCAACGCCTCACCAAGCGCGACAGCCGTCCGTGTCCGGGCGGCCACGCTCGGCGCGCCGGCCGCTCGGGCGGGCCGTACGGCGGGCGGAACCGGGGCCGCCACCACGGCCGGTGCCCGGCCGGGCGCGTGAGGCCTAGGACGGCACGCTGCGGGAAGGGTGGCTGTCATGGCGGGCACGAGCGGGCTGCTGGACGCCCTGCGGGAGCTGCGGCGACGGCTCGACGGCGAGCTGTTCCCGCTCTCGGTGGGGGACGTGGCGGCCGACCGCCGGGCGTGCCGGGAGCTGGCCGGGCAGCTCGACGACTACCTGCTGCCGAGGCTGGAGGCGATCGACGCGCCGCTGCTCGCCGTCGTCGGCGGATCGACCGGCGCGGGCAAGTCCACGTTGGTCAACTCGCTGGTCGGCGCGGACGTGACCGTGCCCGGCGTGCTGCGGCCGACCACACTCGGGCCCACGCTGGTGACCGGCCCGGCCGGCGAGGAGTGGTTCCTCGGCCGGAACGTGCTGCCCGGGCTGCCGCGGGTCACCGGGTACGGCCGGGGCGAGCCGGGGACGCTGCGCGTGGTCACCGCCGAGGCGCTGCCCGCCGGGCTCGCGCTCGCCGACGCCCCCGACATCGACTCGGTGGTGACCGCGAACCGCGAGCTCGCCGCGCAGCTGCTCGCCGCCGCCGACCTGTGGCTGTTCGTCACCAGCGCCGCCCGGTACGCCGACGAGGTGCCGTGGGGGTTCCTGCGCGACGCCCGGGAACGCAGCACGGCGCTCGCCGTCGTGCTCAACCGCGTGCCCGGCGACGCGCTCGACCCGGTCCGCGGCGACCTCGCCCGGCTGCTCGCGGCGAACGGCCTCGGCGACGTGCCGCTGTTCACCGTGCCCGAGGTCGGCTCGCTCGATGGCGGGCGGCTCCCCGCCGACCTGGTACGGCCGATCGCGGACTGGCTCGGCGAGATCTGCGCGGACGCGCGGAGCCGGGCCGCGATCGTGCGGCGCACGCTCGGCGGCGCGCTCGACAGCCTCGCCGTACGGGTGCCGGCCCTCGCCGAGGCGGTGGAACGGCAGCGGCGCGGCATCCGCGAGCTGCGCGCGGCGGTGGAGCGCGCGTACGACGCGGGCATGGCCGCGTTCGACGACGGGATGAGCGACGGGTCGCTGCTGCGCGGCGAGGTGCTCGCCCGCTGGCAGGACTTCGTCGGCACCGGCGAGTTCATGCGGTCCCTGGAGGCCCGGGTCGGCCGGATCCGGGACCAGATCGTGGCGCTGCTCACCGCCCGGCCCGCGCCGGACACCCGGCTGCGGGTGGCGCTCGGCAGCGGGCTGGAGGCGCTGATCCGGGCCACCGCCGACCGGGCCGCGGAGCGCTCGCTGGAGGCGTGGTCGGCGACGCCCGCCGGGCGCGATCTGCTCGCCCGCGCCGGGGTGGTGGCCGCCGGGCGGCTGGGCCGGGCCTCGGCCGTGCTGCCGGACCGGGCCGCCGCCGCGGTGCGGGACTGGCAGGGGTACGTGCTCGACCTGGTCCGCGCCGAGGGCGCCGACCGGCGCACCACCGCGCGGCTCGCCTCGCTCGGCGTGAACGGCACCGCGCTGCTGCTCATGCTCGCCGCGTTCGCCTCCACCGGCGGGCTCACCGGGATCGAGGTCGGCATCGCGGGCGGCGCGAGCGTGCTCAGCCAGAAGCTGCTGGAGGCGATCTTCGGCGACCAGGCGGTGCGCACCCTCGCCGAACGGGCCCGCCAGGACCTGCGGCGGCGGGTCCGCGGCGTGCTCGACGAGGAGATGACCCGGTTCACCGCCCTGCTCGACGGGCTGCTCGAGGCCCCGGGCCCGGCCGAGGACACCGCGCGGGCGCTGCGCGAGTGCGCGCGGGCCGTACGCGAGCGGCGGCACACGCTCGACCTCGCCGCGACGCCCGGCGGGCCGCGCGACGAGGACGGCGCCCCCATGCACAGCGGGCCGCACGGGCGGCGAGGCGGGACATGACCGAGGCGGGCCGTCCGCCGGGCGGTGACGGCGCGCATCGGGGCGGCCCGGGCCGGGGAGGCGGGCGATGACGCTGGTACGGCGCCGCAGCGCGGTCTCCCTCGACGAGCGGCTGGACGCGCTCGCCGCGGCGGCCGAGCTCGCCGACGGGCGGCTCGACCCGGCGGTGGTGGCGGCCGCCCGCGAGGTGACCGCCCGGGCCGGGGTACGGCGCGGCCTGTCGGTCGGGCACACCGTGGTGGCGCTCGCCGGGGCGACCGGCAGCGGCAAGTCCTCGCTGTTCAACGCGCTCGTCGGCGCGCCCGTGGCGAAGGTCGGCGTCACCCGGCCCACCACCGCGGCGGCGCAGGCGGCGGTGTGGGACCCGGAGGGCGCCGGGCCGCTGCTCGACTGGCTCCAGGTGCCGCGCCGCCACGTCGTCGACCCGTCCGCCCACCCGGCCGAGCGGGAGCCGGGCGGGCTCATCCTGCTCGACCTGCCCGACCACGACTCGATCGAGGCGTCCCACCGGCTCGAGGTGAACCGGCTCGTCGGGCTCGTCGACCTGCTGGTGTGGGTGCTCGACCCGCAGAAGTACGCCGACGCGGCGGTGCACGAGCGCTACCTGCGCCCGCTCGCCCGGCACGGCGACGTCACCGTGGTCGTGCTCAACCAGATCGACCGGCTGCCCCCGGACGCCGTCGACGCCTGCCTCGCCGACCTGCGCCGCCTGCTCGCCGAGGATGGGCTGGAGCGGGTACGGCTCGTCGCCGCCTCGGCGGTGACCGGGGCGGGCCTGCCCGACCTGCGGTGGATGCTCGCCGCCTCGGTGTCCCGGCGGCGCGCCTGGGCCGACCGGCTCGCCGCGGACGCCGCGCTCGCCGCCGCCGCGCTCGACCGGGCGGCGGGGCCGTCGCCGGAGCGGGGGCCGGCGCAGTGGTGGCAGCTCGCCGCCGCCACCGGCGGCCGCGCCGACGGGCGGCGCGGCGAGCGGACCGCCCGGCCGGACGCGGTGGCCGGGTGCGCCCCGCCGCTCACCGCGGCGCTCGCCGAGGCGGCCGGGGTGCCGCTCGTGGTCGAGGCGGTGGCGAAGGCGCACCGCCACCGCGCGGTGGCCGCCACCGGCTGGCCGGTCACCCGCGGCCTGCGCCGGCTGCGGCCGGACCCGCTGCGCCGCCTCCGCCTCGCCACCGGGCCCTCCGGCCGGTCGGCCGACCGCACCTCGCTCCCACCCGCCTCCGCGGTGCAGCGGTCCCGGGTGGAGACCGCGATCCGGGACGTGGCCGAGCGGGCCGCGGACGGCCTGCCCGCCCCGTGGGCCGCCGCGGTACGGCGGGCCGCCACCTCGCGGCTCGCCGAGCTGCCCGACGCGCTCGACCACGCGGTCGCCACCGGCTGGGGCGAGGCGCGGCCGCCGCGCTGGTGGCGGATCGTGGACGCCTGGCAGTGGCTGCTGCTCGCGGTGGCGGCCGCGGGCCTGCTGTGGCTGCTCGGCCTGTTCGCGCTCGACTGGCTGCGGCTGCCCGCCCCGCCGACGCCGACGCTCGGCGAGCTGCCCTGGCCGACCGTGCTCTTCCTCGGCGGGGTGCTCGCCGGGCTGCTCACCGCGCTCGCCGCCCGCCTCACCGCCTGGGCGGGCGGCCGCCGCCGGGCCCGCCGTACCGCCCGGCTGCTGCACGCGGCCATGCGGCGCGTCGGCCGCGACCTGGTGCTCGCCCCGGTCGCGGCCGAACTCGAGCGCCACCGCCGCTTCGCCCGCCACGTGGCCGTCGCCAAGTCGGCCTGAGCGCGCACGCGACGTAACTCGCCTTCAGGCCGCCGGTGTCGATCTCGAGCCGCTGCAGGATCACGGCCGGGTCGGCCATCCGGCACTTCAGCGTGTGCCCGCCCGGCCGGCCGATCGGGTGCACGGTCGTGGTCACGTTGACGGTGTCGGAGGTGTTGCGCTCCCACCGGCGGTTCATCGCCGAGCCGGTGGCCTTGAGCTGAGGAGCGCCGCCGGCATGACGAGGGGCACCGGCACCGGAAGCGCCCACCGCTTCCGTCCGGTCGAGAGGCCGTTGCGCGGCCTACCGGGACGGCAGATCGACTCGACAATAAGGGTCAACAGATCATGACTGGAGATGTCAGATCAATAGGGCGTCGGGGCCTCCCGACGGCCCCATCGGGAGCACGCGAGGCCCTCGAACACGGCCCGAAAAGGCCCGCGCCGTGCCACGCGCCGCCGACGGACGGCGGCACACATCACCCGGACACGCGTGGTGAAGCGCTCACCCGCGTGCGCGGGCGTGCTCGGTATGCCTCGGGATGCTGTCGCGGATGTTCACGTCCGGCCGGCCCGGTCGCTCACCGGGCAGTGCCCCGCACGCGACCGGACGCCGGGGCCTGGCCCCCCGCCCCGCTCGTCCCGCGTGCGCGACGGCCGCTCGACCGGCCCGGCGGTCACCACTCCTCGGGCGGCAGCTCGATGCCCTGGGCGCGGTCGTAGATCACCGTGTCGTCGGCCATCCGGATCACGAGCACCCGGCGGGCGAGCCCCGCCTTCTCGAGCGCCCGCGCGGACTCCATCGCGTACTTGGCGTAGTGGTAGCGGTCCCGCGTGCTGCCGAAGGACTCGCCCCGCTCGCAGATCACCTCGTAGCGGTCAGCCGGCCAGACCGGAGGCAGGCCGTCCCCCACTCGTCGCTCCGAGAGCATCGTCATCGTCTCCCCCACCCCGGTCTCGGCCCTGTTCTAAGCCATAGATAGTACAAAGCCTGATAAGGAGCGTTGCCGCGGACCGCTCCATACGGCCCGTGAACACCCACCACCATCGACTCCGTTCCGGGTCCGGGATCACCCTCCGGTACGGCTCCCGCCCGGCCGGCGGTTCACAACCCCGCCGGGCCGGGCGTGCGCCGTGCCGTACCGTACGATCACCCGTGGCGCTCGCGGAGCACATGCTTGAGGATCTTGCCGGAACCGTTACGCGGCAGGGCGTCGACGAACTCCACGTGCTTCGGGATCTTGTAACGTGCCAGGCGGCCGTCGAAGAACGAGATGAGCTCCTCGGCGGTGGCGGACTTGCCGGGGCGCAGCACCACGAGCGCCTTGCCCACCTCGCCCCACCGCTCGTCGGGCACGCCGATCACCGCGCACTCGGCGACCGCCGGGTGGCCGTAGAGCACCTCCTCGACCTCGGCCGGGTAGATGTTCTCGCCACCCGAGATGATCATGTCCTTGAGGCGGTCGGCGATCCGGGCGTACCCCTCCTCGTCCTTGATCGCGATATCGCCGGAGTGGAACCAGCCGTCGCGCAGCGCCTCGGCGGTCGCCTCGGGCCGGTTCCAGTAGCCGAGCATCACGTTCGGCCCCTGCACGATCACCTCGCCCGGCTCGCCGGGGGCGGCGTCCCGGCCGTCCGCGGTGACCACGCGCACGTCGGTGAAGAAACACGGCACCCCGGCGGTGCCCGCCTTGCGCACCGAGTCCTCGGCGCTGAGGAACAGCGCGCCCGGCGAGGTCTCGGTCATGCCGTAGCCCTGCAGGAAGGTGAGGCCGCGCTCCTGGTAGCGGCGGATCAGCGGCTCCGGCACCGGCGCGCCGCCGCACAGCAGGTTGCGCAGGCTCGACAGGTCCGCGGTGTCCCAGCGCGGGGACTGGGCGATGAAGTTGAACATCGCCGGCACCCCGAACATGATCGTGACCCGCTCGGACTCGATCAGGTCGTAGGTGCGGTCGACGTCGAACGACGGCTCCAGGATCGACCGGCCGCCCTTGAGCAGCGTGGGCAGCAGGGTCTGGGCGAGCGCGGCGATGTGGAACAGCGGGGCGCTGATCAGCGTGACCTCGCTGCTGGTGAGGTCGACGTCGACCATGAGGTTGTAGGTGTTCCACGTCAGGTTGCCGTGGCTGAGCATGGCGCCCTTGGGCTTGCCCGTGGTGCCCGACGTGTACATGATCAGGCAGAGGTCGCCGAGGGAGACCTCCTCGTCGACCGGCTCCGGCTCGGCCGAGGCGATCAGCTTCTCGTACTCGCCGCCCTCGTCGTCGATGACCGTGCGCTTCACCTTGAGCTGCTCGGCCATGTGGCGGTGCGACCGGCCGCAGATCAGCAGCTCGGCCCCGCTGTCCTCGAGGATGTACTGGAGTTCGGGGGCGGTGAGGCGGTGGTTGAGCGGTACGAACACCGCGCCGAGCAGGCCGAGGGCGAACAGCGTCTCCGCCAGGGAGTTGTGGTTGGCGCCGAGGTAGGCCACCCGGTCGCCACGCCGTACCCCGAGCCCGCGGAAGGCGTTCGCGAGCCGGTCGACCCGCTCGGCGAGCTCGGCGTAGGTGAAGTCGCGTCCGTCGCAGGTGAGTGCCACCTTCTTCGGCGTCATCCGGGCACGCCGCCGTGGCCAGGACCCAATGCCCTGATTGCGCATCTGCTGCTCCTTGCTACTCGGCAGCCCGCTCCCGCGAGGGCTACCTGGGGGGATCGGCGTCGGGGACCGTGTCGAGGATCTCGGAGGCGACCCGCGTCGCCTCCGGGCGGAAGCGCTGGTACAGCTCGTGGCAGACGCGCTGGGCGCGCTCGGCCGGCCAGTCCGGAGGCAGGTAGCGCAGCGGCAGGCGGGGATCGGTCCGGATGATCTGCAGCCACTCGGTGAGCATCACCAGCGATCGGACGAGATCGTCGGCGGCCTCCGGCAACGGCTCGGGGCGGTCCCAGCGGTCGAGGAAGGCGCGGTAGCGGCCTTCCAGGTCGGTGAGGTTGTAGGCGTCCTGCACCAGCCGGCGCATGTCGGTCGGGGGCAGCGGCTCGGCGGCGAACACCTTCACGTTCGCCTGCGCGCCGAGGTCCTTGACGATCTCGGCGACGTCGACCTCGGCGGGAGCGATCCACAGCCCGTTCTGCAGCGGGCCGAACCCGGCCCAGATGAGCCGGGACCGCAGCTCGTGCCGCTCCCGCTGCCACGACTCGGGGAGCGAGAAGCCGATCAGCGTCCAGCGGTCCCGCTCGTCGGTGTTGACCACGCCGGTGTGCCAGACGCGCTGCTCACCGTCCTTGAGGATGTCCACGGTGCGGCGGGTGAGGCCGAAGTACATGCGGCGGCCCTGCCGCTGGCGGCGCAGCAGCCCGCGGTTCACCATGCGGGTGAGCGTCGAGCGGGTCGCCTCCGCGGAGACCCCCACCCGGGCGAACACCTCGATGAAGCTGCCGGAGAACACGCAGATGTCGCTGCCGTAGACATAGTTGCCGAGGAAGGTCAGCATCACGGCCTGGGGCCGCAGACCCGCGCCCACGGCAGATGACTCCTGCGTCCTCACCGCCACGACATCCTCCTGTTGCGGTCGCCATGCTCTCACAAAGTTGGGCATTTTGGCGACACGTGTCAGCGAAATGCCCTACGAATAGGAAGTACCCTCCGCACGGCGCCACCGCACAGGTCATCGCCTCCGCGGCGCCGACGCCGCCCAGCCGGACCATCGCTCCACCGCGATCTCGATCACCGGTCCCTCGGGCGGGCGGTCCCGGTACTGCTCGTACCGGCGCGCGAGGAGCGCGAGGGCGGCCCGCCGTACCTGGTCCGCGGACTCGCCCGGTTCGTCGTCGAGGATCCGCGCCCGGCCGTCGGCGCGCACCCACCACAGCCGGTCCCAGTCCTCCTCGTAGTGGTCGGCGAGCAGGGACACCTGCGGGTTCTCCCGGATGTTCCGCAGCCGGCGCAGATCACGGGTGCTCTTCGGCTTGTGGTCGACGGCGGTGTAAACGAGGTCGCCCGCGACGGCGAAGGTGCACGGCACCAGGTGCGGCCGGCCCGCGGCGTCCGCGGTGGCGAGGTACGCCATCCGGCGGCCGGAGAACCGCGCCCGCGCCTCGTCGGCATCCATCGCCCACCCCCACGCCGTCCGCGCCGCCATCGTCCGGTCCAAAGGGTAACGGCGGCGTTATTTTGACAGGGACTCTTACTGCCAGCCTCTGCCCCTGGGGCTTGGAGGTCCTCATGCGCGATCCCCTGCCCGCGATCGAGACGGTGGGCGTGCGCAAACGGTTCGGCGACGTGGTCGCCGTCGACGGCGTGAGCCTGACCGTGCGGCGCGCGGCGAGATCTACGCGCTCCTCGGGCTCAACGGCGCGGGCAGGACCACGCTCATCCGCATGCCGCTCGGCATGATCCGGCCCGACGCCGGGTCGGTGCGGGTGCTCGGGGCCGCCGTCGGCGCCGATCGGGCGTCTGGTCGCGGGTCGGCTACCTGGTGGAGTCCCCCGCCGCCTACCCCGAGCTCACCGTGCGGGAGAACCTGGAGATCGTGCGGCGGCTGCGCCGGCTGCCCGATCCACGGGCCGTGGACGAGGTGATCGAGGCCCTGTCGCTCTCCCCGCGGGCCCGCGCCGGCACCCTGTCGATGGGGAACGCGCAGCGGCTCGCCCTCGCCAAGGCGCTCATCCACCGGCCGGAGCTGCTCATCCTCGACGAGCCGGTGAACGGCCTCGACCCGGCCGGGGTGGTGGAGATCCGCAACATGCTGCGGGCCGTGGGGTGAACGGGCGGCTGAGCCGTACGGCCCGGCGGCGGGTGGCGTAGCTTTGGTCGGGTGATGCCGACCGTGACACCGCCGACGGACGTGAGGAGACGCTGACCGTGCCCATACCGGAGTTTCTCGCCAAGCTGCGCGCCCGGGTGGGCAACGAGCTGATGGTGCTGCCCTCGGTCGCGGCGTGCGTCTTCGACGAGCATGGCCGCATGCTCATGGCGCTGCACGCCGAGGCCGAGCCGCTGTGGGCGCCGCCCGGCGGCATCGTCGAGCCCGACGAGTCCCCCGCCGACGCCGTCGTGCGCGAGGTGCGCGAGGAGATCGGCCTCGACATCCGGGTGCACGACCTGATCGGCGTGTACGGCGGGCCGGAGTTCCGCGTCGTCTACCCCAACGGCGACCAGTGCTCGTACGTGATCAGCATCTACGGGTGCACGGTGGTGCGCGGCGCCCCTCGGCCCGACGGCGTCGAGATCAGCGAGGTGCGCTGGGTGACCGAGGCGGAGCTGCCCCGGCTCGCCAAGCCGCGCTGGACCCCGGTGGCGCTGCCCGACTGTTACGCCTGGTGGCGCCGGTCCTTCGGGGCCTTCTGAGCGGCGTCCGGAGCGCCGTGCCGCGCGCGGCCCGGCCGCCGCGCGCGGCTCAGGGCAGGTCGCGGGCGAGCCGTACGCCGGCGATCACGCCGTCGGGCGCCTGCTCGCGGAAGGCGCAGTGCATGGTGATCGCCTCCTGGTCGGCCTGCCAGTTGCTGTGGGCCCCACGCTTGACGCCGGCCCGGTCCTCAGGGTCCCACGCCTGGCCCTCCTCCGGGGCGTCGGTGAAGTCCGGGTGCCAGGAGTCGGCCACCCACTCCCCGGCGTCGGACTGGAGCTGCTCGATGCCCCACCGGTTCTCCACGGCGGGGGGCTGGCCGAGCCGCATGCCGTGCGGCCGGTTCGGCTCGCGGCGGGCGAGCACGGCGAGCCAGCTCTCCCGGCCGCCCTCGCGCGCCATCCACTCCCACTCGGCCTCGGACAGCAGCCGGGCCCCGTCGAACAGCTCGCGGAACATCCAGGTGTCCTTCGCCGGGACCATGACCGAGCCCTTGTAGTCCTCGTTGATCCCCGGCTTGAGCATCGCGGCGACGCTCCACGGCACGTGCCGGATCGCGCAGAGGAAGGGGCGGATCGTGACCCGGTGCACCGGCCGCGCCGCGGCGGCGTACCAGGCCACCATCGGGGCGGTGCGCATGCGGTCACCGCCGATGATGTTGATCGCCGCCATCTCCTCCTCTTCGGTCATCCCCATGAAGTACGAGCCACCGGGGATGACGGCGAACAGCATGCGCGTGCGCAGGTGCCGCACCACGGGAAGGCGGGCCTCGCCGGACAACTGATCGTGGGCCTCCCACTCCGGGCCCAGCTTCCAGGCGATCTGATCCGCCAGGATGAATCGGTCCTCCTCGGCGAGCCCGGCGAGACGGCTCACCTCGGTCAGCACATCAAAGTCGACAAGCATCAGCAGGAGCCTAGACCCGTTCCGCCGTCAGGGACCTGTCCGCGCGGCGCCGCCTGCCGGGCGGCGGACGATCCGTCGCGCGGATGGTCCACAGCATAGGGAGTACCGGTGGCGGGCGGCCATGCGACGGCACGTCCGGAACGGTCCATACGGACGGCACGCCGCGTTCCGTATCGGATCGATCTCACCGGATCACCGCCGCACGGCCGGCCCACCACCGCGGCGCGGTACGGCGTGCCGCCCCGGCGCCGCGCCCCCGGCGGCCTCGTCGCGGCACGCGGGACACGCTTATATAGATCGTCACGAATCCGCGATCCGTACCCGGCGTGCCGTGCCCCGGCCCGCGGTCAGGCGAGCCGGGCCCGGATCTGGTCGCCCTGCTCGCCGGTGCCGGGCACCACGCCGAGCGGGGTGCCGAGCACGAGGCCGGCCGCGCCGTGCGCCCACCGGGAGTCGTCCCAGCCGCCGATCTCCACCGGGATGTGCCGGTGCGGGCGGGTGAGGTGGGCGGGGAAGCTCGCGTCGAAGCCGGGCCGCCAGCGGTCCCACTGCCGGGTGGCCTCGCCGAGCACGAAGACCGCGGCGGGGTCGAGGATGTTCACCAGCCCGGCGATCGCCCGGCCGAGCACCGCCCCGGCCTCGGCGAGCACGGTGGCCGGCTCCATCTGCCGGGTGCGCGCCCGCAGCGTCGCCGCCCCGACCACCGCCTCCAGGCAGCCGAGGTTGCCGCAGCCGCAGCGCGGCCCCTCCGCGACCGGCATGTGCCCGAACTCGCCCGCGCCGCCGGTCGCGCCGCGCACCAGGCCGCCGTCGGCGACGATGGCGAGGCCCACCCCCTGGCCGACCGCGACCACGATGAAGTCGCGGTACCCGCGGCCCCTGCCGTACAGGCGCTCGGCGACGGCGAGCGCGTTGACGTCGTTGTCGACGAGGACCGGCAGGTCGAGCGCGGCGCGCAGCCGGGCCCCGGCGGGCATCGAGGTCCAGCCGAGCGGCTGCGAGTCGACCACGCCGCTGCCCGGCCGGTCGACCACCCCGGGCACGCACACCCCGACGCCGAGCAGCCGGGGGCCGCGCGAGGCGAGCGCTGCCACCAGGGCGGCCACGGTGTCGAGGCAGTCGGGCGCGGTCGCGTCGAGGGGAATCTCCCGTTTCTGTAACAGCACGCCGTCGAGCCGGACCTCGACGCCGACGGCGTGGTCCTTGGCGATCTTCACGCCGATCGCCCGCCCGGGGGCGCCGGTGAGCCCCAGGAGCTGCGCGGGGCGGCCGCCCCGCGAGGGCGCCCGGTCGAGCTCCTCGACGAGGCCCTCGGCGAGCAGCCGCCGGGTCACCTGGGTCACGGTCGCCGGGCTGAGCCCGAGGCGCCGGGCGAGCTCGGTACGGCTCAGCGCCCCCGCCTGGCCGAGCGTGGCGAGGATCGCCGTCCGCGGCGAGGCGTTGATCCCCGTCAGTTCGCCCATGTCCCCTTTTCTTCGCAACTAAATTTAGTCAGTAAAAAAGAAGTCCCGACTTTCCGTATACCGGACGACCCGGACGTGCCGGGCTTCCCGAACCGCCACCTTCCTATATCCCGGCGGTGCAGATCGCGCCATGCCCGTATCAGATGCACGATTGCCCGCATGTGACGCGGCTGGCGACTGTGAGGAATGTATCGCGCGCGCCGCCCGTGATCGCCAGGGTGGCGCCCGACGGCGCGAATTCCCCGGCCGCCCGCGGCAAAATGCCAGGTCATCCGCGTTTTCCTGGCGATGTCCCGGCGGCGCGGGCGCATCGGGCGGGAACGTTTCGCGGACGCCGGCGACTCCCGCCGCGGCGGGCGGCGCGCCGGCGCCCGGCGTGGTCCCGCGGCGGCGCCGGCCCGCCGTACCCCGGCGCCGCTCCGCCGGTGGCCCGCCCGCCGGGCGGCGAGAAATCGCAGGTCAGAGCGCTGTGCGGTACGCCACATGTGCCGAGCGATGGGCCTGTTCGCCGGGCTTACCGGCCATGATCACGCCCTGGGACGGGCGGGGCACGCCGCGGCATCCGGCGGCCCGGTCACGGCCCACGCGATCCGGCGACGCACCGCACGGCATTGCGTCCGGCACCCGGGCCGGGTTTCGTCCCGGCGGCACCGCACACCCCATTACCGGACGGAGTCGTTTGCATATTTCGGACGGCGAAAACCCGGAAATCTCACCGCGGAGACATGCCCGCGGCGAAACAAGCATGGGAACAAGGCCGGTATCTGTGCGATCGTGGTGCATGTGGGGCAAGTTCTCTGGAGATGCCAAACCCGGTTGGTGACAGAGGGTGGTCGAACGTGACGGAATCCCCGGTACCTCACGAGCCCCCGATTTATCGGCGGATCGCGGACACGCTGAGGAACCGCATCCTCAGCGGCGAGCTCCGTGACGGTGACCGGCTGCCGGGCGAGAACGCGTTGATGGCCGAGTACGGCGTCGCCCGGGCGACCGCCCGGCAGGCCCTCGCCGTGCTCATCAACGAGGGGCTCGCCGTACCGCGGCGCGGATCCGGGGTGTACGTCCGTCTGTTCCGGCCGATCCGGCGCCACGGGTCCCGGCGTCTCTCCCGTCAGCAGTGGTCACAGGGCCGGGCCATCTGGGACGCCGACACCCGCGGCCGTCCCTACACGGTGGACGAGATCCACGTCGAGCGCGTGCCCGCGAGCGAGGCGGTCGCCCGCCTGCTCGATACCGACGACGTCTGGATCCGGCGCCGCCGCTACTCGATCGACAAACGTCCCGTGCAGCTCGCCACCTCGCACTTTCCCGCCGACCTCGTCGAGGGCACCGCGATCACGGCGATCGACACCGGCCCGGGTGGCGTCTACGCCCGGCTCGGGGAGCTCGGCTACAGCCCCGTGCACTTCACCGAGGAGGTGCGCGCCCGCATGCCGACCCCCCAGGAGGCGAACCTGCTGAAGCTCCCGGCGGGCACCCCGGTGATCGTGATCTGCCGCACCGCGTACACCACCGGCGGCATGCCGGTCGAGCTCAACGAGATGATCCTCGACTCCGCCTCGTACGTGCTCCAGTACGACTTCGACGCCTGAGCGCGGCCGACGCCCGGCCGGCGAAGGGGGGAGGCTCCATGCGGTATCGCGACCGACGCATCGCAGTCAGGCGAAAAGTCGGGCGATAGGATCACCAGTCGTCTTCGTGGCGTGGAAAACTCGGCAGAATCCAGCGCAGGTTGAGGGTCGTAACCGCACATACGGGTGGGGTGAAGGGATGTCCGTTGACCGGCATCTCGCCGAGATCGCCCGGGCATACCCGGACTGGACCATCTGGCGCAGCGACGCCGGGCGATGGTGGGCGACCCGGCACCATCCCCTCACCGCCGCCCAGCGGGAGGCGGGCTGCGCGATGACGGTCGACGCCGACGACCCGGAGAGCCTCCAGGAGAAGCTGCGGGAGCAGGAGGAACTCGCGCGCTCCGCGGATCCCGGCTGATCCCGGTCCGGACGCGCGGAAGCCTCCGCGGGGCGGAGGCTTCCGTGGTGCCGTGGCGCGTCGTCCGGCCCGCTCATGCCCTCCCGGTGAGGGCGGCCGGCCCGCGGGCCGGGCGGGCCGTTTCCGTCAGCGCTCCTCCGGACGGGCCGGGGTCCGGGCGCGGAACAGGTCGTTCTCCGGCAGCCGCTCCGCGTGCTCGCCGGGCCGCTCGTCGCGGTCGTCCCGCTCGGGGTAGCCGCCGTTCGGGATGTGGTGCTCGGCGGCCGGGCCGGCGTGGCCGAACCGCCCGTCGTGCGGCTCGGGCCCGTAGCCGGGCGCGACCTCGCCGCCGGGGCCGTGGTCACGGCCGCCGTCGTGCGCAGGATCGTGCGGGTACTCCTGCCGGAAGTCGTGCGCGTGCTCGCGGACCGGCTCGTCGTCGCGCGGCTCCTCGGCGGCGGGCGGCTCGGCGTCGTCGCGCGGCTCGCCGGCACGGACGTCGTCCGGCTCGCCGTACCGGTCCTCCTCGGCAGGACGGTCCGGGGACGGCTCGAGGCCGGGCTCGACGACCTCGGTGCTGATCTGGGGCGGCGGGGGCACCACGGACGCCTCGTCGAGGATCGGCCCGGCGAGGTGCTCCTTGTGCAGCAGGTCGCCGAGCACCGTGCTGATCTCGTTGAGCCGCCGCATCACCTCGGCGTGGGTGTCGGTCAGGTACGTCACGCGGCGGCCGGTGTGCTCGTCGAGCCGGGCGGCGCGCTGCTGGGCGGAGGTGAGGATCGCCTCGGCGCGGGCGGTGGCCTCGCGCACCGTCGCCTCCGCCTGGGCGTTCGCCGCGTTCACCGTGGCGGTGGCGCGGGCCTGCGCGTCGGCGAGCATGCGTTCCGCCTCGGCGCGGGCCTCGCCGCGGGCCGCCTCGGCCTCGGCCTGGGCGGTCGCGAGCTTCTCCTCGGCCTCGGCGTCGGCCTGCGCGAGCAGCCGCTCCGCGGTGGCGGTCGCCTCGGCGACCCGCCGCTCCGCCTCGGCGTGGGCCGCGGACACCATCGCCTGGGCCTGCTCCTGGGTGGTGGTGAGCAGCCGCTGGGCCTCGGCCGACGCCCGCTCGCGGAGCTGGTTCGCCTCCTGCTCGGCGGCCTGCCGCTTCGCCGCCGCCTCCTCCTCGCCGAGTTTGAGGATCGTGCTGAGCCGCTGGCCGAGCTCGTCGTAGTCCTGCGGGGCCTCGGCGAGGCGGCGGCGCGCCTCGGCGAGCTCGATCCTGCTCTGCTCGGCCTGCTCCAGCGTGCGCGCGAGCCGCTCCTCCAGGTCGCGGATCTGGTTGCGCAGCCGGTTGATGTAGTCGTGCACCTGGCGGCGGCTGTAGCCGCGCATCACGACTTCGAAGTTCTCTTCGCTCATGAGGTCGGAGAAGCTGTCGCTGTTCGTCATCGCATGCCCTGCCGTGGATGGGGGATATCGCCGGGGATCGGCGGCACGTAGGAGACGACTTTCCTGCCAATCCCGCGCGTCACGCAACCCGAACCGCCGTGCCGGTCGGCAAATGCCGTACGCGCCATCGCGCCGGTGCCCCCTCGATGGGATCGCGCTGATCGGATGGGAATATGGAGACCGTGAGTTACATCGCCGCGCTGGACGACGCCGAGCCCGAGATCCATCCCGAGGCCTTCGTGGCCCACGGTGCCGTGATCGTCGGGCGCGTACGGCTCGGCCGCGCCACCAGCGTATGGTACGGCGCGGTCCTGCGGGGCGACGGCGAGCGCATCGAGGTCGCCGAGGAGTGCAACATCCAGGATCTGTGCTGCCTGCACGCCGACCCGGGCGAGCCGGCGATCCTGGAGCCCCGGGTGAGCCTCGGCCACAAGGCGATGGTGCACGGCGCGTACGTGGAGACCGGGGCGCTCATCGGCATCGGCGCGATCGTGCTCGGCCGGGCGCGGATCGGCGCGGGGTCGCTGATCGCCGCGGGCGCGGTGGTGCCGCCGGGCACGCAGGTCCCGCCGGGCGTGCTCGTCGCCGGGGTGCCGGGCCGGGTGATCCGCGAGCTCAGCGACGCCGACCGGGCGTCCTTCGCCCACACCCCGGACACCTACCGGGCGCACGCCGAGCGGCACCGCAAGGCCCGGCGGGTCGGGCCGACCACGCGCCTGCTGTGAAACCCTCATCCCGATGCCGTCCTCGGCGTGACCTGAGCGCCTGACGTGGCGGCCGGGGGTGCTGTGCGGGTTGTGCGCCCCGTCCCGCGCCGGGACCCCGCAAGTACCATTTCCGACGTGCACTGGGACGGCTTCGCGGCGATGGAACGCGATGTGCGCGGGATGGCGGCCGACCCACGGTGGGCCGAGCTCCCGCTGCCGTCGCGCGCCCAGGCGATGGCCGACCGGGTGCTCGTCACCCCCGAGGGCGCCTGCTGGGTGTTCGGTGCGCACGGCCGCTGGTACCGCTACGAGCCCTCCGACGGGGTGTGGCACCTGTCCGCCCCGCCGGTGCGCCCCGACCTGCGCGCCGCCGCGCGCCCGGCCCGGCCCGCGCCGCGCGTGCCGGTCTCCCTGCTCCCCGCCGCGGCCGACTGCGCCGCCGACCGGGGCTCCACCCAGGCGTTCGTCGGCCCGGACGTGCCGCGCGAGATCACCGACGGGATCCGGGAGCTCATCAGCACCCTGCGCGACCTGCGGCAGGCGGACTTCCCGCTGGACGGCGGGCCGTTCTCGGACATCTTCGCCGGCGACGTGCCGAGCACGGTGGCGGTGGTGTGGGGCACGATCATGTGGTGCGCCTACGCGCCGGCGTTCGACGGCAACGAGGCCCTGCTGACGGTGTTCGGCGAGTTCCTCGCCCGGCCGCTGCCCGGCGACGACTGGATCCGCTGGCTGCCCGGCACCCGCCTCGACGCCCTCGCCGACCTGTACGGCGAGCGGATCAGCTCGGGCGCGCAGGTGGCCGGGCTGCGGCTCGCCGGGCTGATGGGCCAGACCGCGAAGGTGCTGCGCTCGGACGCGCGGTTCCGGCCCCGGGCCGACGCGCTGCTCGCCATGGTCGCCCCGAACCGGCCGTGGCCGCGCGGCGACGTGCGGCGCACCTGGCTCGCCCGGGTGCCGCCCCACCTCACCGCCGCGGTGATCGGCGAGCACTCCCCCGGCGAGCACTTCCGGCACGTCTTCTACGACCTGGTCGAGTCGCTGTCGTACGTCGCCGCGACCGGCGCCGACCCGCGGGCGGTGGCGGCGTCGCTGCTCGCCGCCGACGTGGCCGCGGTCGCCCCGAACGCGGTGGAGTCGATCTACGGCTGGCTCGACCCGCAGCTCCGCAACACGCTGTACGTGGCGCTCGCCGACCCCCGCCATCCGCTGCGCGGCTGCTGGCCGGACGAGGACGGGCTGCCCGCGCCGCTGGAGCCGCCGGACCGGAACACCGCGGCGGCGCTGCTCGGGTCCGCGTACGCCACCGGGCTCGCCTGGTGCCGGCTGACCGGCACCCCGCCGCCGTCCCGCGGCTTCCCGGTCGCCGCCGCGGTCTCCCGCTCGCTGCTGCACCAGCGGGACGATCCGGTCATCGACGACGAGACCCGGCGGGCGGGCGCGCCGACCACCGCGTCATGGCTTGACCACAACTGACCCACCGGTCGCCACAAACCCCACCAATATATTTCTTCATTACCTTTTCTATATCTTTTCTCAACCTGTCCCTACCGGCGCGAACCCCTGCCCGACCAGGGGTTTCATCGAATTGTGACCTCGGCAAAGCGAAATGACCTGACCGGGGAGAGGAGGAATGGTCCCTATGGGCCATGTCGCGAAAGACGCGTCGGTCGTAACCTCAAAGAGGGTGTGGGCTGCGGAAGGAAGGACGACGCGGTGGGGCACGACAACTTGGATCTGCGGGTCCATGACCGTGTCGCGTTGGACGAGATCGCCCTCTACGCGGAGGTGCTCAGCGCCGTCGCCCTGAGCGAGCGGCGGCTCACCACGGAAGAGCTCGACAACGCACTCGGCCTCCGGACCTCGGCAGGTCACTGACGAAGCATCGGCGAAGAGGCATTCGCGACCACGGTCCCGGACTCCGCCGGAGTCCGGGACTAGTCATGTCCGGACCGGTTTCCGGGGACGGACTAGACCGCCACGGCTGGCCCGTTCTGAGTGGCCCGTTCGGAGTGCTCCAGACCGGCCCGAGGCACGCTCAGCGGCCCTCAGGAGCGCACCAGGCGGGCGATGGCGGCCGAGGCCTCCTTGATCTTCTCCTCGGCCTCGGGGCCGCCGCCGGCGATCGCCTCGGCGACGCAGTGCCGTACGTGATCCTCGAGCAGGCCGAGCGCCACGGCCTGGAGGGCGCGGGTCGCCGCGGCCACCTGGGTGAGGATGTCGATGCAGTAGGCGTCCTCTTCCACCATGCGGTACAGCCCGCGGACCTGACCCTCGATGCGGCGCAACCGGGTGAGATAGGACCGTTTGTCGGCACTGTAGCCATGCATGACCTAACCGTACTCAAGGGCACAGGTCGTCGAGAACCCGTTCCCATCGGGCGGCGACCACGGAGGCGGCGTAGCCCGCGGCCGTCTCGAGCGCCCCGGCGGCGAGCGCGCGCCGCCGCCGCTCGTCGTCGATGAGGGCGAGCATCGCCGCCGCGTACGCCTCGATCTCGCCCTCGCCCTCGGGCACGAGCACGCCGTCCCGGCCCGAGGTGATGAAGTCCTCCGGCCCGCGCCGGCCCTCGAAGCCGAGCACCGGCACGCCGCAGCCGAGCGCCTCGATCACCGTCATGCCGGGCGTCTCGGCGAGCGAGGGGATCGCGACGATCGACGCCTTGGCGAACTCGCCCGGCAGGTCGGGGGTGGTGCCCATGAAGAACACGTGGTTGTGCAGGCCCAGCTCGGCGACGAGGCCGCGCAGCCGCTTCTCCTCCGAGCCCCCGCCGTACAGGCGCAGCCGCCAGTCGGGGCGCTTGTCCGCCACGATGGCGAACGCCCGGACCAGCCGGTCGAAGCCCTTCACCGGCACCAACCGGCCGCCCGCGGAGACGATCCGGTTGTCGAGCCGGGAGCGCGGCAGCGGGTCGACCGGCAGCGCGTCCGGGATGTGGTGCACCGGCACCGCCTCGTCGAGGGCGCGCCGCCACTCCTCCCGGGTGCGCTCGGTCGAGGCGACCACGGCCGACAGCCGCGGGTAGTGGCGGCGGATCGGGTTCGGCACGGCCGGCCGCGTCCACTCCCGGGCGACGCGGACCACGCCCTTGGGCGCGTGCCGCGCGGCCTGTACGGCGAGCGCGGGCCGGGTGGTGACGAGCGCGTCGCAGCGCAGCGCGCGCAGCGCCCGCCACACCTCCACCTCGGCGCGCATGCCGCCGCGCGGCAGCAGCGAGCGCTTGCCGGGGCGGTGGTCGATCAGCCAGCGCAGCCCGACCCGGTCCGGCACCGGGAAGAACGGCTTCTCCCGGGTCCGCCGCACGCTGAGGATCTCGACCTCATGCCGGAACGCGAGCTCGGCGGCGAGGTTGATCACGGCGCGGACGTCGCCGCGCATGTCGAACGCGGACGGGACGAGGAAGCAGATCTTCACCCGCCCACCTCGAGCCGCAACTCGTCGTCGGCGGTGTAGCAGGGCCGGATCCGGACGCCGTCGACCGTCGTCGCCGGGTAGTGCACCCGGCGGCGGCGGCCGTCCACGTCGTCGATGCGCGCCCCGAGCGGCAGCGGATCGTCGAGCCCTTCGACGACCAGGAGCGGCTCCCACAGTCCCTCGAAGTCCGGTGCCGCGGCGATCACGTCGCAGAGCGACAGCGCCGCGTGGAAGCGCACCCCCCGTACCGTGGCGAGCGCGCTCACCGCGACGTCCGGGTCCTCGGGGTGCCGCAGCTCCATGTGCGCGCGGCGGCGCTCGTCGTCGTCGGCGAACCCGGTGTACGCGAGCAGGCCGGTGACCTCGAACCGGCCCTCGCGGAACCACACCGCCCGCACGTCCGCGGCCGGCCGCGCCTCGTCGATCTTCAGGGCGAGGTAGCCGGTCTGGGTCCGGTAGGCCCGGTAGGCGAGCTCGCGGCGGCGCAGCGCGTACGCGTCGAGCCGGTCGAGCGAGAACCCGGGATCGATGCTCGTCATCCGGGTGCGCGGGCCGCCCTGCTGCAGGTAGGCGTCCCACCGCCCGGGGGTGAGCGCCAGCCGCTCCAGCGCGACCGCCACCTCGGCGGCCCCGGCCTGCTGCCCGGTCGCCTCCAGCCCCACCCGGCGCTCGATCCCCGTGCCGCGGTGGCGCAGGACGAGCTCGGCACCGTCGCCGAGCGGCTTGTCGACCGTCATGCGGAGCGAGAGAACGTCGGCCATGGTGACTTCGGCGTCGGTGACGATCACACGCATGCCGCCCCCTCCCCGTCAACTCAGCCGTGACGTTGAGGTTACCGTGATTTTCCCGTTATGCGAAAGAAGCATGAGGGCGATTTTGATGCGGTGACCACTGGAAATGATCCGCCGCCCGCACGGCCGTCACCGCAGAACGGACGCGAATTTTTCTCGGGTACGGCACGGCCTCGCTCACCCGCCGGACACCGGAATCTCGCCCTGGAGACATGCTCCCACACCCGCCCCGGCGGCGTACGCCGGTCGCGGGATCCGGGACGCGGGCCGCGCGCGGGTGTGTGCCGCACGCGGCCCGGCCGTACCCGCCGGCGGCCCGTGCCCGGGCCGGTCCGTGGCGCGTCAGCCGTCGACCGTGGTCGGCTGCCGCTCGCCCTTCACCGAGCGGACGAGCAGGTCGGCGACGTCCACCACCTCGAGCGACTCCTTCGCCTCGCCCGCGTTCTTCTTCTCGTTGATCGCGTCGCCGAGCATCACGAGGCAGAACGGGCAGGCCGTGGAGACGGTGTCGGGGTCCGTGGTGAGCGCCTCGTCCACCCGCTCGGTGTTGATGCGCTTGCCGATGCGCTCCTCCATCCACATGCGCGCGCCGCCCGCGCCGCAGCAGAAGCCGCGGTCCTTGCAGCGGTGCATCTCCTGCGCCTTGACCCCGGGCACATTCGCCATGATGTCGCGCGGCTGCGTGTACACCTTGTTGTGCCGCCCGAGGAAGCACGGGTCGTGGTAGGTGATCTTCTGCTCGATCGGCGTGATCGGGGTGAGCCTGCCCTCCTCGACCAGCCGGGCGAGGAGCTGGGTGTGGTGGATGACCTCGAAGTGCCCGCCGAGCTGCGGGTACTCGTTGGCGAGCGTGTTGAAGCAGTGCGGGCAGGTGGCCACGATCTTCTTCACGCCGGCGTCGTTGAGCGTCTCGATGTTCTGCTGCGCGAGCATGGTGAACAGGAACTCCATGCCGAGCCGCCGGGCCGGGTCGCCGGTGCACGCCTCCATCGGGCCGAGCACGGCGAACTTCACCCCGGCGATGTGCAGCAGCTCCGCGACCGCCTTCGTGGTCTTCTTCGCCCGGTCCTCGAGGGCGCCCGCGCAGCCGACCCAGAACAGGTACTCCACGTCCTCGGGCAGCTTGTCCTCGACGACGGTGACCTCGATCGGGTCCACCTCGCGGGAGGCGAGCTCCTCGACCCACTCCAGCCGCTTGTCCTCGGCGAGGCCCCACGGGTTGCCGCGGTTCTCCAGGTTCTTCAGCATCGTGCCGGCCTCGGACGGGAAGCTCGACTCGATCATCACCTGGTAGCGGCGCATGTCGAGGATGTGGTCGATGTGCTCGATGTCGACCGGGCACTGCTCGACGCAGGCGCCGCAGTTGGTGCACGACCACAGCACGTCCGGGTGGATCACGCCGTCCTCGCCGACGAGCGGCTTCTCGGCGAGCGCCTTCACCTCGTCGGGGAGCTTCTCGCGCTCGGCCTCGGTGGCGAGGATGTACGGCGCCATCGCGAACGCGTGGTCACGCTGGTCGAGGATGAGCATCTTCGGCGAGAGCGGCTTGCCGGTGTTCCACGCCGGGCACTGCGACTGGCAGCGGCCGCACTCGG